>Ga0164290_1000114_pt1 | contig 296253 bp, 282 predicted proteins | sample Micstemetagenome_FD_108782 | JGI IMG/M metagenome (GOLD analysis project Ga0164290, IMG submission 108782) | Contaminated culture microbial community from soil near Moab, Utah, USA - Microcoleus steenstrupii SON62 (Illumina Assembly) | ecosystem: Environmental > Terrestrial > Soil > Soil crust... | reverse complement strand
CCAGTCGGCGGTGTCGGGATCGAGCGACGCCGTGGGCTCGTCGAGCAGCAGCACATCGGGGCTGTTGATCAGCGCCTTGGCGAGCGCCACGCGCGTCTTCTGGCCGGCCGACAGCTTGCCTGCCTGGCGGTCGAGGAACGGTTGCATCTGCATATGGTCGGCGAGCTCGTCGATGCGCCGCGCCACATCGCGCACGCCGTAGAGCCGACCGTAGAACAGCAGGTTCTGACGCACCGTCAGGCGATGCGGCAGATTGACGTAAGGCGAGGCGAAGTTCATGCGCGGCAGCGCCGCGTAGCGCCGCCGCTTCATGTCGATGCCCAGCACATGGATGTCGCCGGCAGTGGGCTCGAGCAGGCCCAGCAGCATGGCGATGGTCGTGGTCTTGCCCGCACCGTTGCCGCCCAGCAGGCCCAACACCGCGCCGCGCGGCACGATGAAGCTTAGATCGTCGACCGCGACGATCTCGCCGTACACCTTGCGCAGGTGCCGGACGTCGATGGAGGGGACATCGACCATGCCGGCATCATAGCGCTTTGATCGCCGCTTCGATGCGGTCGAGGCCCTTGCTCAGCCGCTCTGCGCCAGACGCAAAGCACAGCCGGACATTGCCCTGCCCGCCAGGCCCAAAAGCCTCGCCCGGTGCAAGGCCGACCTTGTATTCCTTCGCAAGCTTCTTGCAGAAGGCCATGGTGTCGGTGACGCCGTCGACCTCGAAGAAGGCATAGAACGCCGCCTCGGGCCGCGCGATCTTCACCCGCGGCTGTGCCGACAGGCGCTGGAACACCAGCTCGCCGCCGGCGCGGCAGCGCTCGACCATGCCGTTGACGAAATCGTCGCCCTTCTCCAGCGCGGCGACGGCGCCGCGCTGCAGGAAGTGCGGCACGCCCGACGTGTTGATCTGCACCAGCTTGGCGAACTGATCGCCCAAAGCCGCCGGATGGGTCAGCCAGCCGATGCGCCAGCCCGTCATCGCCCACGGCTTGGAGAAGGAGTTCAGCACCAGAACCGGATCGTCGGGCTGAGCGAGCTCGAGGAACGACGGCGCGACGGGCCGGGTATAGATCAGCCGCGCATAGACCTCGTCAGCCATGATCCACATCCCGCGCTTGCGCGCGAAGTCGAGCAGCGCCCGCTGCTCGTCAGAAGTCATGGTCCAGCCCGTGGGATTGCCCGGCGCGTTGACGAAGATCGCACGCGTGCGCTCGTCGACCGTGTCGAAAACCTTCTGCAAGTCGAGCTTCCAGCCGCCGTCGGCCTTGCGGTCGAGCGCCACGTAGCGTGGCTCGCCGCGCATCAGCTTGGTGGCCGAGGTTATATTCGGCCAGATCGGCGAGACGATCACGATGTTGTCACCTGGGTCGAGCAGGATCTGGCAGGCCAACAGGATTGCCTGCATGCCGCCGGTCGTCACCGAGATCCGGTCGACCGGGCATTTGATGCCGTAGAGGCGCTCGGTATAGGCCGAGAGAGCGGCCCGCAGATCGGGGATGCCGCGCTGCCAGGTATAGAACGTCTCGCCGGCCTGCAGCCCCTTGGCGGCTGCGTCGCTCACGAAGTGCGGCGTAACGAGGTCACCCTCGCCAAACCACAGCGGCACGACGTCGGGGTCGCCGAAGACGCTCATCGCCACTTCGCTGATGGGGGTCTCGGGCAGACCGGCGATCGGACCGCTGAGGGATGCGCCGAGGCCAGGAACTTTCAGACGCGGGATTTGTTGCATGCACTGGAGGTAGCGCATCGCTCATGCTTTCGCCAGACGCCAAACTGCCTGACAATTGTTGCCGGCGAGGCCAAGCCTGACTTATTCCGGAGCTTGACGATGAAGCCTTCAATCCTCGCGTTGGCGGCCATCATGCTTACCGGCTGCACCACCACGCCCGACACCGCCATCCAGCGCGTCCATGCCGGCATGGATCGCGAACAGGTACAGTCAATCATGGGACCGCCCGAGACGGCGGCCTATGGGCCGGGCAAGGACTGCGCCTACTACAATCTTCTCAAGGATTTCTGGCTGCGCACGCCGTGGTCGCTCTCGAACCGCTATTACGTTTGCTACGGCGACGGCAAGGTCGAAACCTTTGGCCGCGTCGATGCCGCCCCCGCCTGGTGAGAGGTGTTGATGACATGCCCTTGAGCGCGAGATACGGTGCGCTCAGGGAGAGATAATGTCGGGCGACGTGCAGGGACTGATGCTGCCGGGCTGGCTGGCCGAGCGCTATGACGGCGCCTACGCCGACGGCAAGCGCTTCGACCCAATTCAATACCTGCAGTGCAAGCTGATCCTGAAGCCGGATCGCTTCACCTCGACCCACGTCTTCAAGGAATTCGCGCGCCTGGTCCGCCACGCAGCCGAGGCTACGGGCGTGTCCTACCAGCACACGCCCAAGCTCCAGGAACGCCCCGAGGTGCGCGAGGTGCTGTTCCTCGATACCGGCGCTTTCCACCTCTATAACCACGCCTTCATCCTGCGGCGGCGCATCACCTACGTCGACGGCTTTCCGGTCGACGATCCGGAAATTGTCTTCAAGTTCCGCACGACCGACATGAAGCTGGCGCAGGCGACCGACGTGCGTCCGCGCATCTCCGGCGACTACAAGATCAAGTTCAAGATCGAGATGCTGCCGCTCAAGGAGCATATCGGCGGCGTACGCCGACTGCTCGCCCACAATGTCGAGTTCGGGTTGAGCCAGGCGCCCGAAGCCGATCGGCTCGCCATGCAATCGCTTGGGCATATGACCTTGGAGGAGCTGCAGCATCTCTTCCCGCCGCTCGAGCTGATCTCGTGCGACGGGCCTGACGACGTGGCGCTGGTCAATCAGTGCATCGTCGAGGAGCTGATGCAGGACATCTGCAAGCTCGACTTCGGCCATCACCGGCACGCCACCGCCAACCTGGCGCTGTGGCGCTCGCGCGGCGACCACCATCCGTTCGTCGGCGAATTCGCCTATCAGCTGCGCTTCGACGGGCCCGACGACTTCGATCCCAGGGCGATGGCGCTCTGCGAGCGTTTCTTCATCGAGCTGCAGCAGACTGCGGCCGACTGGCTGTCGCTCACCACCACCAAGACCGGGGCGGTCTACCGATTGAAAGGCAATCCCCCTCAGGCCCACGAATAGGCACGCACGAATGAGCGACGACGAAAGGACATGGGAGGGCGAGCCGCGGCCGTCGCTCCGCCGGATCTTCTGGGTATTCCTGGTGATGGGCGCCACCAGCCTGGGCGGCGGCGTGGTGGGCTACCTGCGCACCGGGCTGGTGACCCGCAACCGCTGGCTGGACGACGTCACTTTCGTCGAGCTGCTGTCGATCAGCCAGACCCTGCCCGGCCTCAACGCCACCAACATGTCGATCCTGGTGGGCGACCGGCTGCGCGGCGGCTGGGGCGCGCTGCTGGCGACGCTCGGCATGTGCCTGCCGGGCGCCACTCTGATGACGGCCGCCGCCTTCGCCTACGGCGTCGGCGGCGATTCCCCGGCCTCCAAGGCCTTCCTGCATGGTATCGCCGCCGGCGCCGTCGGCTTGATCGTGGTGGTCATGGTGCAGCTGGGCTCGCGCGTGCTGAAGACCATCGCCGACTATGTCTTCGTGCTGGCGACGGCCGCGGCCGTGGCGGGCTTTCACGTCAGCGTGCCCTACGCCCTGATCGTGGCCGGCATCATCGCGATCTGGTGGCATCGCCCGCGCGAGGGCAAGGTCTACCATCCGACAACGGACAAGCCACAGATCGGTGAAAGGCACCACGAATGAAGCAGCTCGGCGACATCGCGGGGGTTTTTGCCTATCTGTCGCTGCTGACGGTCGGCGGCGGCATGGCGGCGTTCCCCGAGCTCAAGACCCTGACGGTCGACACCTATCATTGGGTGACTTTCCCGGAGATGCTGCACTTCTACAGCCTGGGGCAGCTTGCGCCGGGGCCCAACATGATGATGGTGGCCTCGATCGGAGCCGTCGTCGCCGGCATCCCCGGTGCGTTGGTTGCCCTGATCGCGTTCTTCCTGCCGACCGGCATCCTCACTTTCGTGATCGGCCGCGTCTGGACGCATCTCGCGACCTGGCGCTGGCGCCCTGCCATCCAGGCGGGCCTGGGCTCGGTCTCGGTTGGCCTGGTGCTGGCCGGCGCCATCATCATGGGCCGCGGCGCCCTCACCACCGTGCTCTACGCGGCGCTGGCGATCGTGGTGTTCCTGCTGCTGTGGAAGACCAAGATCAACCCCGCCTATCCAATTGTGGCCTCTGGGGTGATCGGGCTGGTGGCGCACTACCTGTAGAAGACGCTGCTACCGGTCCGCCGTCTTCGGCTTCGGCTGGGTCGCCGCGGCGCACGATGTGCGCGGAACGCCGATGGCGACGGTCTTGCCGGCTTGGCTGAGACAGCCGTTGGCCCATTCACCGGTCAACACCACATCACCGATGCGCACCGTCCCGGAGCCATTCGGAACGTCGTTGGCGTAGGTGCCGCTGAAGCTCACCGTGTCGTTCCAGCGATACTCGCCCGCGCCCTCGCGCTTGCCGTTGCGGTAGGTGCCGACGAAGCGGTCGATGGGATGGCCGTGCTCGAACCACTGCGCCTGACCCTGGCCGTCCGCCTGGCCGGCGCGGCAGGATCCCTTCCAGACGACCTGATCCTCCGGCTCGGGATGCCAATCCCACATGCGACAGCCGGTTTGGGTGTCGAGCAGCCACTCGCCGCTATCGCAAGGCTTGGTCCAGCTGATCTGCAGGGAATCAGGCTCGCCGGGCGGGCAATCGGGCTTGGCCGGCGTCAGCGCCAGCTGTTGCGCGCAGGCCGGACCGGCCAACAGGACCAGAGCGAAAACGAGACGGATGAGTCGCATAACAGTCCCCCAACCCCACCTCCGGTCGTACCAGGGAAACGCGGCCGCCAACGTGGTGGTTGCCACAATCACACGCCCAAATCGCGCCCGCGCCACGTCCCAATAGGGGCATTGGCGGGGCATCCCCAATCGTCCACAGGTGCAGCCGTGCTACCCTGAGGTATGAGCGTCTTGATCCTCGGCTTGGTGCTGTTTCTCGGCATTCACGTCTTCACCACATTGCGTGCGCCGCGCGCCGCATTGATTGGGCGAATCGGCGAAGGCCCTTACAAGGGATTGTATTCCCTGGTCGCCGCCGTGGGTCTGGCGCTGATCGTGTGGGGCTTCAGCCGCTACCGCAGTGCCGGCTACATCCAGGTGTGGAATCCGCCCTTCTCGATCTTCCATCCCATCGCGCTCGTCCTGTTGTGGTTCGCCCTGGTGGCGTTGACGGCGACCTACGCTCCGCCGAGCCGCATCAAATCGATCCTGCGCCATCCCATGCTGGTCGCGGTCAAGGCCTGGGCGCTGTCGCACCTGCTGGTGAACGGCGACCTCGGCTCGCTGCTGCTGTTCGGCAGCCTGCTGGCTTGGGCGGTCTACGATCGCATTTCTGTGAAGCGGCGTGACGATCCCGGTGCACCCGTCGTGGCGTCGTTCGGCCGCAACGACATGATTGTCGTCGTAATTGGCACGATCGCGTACCTCGCCATCATTTGGCTGCACGAATCGTTGATCGGCGTCGCCGCGGTGTGAGGCCTCGCACGGTCGATGCGGGTTTGCATCACGAAGTCGCCGCAATCATGGCCAGTATTGCGCGCTCCTCAGCTCAAATAAGGAGTACGCGTAAAATGAAACTTCCCCTCATCGCTTTCGTCCTCGTTCTCGGCGCCGCTGTCACGCAGGCCGAGGCGCGCTCGCCCATCGGCGGCGCCACCACTCCGCGTGATGTGGTCCAGAGCGACGCTCTCGGCCCCCGCAGCGATCCGACGCCGACGGTCGCCGAGGCCGTGGCGCGTACCCAGATCGAGAAGAGCGGCTACACCAGCGTGCGCGGCCTGCAGCGCGTCTCCGACGGCACCTGGCGTGCGATGGCCCGCGACAGCCGCAATGCGCCGGTCGCGGTTGCCCTCGACAACGACGGCAAGGTCACCCAGACCCGCTAGGCTGTTTCGCCAGCTGGCTAAAGACCAGAGCCCACCCCGTCTCCACGGGGTGGGCTTTTTCTTGCCTGCGTGGGCAAATGCTATGGTGTCGCGACGTTGACGGACAGGAGTACCGCATGACCGATGACTACCAGCGCCGCAGCTATGGCGAAATCTCCGTGGGCACCGGCGAGAAGCCCGGCATCGTCGTGGTCGATTTCCAGCTGGGCTTCACCGATCCGCAGTACCCGCTGGGCGGCGCGCCGCTGGTGATGCGCGCGGTCGAGAACACCGCCAGGCTGCTCAAGGTCGCGCGCCGCGTCGGCGTGCCGGAGGCGGTCTGCAACACCGCCTACATGAACGAGCGAGAGATGCCCTACTGGAAGATCACGGCAGTGAAGCAGACCTTCCTGCACGACCATCCCAGCACGGCGCTCGATCCGCGCATCTACGAGCCCTCGTACGATCTCAAGGTCACCAAGAAGGGCCCGTCGATCTTCTTCGAGACCGGCGTCGCCAACTACTTCATGAAGGAGCGGGTCGACACTATGATCGTGACCGGCTGCAACACCTCCGGCTGCATCCGCGGCAGCGCCCTCGACAGCTTCAGCCACCGCTTCCGCACCCTGGTGCCCGAGGACTGCGTCGGCGACATCGAGGAAGGCCCGCACCGCGACAACCTGCGCGACATTGGCCGACGCTATGTCGACGTCACCGACCTCGCCTTCTGCGTCGAGTACCTGGAGCGCTGGGGCAAGCGTAACAGCGCCTAAAGCATAATCCGCCCAGCTGGAATCAGCTGGGCGGATTGTGCCTCTCGCAACAAGCATCACCGGTGCGCGCGACTCCGATCTAGCCCCCGTTGCCGCAGACATCGACCCACTCCGCCGCGACCAGCTCGGCCATGCGCAGCGGGTTGATGCGCAGCGCGCTGTGCGTCGAGCCCGCGGCAGGCACGACTTCGTCGAAGGCTTTCAGTGAGATGTCGCAATAGACCTGCAGCGGTGTCGCCAGTCCGAACGGGCAGACGCCGCCCACCGGATGACCCGTGATCGACACCACCTCCTCCGCGCTCAGCATGCGCGGCTTGCCGCCGAGCACGGCCTTGACCTTCTTGTTGTCCAGCCGCGCCTCGCCGCTGGTCACGACCAGCAGGTTGCGGTCGCGTACGCGCAGCGACAGCGTCTTGGCGATCTGTGCCGGCAGCACGCCGTGACCGGCGGCCGCCTGCGCCACGGTGGCGGTGCTGCCGTCGAGTTCGACGATGGTGATGTCGGGAGCGTGGGCTGCGAGGAAGGCGCGGACCGATTCGATACTCATGCCTGTTTGATAGCAACGCTTCGTGCGAATCGCACGTTCAATGACGATTGCAGCATCGTTGGAGAAACCATGCGAACAATCTTTCTCGCCACCGCGCTTGTCGCGGTTGCATCGATCGCCGAAGCGCAAAGTCCGGCAGCGAAATTGCCCGGCCAATCCGACCCGTCGTCATCGGCCACGACGTCGCCGACGCCCAATGCCGGCAACGATGAGGTCGCGGCGCGCCGCAAGCTCGAGGAGCAAGGCTACAAGGACGTGCGCGGCCTCACCGCCAACGGCGACGGGACCGTCTCCGGTCGCGCGGTTCGCGACGACCCGATGGGCCGCTGGCCGGGAAGCAATGCGGAGGTCAACGTCGACATCGACGCGTCCGGCAAGGTCCGCGAACGCTGACCGATGGACAAACGCGGCCAACACGGGCAGCGTCGACGCCATGAGCTACCGATTGAGCGCCGCATGCCTGTTGCTGACCAGCGGAGCGGCCGTTGCCCAGGCGCCGGTTGCCACCGTCGACTACGGCTGCGCCGACGGGAAGTCGCTCAGCGCCACGTACTTCGACGGGCCGACACGCACGGCGCCTGACGGCCGGCCGATCCCGGGCGGTCGCGTCGTGCTCACGCTCGCCGACGGCAAGAAGCTCGATCTCCCGCAGACCCTGTCGGGCTCGGGCATCCGCTACGCCAACCAGGGCGAGACCTTCGTGTTCTGGAGCAAAGGCGACACGGCCTTCGTCGAGGAAGGCCCGAACCAGACCGTGACCTACAAGGACTGCGTCGGCAAAAAGAAGTGATCCAGCCTAGAGCTGGAACATCAGGAAGCCGCCGAAGCCCGCCACCGTCAGGGCGATGCCGAGATACTTGAAGAAGCGGGTCGATTGCCGCGCGATCGACTGCTTGCCGCGCGCCGCCGCCCGCTCCTCGCGCGACATCTCGGACCGCGCCTTGAGCTGGTTTGCCAGCAAGCTCGGCGAGAAGCCCGCGCCCACGACGCCGCCTTCTTCCTCCATGTCGACGCGGGTGCAGACGAACCAGATCATCAGGCCGATCACGCCGACCCCGAAGAAGCTCGTATAGGCGACAATCATGAAGGCGGCGACGGAGGCGAGCAGCCAGCCGCTCCAGACGAAGGCCATGACGATCGACTTGCCGGGCATGGACGCCTCTCCTGTCCACGAAATCCGCCCGAAATCGTGACCTTTCACTTGCCCCGACGCAACCGGGAATGGCTGCGACCGTAGGCGAAATAGATCACCAGACCGACCATCAACCAGGCCACCAGCCGCACCCACGTATAAACGCCGAGCCCCAACAGCAGGCCGAGGCAAGCGAGGATCCCAAGGAGCGGCAGAAGCGGCACGTGCGGGACTTGGAATGGTCGCGGCGTGTCAGGCTCGGTGCGGCGAAGATAGATCACGGCGATGCAAACCAGGATGAAGGCGAAGAGCGTGCCCGCGCCCACGAGTCGGCCCAGCGCGTCGATCGGCATGGTCGCGGCGACGACAGCGACGCCGGCGCCGATGACGATCTGGCTGATCCATGGCGTGCCGAGCCTGGGATGCACGGCGCTGAACATCCTGGGCAGCAGGCCATCGCCCGCCATGGTCGCAAAGATGCGGCTCTGGCCGTAGAGCAGGACCAGGATCACGGTGGTGAGCCCGACCAGCGCGCCGATCTCGACCAGCGCCGACAACCAGCCCCAACCGATGGCGCGCACGCCCTCGACCACCGGATCGGCGACGTTGAGCTTGGGATAGGGCACCAGCCCCGTCAGCACGGCGGCGACGGCGATATAGAGCAGGGTCGAGAGGCTGAGCGAGCCCAGGATGCCAATCGGCATGTCGCGCTGCGGCCGGCGCGCTTCCTGGGCGCAGTTGGAGACGGCGTCGAAACCGATATAGGCGAAGAACACCACCGAGGCGCCACGCAGGATGCCGCTCCAGCCAAAATGGCCAAAATGGCCGGTGTTAGGCGGGATGTATGGATGCCAGTTGGCCGGATTGATGTAGGCGGCGCCGACCACCACGAAGGCCAGCACGACGGTAAGCTTCACCGCCACCATGACGTTGTTCAGCCGCGCCGATTCGCGCGTGCCCAGCACAAGCAGCGCCGTGATGACGATGACGATGGCCGCTGCCGGCAGGTTGGCGATGGCGACGCCGGCCGATCCGTCGGCACGCATGATCGCCTGGCCGGTCGGCGCACCGAACTGCGGCGGTACGCCGAGACCCACGAGATGCAGCACGCTGTCGAGATAGGCCGACCATCCACTCGCCACGGCCGCCACGCCGACACCGTACTCCAGGATCAGATCCCAGCCGATAATCCAGGCCACCAATTCGCCCAGGGTCGCGTAGGTGTAGGTGTAGGTCGAGCCCTGCACTGGCAGGAGCGTCGAGAGCTCGGCGTAGCAGAGCCCGACCAGTGCGCAGGCGATGGCGGCCAGCACGAAAGAGAGGGTGAGCGCAGGACCGGTGTAGAGGGCGGCGGCGGTTCCCGTCAGCACGAAGATGCCGGCGCCGATGATGGCGCCGATGCCCATGGCGGTGATGCTGAACGGTCCCAGGCACTTTGCCGGTTCCCGCGGTCCGCCTTCGGCGGCCACGATGTCGGCAACCGGCTTGCGCGCAAAAAGACTGTGTCCCATCGCCCTTCCCCCGGCGCCATCTTTAGCCGATTCCGAATATGGCCGTCATGAGGCGGGCGCATCGGGGCACGGCATTTGTCATGCAACACCTCCGGTGGCGCTGCGTTCACTCGGCGTTCCACCAGCTAAGCAAGGAGGAAGACCATGTTCCGCACGACCCTGGCGGCCCTCACCTTCATCGCAGCGGCCGGCGTGGCCCACGCTCAGATGCAGGCCCCCAGCACACCGGAAGGCCGCGACATGCGCTCTCAGCCGGGTGCCACCAGCAATCCCAATACCGCCTATCCCAAGAGCCCCATGAATCCGTCGGCCGCCGAGGCTGCCGCCAAGTCGGCGATCGAGGCACGCGGTTATACGGGCGTGAAGAGCCTGACGCGCGATCCCGCGGGCAACTGGGCGGCCAAAGCGATGCGCAACAACGTCGAAGTCGCCGTGATCCTGGAGCCCAGCGGCGTAATCAGGGAGCAGTAGACCCCACATCGAGCAGTAGGGGTCTCTGCCGCCGGCCTGGCGGGACGGTTTTCTCCTCGTTTGCGTCCCGCCAGCGCTGCCGGGTCATAAAGGTGTGAATGGACTTTCGGGCGCCTCCGGGTTGACCATATCTGGATCATGCGCCCGTTCCTCTTCGCCCTCGCCCTCCTTGCCAGCAGCGTTCCAGCCTTCGCCCAAATGGCGCCGGGTTCGATCGGTAATGGCGGGCGCATGCCCGAGACGATGTCGCCCGGCGCGCTGCCGCCGCCCCCCTCGAGCATCACGCGTTCGACGACGTCACCGCCCGCGACATCGCTCGGCAACCAGTATCCCAATACCCAGTCGATGACGCGCGATCGCATCGAATCCCAGGGCTACACCGTGCGGCGACTGACGCCGCAGAACGATGGCTCGTGGCGGGCGAATGTGACGCGTGACCCGGTGCCGACGCGGCCCAAGGGCGTGCCGAGCAAGGTCACGATCTATCCCGACGGGCGGATGGTCGAGGAGCCCTAAGGGCCTCCGGCAATGCGATCGAGCACTGGCAGCAGATAGCGGCGGAACTCGGCCGGGCTTTCCGACATCGGGAAGTGGCCCATTCCTTTCATGACCTCGAAGTGGCGCGCACCGGTGAGCCGCGCCAGCTCGGCGGTGAGCTCGGGCGTCGCCGAGAGATCGTATTCCCCGGTCAGCAGGTAGAGGGGGCATTTGCCGTCGAGGCCCGCGAGATCGGCGTTCCTGAGATCGCCGTCGGTGAAATAGTAGTGCAGGTCGCCCAGGAACACCGAGGGGCCGCCTTGCATGTAGTGCCACAGCGTCTCCCAGCGGTCGGCCGTCGGCGCCGTCGGAGCGATCAGGCAGGCGACCGAGCCCGCCGCGGCCTCCTGGCCGTGCACATCGGGACGGAACATCACGCCCATGTCGCGCAAGCGCGTATCGGCCCCCGCCTCGGCATGGGTCGCCGACTGCAGGCCGATGGCGGCGCGGAACGAGGCGCCATGGCGCAGCGCCAGATGCAGCACGGCGCGTCCGCCGATGGAGCAGCCGATGACCGCCGGCCTCTCGAGCCCCAGCCCGCGCGACACCGCCATCACGGTGTCGACATAGAGATCGGTGCTCAACCGATAGGCCTCGGTCTCGAAGCCGGCGGGCGGCGAGGACTTGCCATGCCACGGCAGGTCGAAGGCGATGACGCGGAAGCGCCTCGTGATCGCCTCGTCATTCAACAGGGCGCGGTATTGACGGCCGTCGGAGCCGGCCGTGTGCAGGCAGAGCAGCGGGATGCCCTGCCCCGCCTCCTCGAAATAGAGGCGATGCGGCCGGCCGTTGAAGTCCAGCCGCAGATAGCGGCCGATCACGGGCTCGATGACCGCGGCGCCAACGCCAACGGTCGCGGCTGTCTCGATGGGCGGACGCAACGATGCAAAAAGCTGCTCCAGAAACAGCATGTTGCGCCCCCAGGCCAGGACATCGCCGTCGACCCGAAGATGGCCGACACGCTGCATGCCGACCAGGCTCTGGAAGCCCACGGCCGGCACCGGCTTGGCGAATTCGGACCATGTCGCGGCCGTGGCAATGAGGCTGAAGGCGGCATCCGTTGCGGCGCCCTTCTCGACCGCGATGCGCTCGCCGACACGCACGGTGTTGGCCCCCTCGTCGCTTCGCACGACGATGGCGAGCGCCGCCAACCTGGCGCGCCGCTGAAGGGCCGCGTTGCCGTCGAGCGCCGCGGAGAGTCGTGACAGGTCCATGTCAGTTGGCCGGCTTGATGTTGGCATCCTTGATCACCTTGGCCCACTTCGGGATGTCGGCAGCGATAGCGGCGTGCGTCTCTTCGGGCGTGCTGCCGACCGTGTCGAGGCCCAGGGTCGCGAACTTCTGCTTCATCTCGGGATCGGCCAGCACCTTCAGCGCCTCGGCGCGCACCTTGTCGACGATCGGCTTGGGGAGGCCGGCCGGCCCGATCAGCGCGAACCACGAGGTCGCCTCGAATCCCGGGAAGCCCGATTCGTTGAAGGTCGGCAGATCCGGCGCGTTGGCTGAGCGCTTCAGCGAGGTGATACCGATGCCGCGCACGCGGCCGTCGCGCACGATAGGCAGGCTGGCGCCGGCATTCTGGATGCCGACCGGGACCATGCCGCTCATGACGTCGGTGAGGTTCGCCCCGCGATAGGGGATGTGCTCCATCTTGATGCCGGCGAGATGGCAGAACAACTCGCCGGCGATGTGCTGCGGCGTGCCCACGCCCGGCGTGCCATAGGAGAGCTTGCCGGGATTGGCCTTGGCGTAGGCGACCAGCTCCGAGATCGATTTCACCGGCAGATCGTTGTTCACCATCATGATCGAGGGCATCACCAGCGTCGTGGAGATCGTCGACAGGTCCTTCAGCGGGTCGAACGGCAGGGGCTGCAGGCTGGGCAGGATGGTGATGGCGGCGTTGCCGGCCCACATCAGGGTGTAGCCGTCGGGAGCGGCCTTGGCGACGCGATCGGTGCCGATGGCGCCCGAGTTGCCGGCGATGTTCTCGACCACGACCGGCTGGCCCCAGGCCTCCTGGAACTTCTGGGCGAACAGCCGGGCGGTGACGTCGGTGGCGCTGCCCGGCGTGAAGCCGACCACCAGCTTCACGGGTTTGTCGGGCCAATTGGCCTGGGCCCAGCAAGGCGTGGCAAACGCCATGAACAGGGCGACCGCGGCCCGGAGCAACACCATTCTCTTCCTCCCGTTTTTCGGGAGGCTATGGCAACTAGCGCCGGCTCGCCAGCGCGCGATTCTCCAGCCGGCTCAACAGGCGGACCATGGGCCACAGCAACAGAAAATAGATGATCGCGGCCAGCACGATGGGCGTCGGACTGTAGGTCACGCTTTGCGCCTGGCGGGCCTGGAACAGCAACTCAGGGACAGCAACAACGCTGCCGAGCGACGTCAGCTTCACGACCTCGAGGGTGTTGGACATCAGGTCGGGCAGCACGTTGCGCACCGCCTGGGGCAGCACGATGTAGCTCATCGCCTGCAGGCGGCCGAGACCCGTCGAGCGCGCCGCCTCGATCTGGCCGACCGGGACGGAATCGATGCCTGCGCGCAAAATCTCGCCGTAGTAGGCGCCGGTGTTGAGGAAGAAGGCGATGGCGACGCAGGCGAAGCCGCCCAGCTCCAGTCCGGCGAACGGCAGGCCCGCGAACAGCAGCACCAGCAGAACCAAGGGCGGAAAGGCGCGGAAGAAATCGACCCAGGCCATCAATGGCCAGCGCACCAGCGGATGATGCACCGTGGCAAGCAGCGCCAGGATCAAGCCGCCCAGGAAACCGAGCGGCACCACGATCAGCGACAGCAGAACGGTGTTCAGCAGGCCGGCCAGCACGATCGGCCAGATCGCGGCGATGATGTCGGGATTGAAGAAGGTCTCGATCATCGCTTCCACGCGAACCTGGTCTCGATCCAGCGTGCGGCGACGACGACGGGCAGGAACAGCACGACGTAGGCCGCCGCCCCCATCATGAGCGGCGAGGGATTGTAGGAATTGGACATGGCCGAGCTCGCCTGGCCCAGGATCTCGGAGACGGCGACGACAGTGCCCAGCGCGGTGCCCTTGGTGATGGCGATGGTGCGGTTGGTGAGCGGCGGGATGGTGAGGCGAAAGGCCTGCGGCAAGATGACATTGATCAGGGTCTGGCCAAAGCTGAGGCCGGTCGAACGTGACGCCTCCCACTGTCCCCTGGGAATGGAAGTGATGCCGGCCCAGAAGATCTCCTCGGAGAAGGCCATCAGCACGAAGGCGAGCGACAGCCAGGTCGAGACGAAGCCCGAAGGCGATATGTCGGCTGCCGGCAGACCGAAATAGATCAGCACGATGATGACCAGCGGCGGCAGCGAGCGGAACAGGTCGACGACGAAGATGATCAGCCAGTTCAGCGGCCGGATGCCGAGCGCGCGCAACAGCGCCAGCGCCAAGCCGGCTAAAAGGCCGCTGACGATGATCAGCACGGCAAGCTCGATGGTGACGACCACGCCGGACAGGATGTCCGGGTAGTACTTCAGCATGACCTTGGCGTTGAAGAAGGTCTCGACGAAGCGGTCCCAGGTGCTCATGGAGCGCGGACCTCCAGGTCCGCATCATGATCATGAGCGGACCTGGAGGTCCGCGCTCCGCTTGAAAGCATGATCAGTGCCTTTGGATCTGCCCGATGAAGGCGCGGGTGCGCTCCTGGGTCGGGCTCTCGAAGATCGCGGCGGGCGGCCCCTGCTCCACGATCAGGCCGTGGTCCATGAACACGACGCGGTCGGCGGCATTGCGGGCAAAACCCATCTCGTGGCTGACCACGATCATGGTCATGCCGCTCTGGCGCAGGTCGCGCATGACCTCGAGCACCGATCCGACTAGCTCCGGGTCGAGCGCCGAGGTCGGCTCGTCGAACAGCATCACCCTGGGCTCGAGCGCGATCGCGCGGGCGATGGCGACACGCTGCTGCTGGCCGCCGGACAGCTGTCCCGGCGTGTGCCCGGCGCGGTCGGCCAGCCCGACACGCTCGAGGGCCGCCATGCCGAGCGCATCGGCCTCGGCGCGCGACTTGCCCACCACCTTGCGCAGCGCCAGCGTCACGTTGCCGAGCGCCGTCATGTGCGGGTAGAGGTTGAAGGACTGGAACACCATGCCGATGCGCTGGCGGGCATGGTTGATGTCGGTCCGCGGATCGAGCATGTCGATGCCGTCGACCACGACCGAGCCCGCGGACGGCTCCTCCAGCCGGTTGAGGCAGCGCAACAGCGTCGACTTGCCCGAGCCCGAGGGGCCGATCACGAACACCAACTCGCGCTCGGCCACCTCGAGATCGACGCCCTTCAGGACATGAAGATGGCCAAAGTGCTTATGAATGCCGCGCGCGGCGACAATCGGATCAACCACACTTCAGCTCGTGCGGCGTCGGATCGTAGCCCGGCATGTCCGGCACGCCGTAGCCCGGCGTGATCACCACGGCGAGGTCGTCCGGCTCCGGCTTCTTGTTGAACCATTTCTCATAGAGCTTGGCCATGGTGCCGTCCTTCTTCATGCAGTCGAGCGCGTCCTGCAGTTCGGCACGAAGCTTGGGATTGTTCTTGGGCACCGGCGCGGCCCAGTGGGCGCGCGTGTCCTTGAGCTCGAGGTCGGCGACGAACTGCGGGTTCTTGGTCGCGGCATAGACGATGGTGGTGTTGCCGCCCAGCGTCGCGTAGGCGCGTCCCGACAGCACGGCCTGCGTGGCGTCCGGCTGCGTGTCGTAGACCTGCACGGTGAAGCCGTACTTCTCGCCCATCTCCTTGGCGAGCTTCTCGTAGGGCGTGCCCTTGTTCACCGATACCGACTTGCCCTTGAGGTCTTCCCAGCTCTTGATCGGCGGCGTGCCCTTCTTGATGCCGAACTGATAGGCGGTCCAGAGATAGCCCGCCGTGAACAGCATGTTCTCGGCCCGCTCCTTGGTCACCGTCGTGGGCGCGGCGATGAAGTCGTAGCGGCCGGCCTGCATCCCCGGGATCAGGGTCGAGAAGCTCACCGAATCGATGGTGATGTCGCGCTTCATGCGCTTGGCGGCCTCGGTGAACACGTCGATCTGGAAACCCTCGGTGCCGCCGCCCAGCTTGGGCATGGCGTGCGGCGCGAAGGTGCCGTCGACGCCGGTGCGCAGCGGCGGCTGCTTGTCCTGTGCCGCTGCGGGACCCACGCACAAAAGGGCCGCGACCGCGATCGCAGCCAGGCGCCGTGTCATCATTTTCATAGACTCCCTTCCAGCAATCCCCAAGCGGCGACGTTAGATCAGGCATTGTTGAATGGCAATTTAGGAGCCATGGTGCGGTCCATGTCCGACGCCGATCGCATCCTCGTCATCAATCCCAACTCCACCGAGGCCGTGACCCGCGGCATCGACGCGGCGATGGAACCGCTGCGCATGAAAGGCGGGCCCGCCATCGAGTGCGTCACGCTGAAGCAAGGCCCGCCGGGCATCGAAAGCCAGGCGCATGTCGAGCAGGTCGTGGCGCCGATCGGCGACATGGTGAAGAAGCGCGACAACGACTGCTCGGCCTTCGTCATCGCCTGCTATTCCGATCCCGGCCTGCATGCAGCGCGCGAGATCACGACCAAGCCGGTGCTCGGCATTGCGGAATGCGGAATCCTGACGGCGATGACTCTCGGCCAGCGTTTCGGTGTCATCTCCATCCTGCGGAAATCGATTCCACGTCATCTGCGCTATGTCGGCCAGATGGGAGTCGCCGACCGCATGGCGGGCGATCGCGCCATCGGGCTCGGCGTGGTCGACCTCGCCGACGAAGCGCGCACCTTCGCGCGCATGGCCGAGGTTGCGGCCGAATTGCGCGACGAGGACGGCGCCGACGTGCTCGTCATGGGCTGCGCCGGCATGGCGCGCTATCGCGACCGCCTGCAACGCCATGTCGGCCTGCCCGTGGTCGAGCCCAGCCAGGCCGCGGTGTCGATGGCGATCGGGCGCTCGCGGCTGGGCTGGTCGGCTTAAGTCGTCACTCGCGGCGGAACTCGTACTCGAAGTTCAATTTGTCGCGGCAGAGCGCCAGGGTGTCGTTGACGCGCCGGCAGGTCAGGCCGTTGGGCGGTCCATTCCAATACGCCTGAGAGGTATTGCAGGGAACGGCGCGCTGGGTCGTCCCCAGGGTGTTGTCATTGCCGAACTGCGCGGTGATCGGGGCGCGGCAGGTGATGGTGCCGGTTCCGGGACAGTTGGCGGTCGTCGACCGCTCGCCGCTGCCGTTGCCGCCGAAGCAAATGCGGCCCGCCTTGACCTCGCAGCGCTGCGTGCGGCCGCCCAGGCCGATATTGCCCTGCGTGTCGCGGCCGAGTCGCCAGCAGCCCTGCAGCATGCCGAGATCCTTCTGCGCCCAGCGATCAGCCGGCAGAGCCGCCGGGGGCGGGGGCGGCTTGGCGGCTTCGAGCGGCTTGCAGTGAGCGAGCCGGTTCTTGATGTCGGCCTCGAGGGCCGCGAGTTCGGCTGCGAGCTTCTTGCCGTCGGCCGCGGCGGCGTCGAGCGACGCCTTCATGATGGGGGTGGGATCCGGCGCCGGCTCCGGCGCGGGCGGCGCCGGTGTTTCGAGCGTCGAGACGTTGGTCGTCGGATCGACCGGGACGCAGGCGCGCAGGAGCCACGACGCGATCAGCAGGGCCAGGATCAGCAGCAGGCCCATCAAGAACGCGGCCAGCCAACGCGGCCGACCTTCCAGGGAGCGCGTGGTCATTGCTCGGCGATCGTTTCCGGCAGCTTACACTTTCCAATCGCGCCGATGGCAGTGATCAATCTGCATCGGCTGCCTCCTTTGGCCCTTCGACTGCCCGAAAAACGACGCGATCTTCTTAGCGGATCGACTCCAGCCTGAAGACGTTGTAGCGCCACGCCGCGAGATCGATGTACAGCCCCGGATCGGTCAGTTCACCGCCGTCGCGCTCGTAGACTTCGCTGCCCATTATGTCGACAAGCCGCCATCGGCCGGGAGCGAGGCCGGCGAACGGCAGACGCAGTCGGCATTGCGCTTGGTGATCGGAATAGTTGACGACGACGACGTGATCGGGGGCTCCGTCCATGCGCCAGGCAGAGGCGACGAAGTCGCTCCAAGTCGGGTTGCCATCCCAGGCCGGTTTCGGCGGGATCAACAACCAGGCACCACCGCGGAAGCCGCCGGAGCGGAGCGTCGAGAGCAGCGTCTCGTAGAACGCCATGACATCCTGGTCTGGAGCCTCGACGGGTCCGCGACAGAGATGCACCGGCAGATGCACGCGCGCCCCTTCAAGCTGGCCCTGATGGAAAAAGCGCAGCCCCGGCGTGAGATGGGCGATCACGGCCGCCGCCTGATGCCGCGGCCAGGCAAACGCCGCCGCCGCGCGGGGCTCGTCGTGATTTTCGAGGAAGCGCGCGAGCCGGTCCTGATAGTCGAGGCCCGCGGCCAGATGGGAGCGAACGCCATCGGCATTGCCATCGCGCAGCCGGTCGTAGAGCCGCTTGTCGTAGCAATAATCGAAGCCCAGCTGTTGCAGTTCCCATTCGAGGCCCCAATAGGCCTCGGCGAGGAACGTGAACCCGGGATGGGCCCGGCGCACGGCCGCAATGGCCGCCGGCCAGAACGGCGACGCTACCCGTCCCCAGGTCCGCTGGAAGATCTCGGGCAGGAGGAGCATGGCCATGTCGCAGCGGACGCCATCGCACTGGCCGGCTATCGCGAGCAGCTCCGCGGACTGCGCCGCCTGCACCGCGGGGTTCGCGTAGTCGAGCTGAAGCGTGTCGGGCCAGCCAGGGAAGTTTGGATCGCGGCCATGAGCCAGGATGCGTTCGCCGCGATCGGTCGGGCACCGGCGATAGTTCCCGGGCGCCGCACCCAGCGCCTGCTCATCGCCATCAACGTAGAATTCCGGGTGGCTCGCCACCCAGGGATGCTCGAGCGCCGTGTGGTTGGGCACGAAGTCGAGCATCAGCCGCAGACCGCGCTCGGCGAGCCGGGCGCGCAATCCGGCCAAGGCCCCTGCTCCACCGAGCCCCGGGTCGACTTCGTAGGCGCAGATCGCAAACCCCGATCCGCAGATGTCGTCATCGCAGAGATCGGGCAGCGCGCTCTTGAATTCGGCGCGCCAGACGGGATTGCCGCGCGAGAGAGCCCGGCCGGCGGCGCCGGTCCGCCACACGCTTAGCAGCCACACCCAGTCAAAGCCGCGGCGCGCGATGTCGTCCAGGGTCGCGTCGTCGATATCCGCCAACGTCATCCGCCTGCCCGCCTCGCGCGACATGCGGCGTAGCCAGACACGCGTGTTGATCTCGTACAGGGAGGGATAACGTGGCTGCATATCACCCGTCATCCCGAGCGAAGCGGCCGCAGGGCCGCGCAGTCGAGGGACCTTTTCTTGTCGATGCAGCAACAAAACAGTTCCCTCCGCTTCGCCTCGCTACGCTCGGCTCCGGTCGGGATGACGGGCTTTCACTCATGCAGCTCGGCGATCATGTTGGCGATCAACGCGCTCCAGCCGGTCTGGTGCGAGGCGCCGAGGCCGCGGCCGGTATCGCCGTCGTAGTATTCATGAAACAGGATGTAGTCCTTGAAATGCGGATCGGTCTGCATCTTCTCGTAGCCGCCGAAGACGGCGCGGCGCCCCTTTCCATCGCGCCGGAAGATGCCGATGAGGCGTCCGCGCAGGTCGTCGGCGATCTCCTTCAGCGATGCCTTGCGGCCGGAGCCGACCGGACACTCGACGCGGAGCTGGTCGCCGTAGAAATCGTGGTACTTGTTGAGGCACTCGATGAGCAGGTAGTTGATCGGCATCCAGATCGGGCCACGCCAATTGGAGTTCCCTCCGAACAGATCGCTGTCCGACTCGGCCGGCACGTACCTCACCTCGCTGCGAAAGTCGTCGCGCTCGAACACGAAGGGATGCTCCAGGTGAAAGCGCGACAGCGCCCGTATCCCGAAGTCTGACAGGAACTCGTCCTTGTCGAGCAGGCGCTCCATCACCTTCATGCCGCGGAAGGCGCGCACCATGGCGAGCAGGCGCGTGTCGTCGGCGCCCGGCGCGTTCCAGCGTGAAACCAGGGCCGCGAGCTTGGGCCTGTAGAGCAGGTACCAGTCGCGCCACCTTGTGAACATGGGCATCTTCGCGAACAGGCTGGCATCGATCGTCTCGACGGCGAATATCGGGATCAGCCCGACCAGCGAGCGCACGCGCAGCGGCGTGGCCTTGCCGTCGTCCATCACAAGCCAGTCGTAGAAGAAATTGTCGTCGTCGTCCCACAGGCTCAGCCCCTTGCCGCCGAGATTGGTCATGGCGCCGCCGATGGTCAGGAAATGTTCGAAGAACTTGGTGGCGATGTCCTGATAGGCGTCGTCTTCCTGGGCCAGCTCTATGGCGATGCGCAGCATGTTCAGGCAGTACATCGCCATCCATGACGTGCCGTCGGACTGCACCAGCATGCCCCTCACCGGCAGCTCCGACGAGCGGTCGAACACGCCGATATTGTCCATGCCGAGAAAACCGCCCTGGAAGACGTTCAGGCCGCGCGGATCCTTGCGGTTCACCCACCACGTGAAGTTCAGGAGCAGCTTGGTGAAGATGCGCTCGAGGAACTTCCGGTCACCCTTGCCGCCCTGGCGGGCCTCCATCTCGTAGAGTCGCAGCGCCGCCCAGGCCTGGACCGGCGGATTGACGTCGCTGAAGTTCCACTCGTAGGCCGGCAGTTGCCCGTTCGGGTGCATGTACCAGGACTGGCACAGCAGGACGAGCTGGCGCTTGGCATCCTCGATGTCGAGATGGCCGAGCGTCGTCAGGTGAAAGGCCCAATCCCAGGCCGCGAACCAGGGGAACTCCCATTTGTCCGGCATCGACAGCACGTCATCCATGTTGGCGTGCTGCCATTCGCGATTGCGCCCGCCGAGGCGCGATGCCGGTGGTTGCGGTTCGGTCGGATCGCCCTCCAGCCATTGCGTGACGTCGTAGCGGAAATACTGCTTGGACCACAGGATACCGGCGAACGCCTGGCGCTGGATGCGGCGCAGGTCCTCGTCCGCGACGTTGCGCTGCAGCTCGGCATAGAAGCCATCGGCCTCGGCCTTGCGCTGCTCGAACACCGAGTCGAAGTCGGCAAAGGGCTGCGGCCTGGGCGGTCCCGGGCTGAGCCGCACCCGGATGACCGTGCTGCCGCCTGCCGCGACGGTGCGGCGCCAGATGCCGGCGGCCTTGGTGCCCTTGCGGGAATGGACGGCCTGCGCGTTGCCGCCCACGACAAAGTCGTTCAGCCCGTCCTTGTAGACGCGGCCCTCGCTGGCCGTTGCGAAGAGTTTCGGGGCGTTGGTCTCGTTCTCGCAGAACTTGATGTCGTCAGGCCCGTCAAAGTGCACGCCGTAGACGCCCAGCGTGTCGTGCGTCAGCACGACGTGATCGCCCTCCCGCTCGAGCGAGGGCTTGCTGGCGTTCGCGACCCAGCTCCATTCGTTGCGGAACCAGACCTGCGGCAACACATGGATCTCGGCCGGCTCGGGCCCGCGATTGTTGACGGTGAGCCGAAGCAGGATGTCGTTGGCGCTCGCCTTGGCGTACTCGATGTCGACGTCGAAATAGCGATCGTTGTCGAACAGTCCCGTATCGAGGATCTCGAATTCCGGTTGCCGCCGGTCGCGCCGGGCATTCTCCTGGATCAACTGGTCGTAGGGAAATGCCGCTTGCGGATACTTGTAGAGCATCCGGGCGTAGCTGTAGGTCGGCACCGCGTCGAGATAGTAGTAGAGCTCCTTGACGTCCTCGCCGTGATTGCCCTGGCGATTGGTGAGACCGAACAGGCGCTCCTTGAAGATCGGATCGCGGCCATTCCACAGCGCCACCGCCAGGCACACATTCTGCTTGCCGTCGCAAAATCCGCCAATGCCGTCCTCGCCCCAGCGGTAAGCCCGGCTGCGCGCGTGGTCGTGCGGGAAGTAGTTCCAGGCATCGCCGTCGGCGCTGTAGTCTTCGCGCACCGTGCCCCATTGGCGCTCGCTGAGGTACGGACCCCAATTGCGCCAGCGCTCGCGATGTGCGTTCGCCTCGGCGAGCCGTTGCCTCTCGGGGTTGGATGCAGCCGGCATCGACGACCTGCCTCTAACCGCCGTGCGCGCCCGCGCCGACCGGAGCTGACGCGGCGAGCATGCGAATGATCTCTCGCGCAACCTCGCCTGCCGGCGGGCCGATATCGACGGTCAGGGGATCCTCGTCGGCGGTGGGTTCCTCCAAGGTGTCGATCTGGCTCTGCAGCAGACTCGGCGGCATGAAATGGCCGCTGCGGCCGGCCAGACGCGCGGCAATGAGATCATGGCTGCCACGCAGGTAGACCAAGCGGACCTCCGGCCGGTTGCCGACGACGATGTCGCGATACGAGCGCTTGAGGGCGGAGCAGGTGATGATGCCGGGCTGTTTGCGGGCGCGCTGGCCGTCGATCCAGGCCGCCACGCTCTCGAGCCACGGCTTGCGGTCGGCGTCGGTCAGGGGGACGCCGGCATGCATCTTGGCGACATTCGCCTCGGGATGCAGGGAGTCGCCCTCCTCGAACAGCCAGCCCAGCCGCGCCGCGAGCTCCCGCGCGATCGTCGTCTTGCCGACTCCCGACACGCCCATGATCACGAGCACCGGCGGGTTGCCGCGATGCAGATGCGGACTGTCGAGCCGCCGCACACCCGAGGTATCGGCGACGAAGACCATGTGGGCGCGACCGATGAACAGGCCGCATTCGATCACGCCGACGATGCGGCGGATGCGGTCCTCGAGGCGCGCCGGATCGGCGATGGCGGGGAAGCCGCAGTCGAGGATGCGGTTGCCGCCGTCGGTGACGAACGCCTGCCCCGATGGCGCCATTCGTAAACGCACGCTGGCTCCCAGGACTTCCAGCGCTTCCTGTGTCGCCTCCAGGCCGAACGACACGACTTCCACGGGAACCGCCGTATGGACCCCGAGACGCGTAACCAGCTTGGCGCCGTCGACGACGATCGCCAGGCGCCGGCTGGCGGCGGCGACGATCTTTTCGCGCAACAAGGCGCCGCCCAGCCCCTTGATCAGGTTGAGCGTGCCCTGCTCGACCTCGTCCGCACCGTCGATCGTGAGGTCGATCGTCCGGTGCTCGCTGAACGAGGTGAGCGGAATCCCCACTGCCTTTGCCAGCGCCTCCGTCCGCTGCGACGTGGCGATGCCCGTGATGCGCAGGCCCTCACGATGACGGCGTCCCAGGGCCTCGACGGCATAGGTTGCCGTCGAGCCGGTGCCGAGACCCACGACCATGTCGTCCTGCACCAAGGCCACCGCCGCTTCCGCCGCGGCCCGCTTCAGCGCATTGCGGTCGGCCCCGGGCAGGGGCGCTGCGGCGCTCATCCCGTCGCCTGCCCCGCCATCGCACTGGCCCGGATCGCGGCGATCGCCGCCTTGTAGTCGCTGGTGCCGAAGATCGCCGAGCCCGCCACGATCGCGGTGGCGCCGGCCGCCGCCGACTGGCCCGCGGTCTTGACGTCTTCGCCGCCATCGACCTCGATCACCGGGTCGACGCCGCGTGCAACGCACATCGTGCGCAGGCGCCTGATCTTGGGCAGCATCTCGGGCAGGAAGCTCTGGCCGCCGAAGCCGGGATTGACCGTCATCACCATGACGATGTCGCAGAGATGCAGGACGTACTCGATCAGCTCGGGCGGCGTCGCCGGATCGACCACCACGCCGGCCTTCTTGCCGATGCTGCGGATCTGCGACAGCACGCGGTGCAGATGGATCGTCGAGCCGGGCTCGGCCTGGACCAGCAGATGGTCGGCGCCGGCTTCGGCGAAGGCCGTGAGATAGCGCTCGGGCTCGACGATCATCAGATGGACGTTGAGGGGCTTTGCCGTGGACCGGCGGATCGCCTTCACCACGAGCGGCCCGATGGTGATGTTGGGCACGAAGCGGCCGTCCATGACGTCGACATGGATCCAGTCGGCGCCCGCGGCATCGACCGCGCGCACTTCCTCGCCCAGACGCGCGAAGTCGGCCGACAGGACCGATGGCGCGATGAGGATGGGGCGGGCCATGGTGGTCAACAAACCTCATGCTGAGGAGCGCGCTCCGCGCGCGTCTCGAAGCATGGCCTCAGGCAAGGTGCGTGTTGCCCACCCTTCGAGACGGCCCTACGGGCCTCCTCAGGGTGAGGTTGTCCTTGCATCCTAACCCTCCTCCCCCGCAGCGGCCCGATCGAGGAACCAGACGAGTTCGCCCACTGGTTTCACGCGGGCCGCCGGCACCTGGCTACCGCCGGCGCGGACGGTCCGGACCATGGCCGCCTTCTCCTTGCCCGCCACCAGGAACGCGACATGCCGGCTGCTGTCGATCACGGGATAGGTCATGGTGATGCGGACTTCCGGCCGGCCGTGCGACACCGCCACGACCCAACGTTTGCGCTCCTCGAGCACGGGTTCGCCCGGCAACAGCGAGGCCGTGTGGCCATCGGGCCCCAATCCCAGCAAGGTGATGTCGAACAAGGGCCGCGCCGGATCGAGATCAGGCCTGCCGTAGGCAGCCTGCAAGGTCCGTTCATAGCGCAGGGCTGCGTCGTCGGGCGTGCCGTCGGCCGGTACCGGATGGACGTTCGCCGGGGGCACCGGCGCCTTGGAGAGCATCGCCTCGCGGGTCATTCGATAATTGCTCTCCGGGTGGTCGTACGGCACGAAGCGCTCGTCGCCCCAGTACCAGTGCACACGCTCCCAAGGAAAGCGGCGCACGAAGGCCTCCGAAGCCAGCAGGCCGTAGAGCACCTTGGGCGTTGAACCGCCCGACAGAGAGACCCGGAAGATGCCTTGGGCTGCAACAGCGAGCGATGTCATCCACTCGGCGACATGGCGCGCAAGTGCCGCCGGATCGTCGAGCGTCTCGATGCGCATGTCCTTGTTCATGACTGGCCCAGGACGAAACGTTCCATGGCCTTGGCGAAGCCTTCGTCGTTGTAGGAATCGGTCGTGGCAAGCGCGAGTTTCTTGACTTCCTCGGGCGCGTTGCCCATGGCGATGCTGAAGCCGGACTTCTTGAACATCGGAACGTCGGTCGGCTGGTCGCCGATGGTGGCGATCTCGTTGGCCGGCACCCCGAGATGGCTCGACAGGTACTCCACGACGGCTCCCTTGTTCGCATCCTTGTGTGTCACGTCCAAATAGTAGGGCTGCGAGCGGTTCGCCGTGGCACGGCCGATGAACGCGGCCCGGGCATCGGCCTCACAGCGCCGCACCCCTTCCAGGTCGTCGCTGACGCCGACGACCTTGGCGATCTGGTCGAGCCGGGCGCCGACATCGGCCACGACCTTGGGCTCGAACTTGACGGTCCAGGCTTCGTGCTTGACGTGCGGGCCATCGGCGTCGCCGACCAGCCAGTCGTTGCCACGATAGACCCACGGGCTGAGGCCGGCCTTGCGGATCAGCTCCAGCGCCTCGCCCGCCACGGCGTCGGGCAGGGTCTTCTGCTCGAGGATGCTGCGGTCCGGCTTGATGAACAACCCGCCATTGAAGCCCGCGACGGGCGTGTCGAGATCGAGTGCGTCCAGCACCATCGCCATGCCGAGCGGCGGGCGGCCGCTGGTGATGGCGAAGCGGATACCGGCGTCGCGCACGCGCCGCACGGCGCTCTTCGCGCGCTCCGTCAACACTTTCTGCTCGTTCACCAGGGTGCCGTCGACGTCGGCGAGCACCAGCGAGATCTTCCTTTGTTGAGTCATGTCTGCCGCTCAGCCGAGAGGTCGCCAGGTGCGCCCACCGCGCACCAGCAGTTCGTCGGCTGCCACCGGTCCGTCGGTACCCGCCGCGTAGTTGGGAAAATCCTTTGGCGGCGTGGCGGCCCATGCATCGAGGATGGGCTGCACGGCCCGCCAGCCGGCTTCGATATTGTCAGCGCGCTGGAACAAGGTCGCGTCTCCGATCATGCAGTCATAGAGCAGCGTCTCGTAGCCCGTGCTGGGGGCCATGTCGAAGTAGCTCTTGTAGGCGAAGTCCATGCGGACATTGCCCAGCGTCACGGTGGGGCCCGGCCGCTTGGCCGCGAATTGCAGCGATATCCCTTCGTCCGGCTGGATGCGGAGGATCATCCAGTTGGGGTTCATTCGCTCGACCTCAGTGCCGCGAAACAGCGTATAGGGCGCCTGGTGGAAGCGGATGGCGACCTCCGTCCGCCGGTCCTTCAGGTACTTCCCGGTGCGCAGATAAAACGGGACGCCAGCCCAGCGCCAGTTGTCGATCTTGAGCCGCCACGCGACGTAGGTCTCGGTGTTCGACTGCGGGGCGACGTCGGGCTCGCTGCGATACGCCTGCACCGCCTTGCCGAGCACTGTGCCGGCGTCGTACTGGCCGCGCACCGCGTCCCTATGTACCTGCCGCGGCGACGGCGGACGTATCGCCTGGATGACCTCCGCCTTCTTGTCGCGGACGGCTTCTGCGTCAAACGAGATCGGCGGCTCCATGGCTGTCAGCGACAGCAACTGGAACAGGTGATTGGGCACCATGTCACGCAACGCCCCGGTCGCCTCGTAGAACTTGCCGCGGTGCTCGACTCCCACGGTCTCGGCGGCGGTGATCTGGATGTGATCGATATGCTCGCGATTCCACAGTGGCTCGAACAGTCCGTTGGCGAAGCGCAGGGCCATGATGTTCTGGACCGTTTCCTTGCCCAGGAAATGATCCATGCGATAGATCTGGTGTTCCTGCAGCGTCTTCAGGATTGCCGTGTTCAGCGCCTTGGCCGTCGGGAGATCGTGGCCGAAGGGCTTTTCGATCACGACTCGGCGCCAACGGCCGTCCTGCTCCGACACCATGTCGGCCTTTCCGAGCGCCGCCACGATGGTGCTGAAGAAGCGGTCGGCGACGGCGAGATAGAACAGGTGATTGCCACCAGGCGACCGTCCCGAGTCTGCCGTCTTGTCGATCTCCGCAAGATGCGCGCGCAGGCGGACGTAGGTCTGCGGGTCGTTGAAGTCGCCGGTCATGTATGACATGCGGTCGGTCAGCCATTTCCATGCGGTCTGGTCGATATGGTCGGCCTGGAACTCGCCTGTGGGGCTGGCGACCGCCTCGTTCATCATGTCGCCAAGCCGCTTGCGCCAGTCCTCCACAGACATGTCGCTGTGATCGACGCCGACCAGCCGGAATCCGTCGGGCAACTGCTTGGCGGTGACCAGGTTGTAGAGCGCCGGTGTGACCAGACGCTTGGTGAGATCGCCGCCAGCGCCGAAAATCACCATGTTGCAAACCGGCGCGACCGGCACCGTCGTTCCCTTCGGCGCCTTCGATGAGCTGGATCGTTCCGGGCTGTTCGGCATGGTTGCCACTTCCTCCTACTGGCGTCCGAGCATCTGCAGGGCGGCCTCGACGATCTTCTCCGGTTCGAAGCCAAACTTGCGTTGCAGCTCCTTGAGCGGCGCGGAGGCGCCGAAGGCCTTCATGCCGATGACGCGACCGTTGTCACCGACGTAGCGCTCCCAGCCCAGCGCCGATGCCTGTTCGACGGCCAGGCGCGCCTTCACGCCGGGCGGCAGCACCTGCTCGCGATAGGCCTGCGGCTGGTGCTCGAAGATGTCCCAGGACGGCATCGACACGACACGCGAGCGGATGCCGCGCGCCGTCAACGTTTCGTGCGCCTGCACGATCAGCGCGACCTCGCTGCCTGAAGCGATCAGGATGATCTCCGGAGCTCCCCCCTGAGAGTCGGCCATGACGTAGGCGCCTTTGGCGACACCCGCCGCCGCAGTGTACTTGGTGCGGTCGAAGGTCGGCAGCGGCTGGCGCGAGAGCGCAATCGCCGCGGGCTGGTGGCGCAGCTGCATGATGTAGCGATAGGCCTCGGTGACCTCATTGGCGTCCGCCGGTCGCAGCATCACCAGGCCGGGCACCGCCCGCAGCGAGACGAGCTGCTCGACCGGCTGGTGGGTCGGCCCATCCTCACCGTCGCCCATGGCGTCGTGCGTGAAAACGAAGATGGTCGGCAGCTCCATGATGGCCGACAGCCGGATCGCCGGCCGGGCATAGTCGCTGAAGATGAAGAAGGTCGCGCCGAAGCACCTGAGTTTCGAAAGCGACATGCCGTTCACGATCGCGGCCATGGCGTGCTCGCGGATGCCGAAATGGAAATTGCGGCCGCCCGGCGTGCCTGGCTCGAAGTCGCCGGCGCCGGCAAACTTGAGCGTCGTCTTGTTCGACGAGCCGAGATCGGCCGAGCCGCCCAGCAGCCAAGGGATGTTCTGGGCAAGCACGTTCAGTACCTCGCCCGAGGCGTCGCGTCCGGCGATCCCCTTGGGATCGGCCTTGAAGGTCGGCAAGTTGCGGTCCCAGCCCTCTGGCAGCTCGCGGCGCTGCATCTGGTCGATCTCGCGCGCAAGATCGGGGTACTGCTTGGCGTAGTCGGCGAACAGCGCTTCCCAGCGGCGGCGCGCCTCGGCGCCGCGCGCGCCGACGCCCTTGTCGAAGGCGTCCATCACGCCGTCGGGCACCAGGAACTCGGCGTCCTCCGGCCAACCGTAGGCGCGCTTGGTGAGCTTGACCTCGTCCTCGCCCAAGGGCTCGCCGTGGGCCGCCGCGGTATCGATCTTGTGCGGCGAGCCATAGCCGATGTGGCTGTCGAGGATGATCAGCGTCGGTCGCCCCGTAGTCTTGCGGAAAATATCCAGCGCATCCTGGATGCGCCCGAGGTCGTTGGCGTCGCCGACGCGCAGGACGTTCCAGCGATAGGCGAGGAAGCGCGCCGCCACATCCTCGGTGAAGGTGATGCTCGTCTTGCCTTCGATGGTGATGTGGTTGTTATCGTAGATCCAGCACAGGTCGTCGAGCTCGAGATGGCCCGCGAGCGAGGCCGCCTCCGAGCCGATGCCCTCCATCAGGCAGCCGTCGCCGCAGATGGCGTAGACGTTGTAGTTGAACAGGTCGAAGCCCGGCCTGTTGTAGCGGCTGGCCAGCCACTTGCGCGCGATCGCCATGCCGACGCTGGTGGCAATGCCCTGCCCCAGCGGTCCGGTCGTCGATTCGACACCCGACGTCCAATGATATTCCGGATGGCCGGGCGCCTTGCTGTCGAGCTGACGGAAATGGCGGATGTCGTCGAGCGTGACCGAGGGCTTGCCCAGGTTCTCGTACTCCGCGTTCACCGCCTGGGTTCGCGTCAGGAACAGCATGGACCACAGCAGCATCGAGGCGTGGCCATTGGACAGCACGAAACGATCGCGGCCGGGCCAGATCGGATCCTTGGGATCGAAGTTCAGCACCCGGTTCCACAGCGTATAGACCAGCGGTGCCAACGCCATCGGCGCGCCGGGATGGCCCGACTTCGCCTGCTGCACCGCGTCGATGGTCAGCGTTCGTATCGTGTTGATCGCAAGTTGGTCGAGGTCCTGCTGCGTCATGGTACTCCCTCTTCTCTTCCGGACCGCGCGGTGGGGTCGCGTCTGACGCGACCGGACCGCGCGGTCCGGAAGATTCAAGATCCCGCTTTCTTCTCGATATGGCCGCCGAACTCGTAGCGCATGGCCGACAGGAGCTTGTCGGCGAAATCGGCCTCGCCGCGCGAGCTGAACCGCTCGTAGAGCGCCGACGACAGGACATGCGCCGGCACGCCCTCGTCGATCGCCGCCTTGATGGTCCAGCGGCCCTCGCCGGAATCGGAGACGCGGCCGGCGAACTTCGCCAGCTCCGGATCCTGGATCAGCGCCGCGGCCTGCAGGTCGAGCAGCCACGAAGCGATGACACTGCCGCGCCGCCACAGCTCGGCAATGTCAGGCAGGTTCAGATCGTACTGGTAATGCTCGGGATCGCGCAGCGGCGTGGTCTCGGCGTCGACCTTGTGGGCGCGCTTGCCGATGTTGGCCGCCTTGAGCACCGCCATGCCCTCGGCATAGGCCGCCATGACGCCGTACTCGATGCCGTTGTGCACCATCTTGACGAAATGGCCGGCCCCATTGGGCCCGCAATGCAGCCAGCCCTGCTCGGCAGTGCCGCCCGCTTTCTCGCGGCCCGGCGTGCGCGCGATGTCGCCGCGGCCGGGCGCCAGGGTCCCGAAGATCGGCTCAAGGCGCTTCACCGTCTCGGTCTCGCCGCCGACCATCATGCAGTAGCCGCGCTCGAGCCCCCAGACGCCGCCGCTGGTGCCGACATCGACATAGTGGATGGACTTGGGGGCGAGCTCCGTCGCGCGGCGGATGTCGTCTATATAATAGGAGTTGCCGCCATCGATCAGGATGTCGCCAGGCTCTAGATGCGGCAGCAGATCGGCGATGGTCTTGTCGACAACGCCGGCCGGCACCATCAGCCAGACCGCGCGCGGCTTGCTGAGCGTCTTGGTGAATTCCGCCAGGGAGCCGGCGCCAACGGCCTTCTCCTTGACCAGCTCGGCCACCGCCTTGAGCGACATATCAAACACCACGCATTCATGTCCGCCCTTCAACAGGCGGCGCACCATGTTGGCTCCCATGCGGCCAAGGCCGATCATTCCCAATTGCATCGTCAGCCCTCCTCGTAGAGATCGACGAACTCGCGGTAGCGGGCGGCGATGCGCGCGACCGCCTGCTCGCGCGTCGCCTTGTCGGCCTTCCAGTCGACAAGCGGCTGCCAGAAAACGGTGCGACCGACGGCAAAGCCGATGAAGCCCGGCACCTTGCGCGCGATGCCGAGCCACTCCCGTACCTTCTGATCGTTCTCGCCGCGGCCGAGCACGATGCAGCCGACATGGTCGCGCCCGCCGGAGCGGGCCGCCGCCACCACCGCCTCGCAATCCTCGCGGCGATCGAGGCCCTCGATCTTCCAGAGATCGGGCTCAACGCCCGCCTGCTGCAATTCGCGGATCGCCTGCACCATCAGGCGCGGCCGGACCTGCAGATCGTAGGCCTTCTTGTCGCCCTTCAGCGCGTCGAGCTGGGCCTTTTCCGCCGGGACCAGCAGCTCGAACATGAAGTAGCTGCGGTTGGCGCCCGCCAGGTAGTCAGAGAGGCGCTTCAGCCGGGCCGCCTGCCGCTGGTTGAGCCCGCGGTCAGCCTCGGGATTGTAACGCACCAGCACCTTGCAGAAGGTCGGGTCGAAGGCCTCGATATGGCGGGCAAAATCGTCGCCGTACTCGAAGTCGAACTCCTCCTGGCCGCTCTTCTCCGCCGGACAGGCCGTGACGACACCAGCGCCCTTGGCGTCGCGCAGGATCGCCGCACCGAACTGCTCGTCGACCAGGATCGCCGACTTAGTCTTCGGTGCACCGCCGGCGAGCGCGCCGAGAAAGCCGTCGTAGATGATGCGTTTGGAAGCAGCGATCTCGGCCGTCTGGTCTGCGCTCAGCGGCGGTTTCCAGCCGAACAGCCCGGACTGGAACGACCCGCGATGGTCAAACGGTTGGACGTAGAGTGGCCGGTCGTAACCGCGCGGCATCACCCGGATCCCTTCATCTTTCGGTAGCGGCGGATCAGGGCGTTGGTCGAGCTGTCATGCGCGAGCTTTGGCTCCTTTGCATCCTCGAACTCGGGGATGATGCGCTGGGCCAGCTCCTTGCCCAGCTCGACACCCCACTGATCGAAGGAATCGATCTGCCAGATCGTGCCCTGGGTGAAGACGCTGTGCTCGTAGAGCGCGACCAGCTTGCCCAGCGCGGCAGGCGTGAGCTTGTCGAGCAGGATGACGTTCGACGGGCGGTTGCCCTCGAACAACCGGTGCGGCACCAGCCAGTCGGGCGTGCCCTCCGCCTTGACCTGCTCGGCGGTCTTGCCGAAGGCCAGCGCCTCGGCCTGGGCGAAGACGTTGGCCAGCAGCATGTCGTGATGGCGGCCGAGCGGATTGAGCGTGTGGGCGAAGGCGATGAAGTCGCACGGGATCAGCCGCGTGCCCTGGTGGATGAGCTGGTAGAAGGAATGCTGGCCGTTGGTCCCCGGCTCGCCCCAATAGATCGGGCCGGTGTTGTAGTCGACATGCACGCCGTCCAGAGTCACGTGCTTGCCGTTGCTCTCCATGGTGAGCTGCTGCAGGTACGCCGGGAAGCGCTTGAGGTACTGCTCGTAGGGCATCACCCCGACGGTCTGGGCGCCGAAGAAGTCGTTGTACCAGACGGCCAGCAGACCCATCAGCGCCGGCAGGTTGCGCTCGAACGGCGCGCTGCGGAAGTGCTCGTCCATCTCGTGGAAGCCATCGAGCATGGCGCGAAAATTGGCGGGCCCGATGGCGATCATGGTCGAGAGGCCGATGGCCGAATCCATCGAATAGCGGCCGCCAACCCAGTCCCAGAAGCCGAACATGTTGGTCGTGTCGATGCCGAACTTCGCGACCTCGGCGGCATTGGTCGAGACCGCGACGAAGTGCTTCGCCGTGGCGGCCTGATCCTTCAATCCGGCCAGCAGCCAGTCGCGCGCGGTGTGCGCATTGGTCATGGTCTCGAGCGTGGTGAAGGTCTTGGACGAGACGATGAACAGCGTTTCCGCCGGGTCGGCCCCGTGCACCGCCTCGGCGAAGTCGGTGCCGTCGACGTTCGAAACGAAGCGGAAGGTCATGGTCCGCTCGCTGTAGTGGCGCAGCGCCTCGTAGGCCATGACCGGGCCGAGGTCGGAACCGCCGATGCCGATGTTGATGACGTTGCGGATGCGCTTGCCGGTGTGGCCCTTCCACTCACCGTTGCGCACCCGCTCGGCGAAGGGCGCCATCTTGTCGAGCACGGCATGGACGTCCGGCACCACGTTCTTGCCGTCGTGCAGGATCGTGGCGCCCTTCGGCGCTCGCAACGCCACGTGCAGCACCGCACGCTTCTCGGAGACGTTGATCTTGTCGCCCCGGAACATGGCGTCGATGTGCGCGCGCAGCCCAGACTGCTCGGCAAGCTGCAGCAGCAGGCCGAGCGTCTCGTCGGTGATGCGGTTCTTGGAGTAGTCGAGATAGATCCCGGCCGCCTCGGCCGTCATCTTCTCGCCGCGCCCGGCATCGTCGGCGAAAAGCTGGCGCAGATGCACGTCCCGCATCTTCTTGTGATGCTGCTCGAGCGCGGCCCAGGCGGGCCGCTTGCGCAACGGCGCTACGTTCATCGATCGATCCTCACCTTGATAAGCTGGCGTCAGCTCGCCTTGCGCATTTCCGTGCTCTTGGCCTTGATGACGCCCATCAGGTCGTTCCAAGACTTCACGAACGAGGCAGCCCCCTCGTCCTGCAGGCGCTTGGCCAGCGCATCGACATCGACGCCGGCCTTGGCGAAGCTCCCCAGCACGGTCTCGCAGTCGCCGCCGTCGGGCGCCATCTCGCCTGAAAGCTCGCCATGGTCGGCGAAGGCCTTCAGCGTGCCTTCGGGCATGGTGTTGACGGTGAAGGGCGAGGCCAGCGACTTGACGTAGAGGATGTCGGACGCCTTGGGGTCCTTTGTGCCGGTGCTGGCCCACAACAGGCGCTGGGCGCGAGCGCCGGCGTTGGCGGCGCGCTGGAACCGCGATGAAGCCAGCATCTCGCGATAGGCCTTATAGGTGCGCTGGCCGATCGCGATGCCCAGCCGGTTGGTGAGCTCGGCCGGGACCTTGCCGGCGACCGCGACGTCCCAGCGGCTGACGAAGATCGAGGCGACCGAGGCGACGGCCGGGTTCATGTTGGCGGCGATGCGTCGCTCGACGCCGCGCAGATAGGCCTCGGCCGCGGCCACGTACTGCTCGCGCGAGAACAGCAGGGTGACGTTGACCGGGACGCCGGCGAAGATCGCCGCCTCGATGGCGGGCAGGCCTTCCGGCGTGCCGGGAATCTTGATGAAGAGATTGGGCCTGCCGGCGCGGCCGTGCAGGTCGCGCGCGGCGGCCAGCGTGCTGTTGGTGTCGTGCGCCAGGAGCGGCGAGACTTCGAGCGACACCCAGCCGTCCACACCGTCGGTGCGGGCGAACACCGGATGGAACAGATCGGCGGCGCGAGTGAGATCGGCCAGCGCCAGCTCGAAGAACAGGTCCTCGTGCGACTTGGCGCGCGGCGCCTTGCCGGCGATGTCAGCGTCGTAGGTCGAGCTCTTGCTGATCGCCTGGTCGAAGATCGTGGGGTTCGAGGTCAGCCCCGTCACCGACAATTCGTCGATGTAGCGCTTGAGCGTGCCGCTGTTCAGCAGCTCGCGCGTGATGTTGTCGAGCCACAGGCTCTGTCCGAGATCGTGTAGCGTCCTGGTTGCTTGCATGGCGTCACCCTTCAGGCTGTACGCAGGGACGGTTCCGTCGCCAACAGCGACGGCAGGTCGAGGTCGAGAAGATCACCGATGCGCTCGATCGTCACGTCGGGCTTCGGCAAGGCGGCGATGACCTTCGGATCGTGGGCATATTGGCCCTGGCGTGGAAACACAGTCGTCACGCGGTCGCCCCACACCTTCTTGACGGCGTCGAGGATGCGCAACTTGTCGTCGACGAGCACGTAACGCCTGGCCGGGTAGCGCCGTTCCACGTCGGCCAGCGCCTCCTCCTTGTGGATATAGATCAGCACATGCCCCGCCACCGCGTCGGCGATCCCGGCGTGCTCGACCTTGCGCGGCTGGAACACGACGTCGCCGTCGGACAAGATCACTGTCGGCGCGAGACCGCGCAGGCGCTGCAGCACGTCCAGTGCCTTGGGATAAAGGCGATCGGCGAAGGGATAGTCCATCAGGAAATGCGACATCGACAGCAGCTCGACGTCGAACGGATGCTCGCTGCGATACCGGTTCAGCGCGCCGATATAGTCGCGGTAGCCCAGCTCGACGAAGAGATCCTCCAGGATCTTCCAGTAGCGATCGCGCGACGCAACGCCGTAGACCTGCTCGATATGGTCTTTCAGGTCCTGCTGGATCGCATCGTTGTCGACCAGCGTGTTGTCGACATCGACCAGGAAGACAAGCGGAGCCAGCGATGTCATGCGCCACCCTGCGTGACAAGCGCCCCCTCGGCGAACTGTAGCAGCAAGAAGCCCGTCTTGCCCAGCCGCTTCGTCACAGCGCGGGCGACCTGCGTCAGTCGGCTGCGGCCTGCTTCTTCGGCCCCTCGGCCGCCGGGAAGACCACGCGATCGTCGGTCCGGCAATAGCGGTCGGCGAACATGCGGCCGATCGGATGGTACTTGTCCATGTGCACGCGCATGGCCTTGGGATCCCAGAGCTTGTCGCGGACATGGAAGCGCAGGCCCTCACCGATGATCAGCTGGCGGTCGTCCTTGACGTTGAGCACCTGCCAGGTCTTGCATTCCATCGACCACGGCGCGTCGGCCAGCCGCGGCGGCTTGACGTCGACCGAGGGTGCCAGCTTCAGGCCGAGATAATCGGGCTCGCCGATATCGGGCGGAAAATCGCCGCTCGAATCGTGCATGGCCCGCGCCAGCGGCTCGTCGGCGAGATTCAGCACGAACTCGCCGGTGCGCTGGATGTTGGTCCAGGTGTCCTTGATGCGCCCGTCCGGCCGCTTGTTCACCGCGACCATGATGAGCGGCGGGTCCTCGGCGAACACGTTGAAGAAGCTGAAAGGTGCGGCATTGACCGTTCCGGTCGGGCCGATCGTGGTCAGCCAGGCGATCGGCCGCGGCAGCACGAAGGAGATCAGGAGCTTATAGCGTTCGTGATTGCTCAACTCGGAAGCGGCGTACTGCATCTCGTAGATCCCCTCAGTTACTCGGCTCGACCTTCACGCCGGTGCGTTCGACGATCAGCTTGTAATGCTCGGGCCGGCGGTGCTTGGCGAAGTTGAAGGTTGTGTTACGGATATATTCGCCGAGTTCCATGTCGCAATCGTAGGACACGACCTCGTCTTCCTCAGTCGTAGACTTGGACACGATCTCCCCGGTCGGCGCCACGATGGCCGAGCCGCCATGCAGAGAGAAGCCGTCTTCCTTGCCGGCCTTGGCCGTGGCCACGACCCAGATGCCGTTCTGATAGGCCGCGGCCTGGATCGAGAGATTGTGGTGGAACACGCGCAGGTACGGCGGCTCCTTGGGCGCGTAGACATTGTCGGTCGGCGTGTTGTAGCCCAGCACCACCATCTCGGCGCCCTTCAGCCCCATGACGCGGAAGGTCTCGGGCCAGCGCCGGTCGTTGCAGATGCACTGGCCGACGATGATCTCGTCCTTGAACATCTTCCAGACGTTGAAGCCGAGATTGCCGACCTCGAAGTACTTCTTCTCGAGATGCTGGTAGGGCGCGGTCGGCCGATGCTCGGCGTGGCCCGGCAGATGGACCTTGCGATACTTGCCGATGAGGCGGCCGTCCGGCCCGACGAGGATGGAGGTGTTGAAACGGTGCTCGCCGCCATCCTCCTCCGTGCGCTCGGCATAGCCGAGATAGAAGCCGATGCCCTTGGAGCGCGCCAGCTCGAACAGCGGCAGCGTCTCGGGGCTCGGCATCTGCGCCTCGAAGTACTTGTCGATCTCGGCCTGATCCTCCATCCACCAGCGCGGAAAGAAGGTGGTGAGCGCGAGCTCGGGGAACACCACGAACTTCGTGCCGCGCGAATCGGCCTCCTTCAGCATCTCGACCAGGCGCGCCACCACGCTCTTGCGGCTGTCGGCGCGGTTGATGGGGCCGAGCTGGGCGGCGGAGACTTTTAGACGACGGGACATTCTCGGTCTCACTTACGGAAGGTGACGCTCGGGACTCATCCGGACATGCAGGACTCGGACAATAACGAGGTCGCGAGCGGTCAGCCTGTAAAACACGATATGGGAGCCATGCACAATACTCCGATGGCCTCGCCCCAATTCTCGAGGGTGTAAGCAGCGATATCGACGATGTCGGCCTCGACCCTCGGTGAAACAACGATGCGCAGCACGACTAGCCGCGCTTACGCACCCGCGCGCGGGCCTTGTCCTTGATGACGCCCGGATCCCAGGCCACCGGCGCTCCGCTGTCCGCGCCTTCGCGAATGAGCCTCTTCAAGGCACGAACATGGATCTTGCGATCCTCTTCCTTCTCCTGCAGGACCCGAAGCGCCTCGCGAATGACCTCGCTGGCGTTGTTGTAGTCGCCCGTCTTGACCTTCGCTTTCACGAAGCTTTCGAGCTTCGGCGTCAACGATATATTCATTCATCACCATGCTAGACTTTAGCAAAGTCTAGCATGGGCAAGCGAGGCGCTAAAAGAGGGGTTTGGCGCCGAAGCGCGACATCGCCTGCAGCTCGGGCGCGGTCTGGCCCTGCGGCTTGGCGGAATCGGGCGAGGCGCACGGCAGGAACTGGCCCGAGCCGCGCCCCGCGTTCAGCTCGCCGTTCTCGACCACGACGCGGCCGCGGCTGACAACGGTGACCGGCCAGCCCTTGATCTGGCGACCCTCGTAGGGCGAGTAGCCGACATTGTCGTGCAGGTCCTTCCAGCGGATGGTGACATCCTTATCGGCGTCCCAGATCGCGAAGTCGGCATCGGAGCCGACGGCGATCGTGCCCTTCTTCGGATAGAGGCCATAGAGCTTGGCGTGGTTGGCCGAGGTCAGCGCCACAAACTGCTGCAGGGTGATGCGCCCCTTCTGGACACCCTCGGAGAACAGAATAGGCAGCCGGATCTCGAGGCCGGGCACGCCGTTGGCCATCTCCTTGAAGGTCGTCTTGTCGCCCTTGGGGATCTTGCCCTTCTCGTTGAACTGATATGGCGCGTGATCGGAGGAGAAGGTCTGGAAGGTACCGTCCTTCAACGCCGCCCACACTGCCTCCTGCGCCGCCGAATCCCGCGGCGGCGGGCTGCAGCACCACATGGCGCCCTCGACGCCGGGCTTGTCCATGTCGTCGGCGGTGAGGGCGATGTATTGCGGGCAGGTCTCGCCGAAGATTTTCAGGCCCTTCTTCTGCGCCTGGCGCAGCGTCTCGATGGCCTCGATCTCCGACATGTGCACCAGCAGCAACGGTGCATCGACCAGGCGAGCCAGCGAGATCGCGCGATTGGTCGCTTCAGCTTCGGCGACGCGAGCATGGGCGATGGCGTGGAACTTGGGCGCGATGTGGCCCTGGTCGACGAGGTGATGCGCCAGCCACTGGATCATGTCGTGGTTCTCGGCATGCACCATGACCAGCGCGCCGTCGCGCCGAGCCAAAGCCAGGATATCGAGGATCTGGTAGTCGCTGACCTTCATCGCATCGTAGGTCATGTAGATCTTGAACGAGGTGTAGCCGTCCTTGATCAGCGCCGGCAGCTCCTGCCCCAGGACCTGCGGCGTGGGATCGGTGATGATGAGATGGAAGGCGTAGTCGATCACCGCCTTGGGCGTCGCCGCCTCGTGATAGTCCTTCACCACCTGGCGCAGCGACATGCCGCGATGCTGGGCGGCGAAGGGAATGACGGTGGTGGTGCCGCCGAACGCCGCCGACACGGTGCCGGTATAGAAGTCGTCGGCGCACATCACGCCCATGCCCGAGCGCTGCTCGATATGGCAATGGCTGTCGACGCCGCCTGGCAGCACGAACTTGCCCCCGGCATCGATCTCGCGTGCGGTGGCGCCCTTCACACCGGCGCCCAGGGCAGCGACCTTGCCGTCCTTGACGGCGATGTCACCTTCGCTCTGGCGCTCGGCGGTGACGATCTTGGCGTTGCGGACGATCAGGTCGTAATCTGGCATTCCCCTACTCCGCCGCGACTTTGGTGCCGCGACCAGCCGCCACGAGGCGGCGTTCGAGACGAGCGATCAGGTTGTCGAGCTCGGCGCGGTCGGTCGCGGTCAACGACGAGCCGGGCGCCCGCTGCCTCGGGCTCTTGATGGCGCCGCGGCGGAACAGCACCTCCTTGCGCAGCGCGAGCCCGATGCCGAGCTGCTGCTCGTGGCGCACCAGCGGCAGGTAGATGTCGAACAGGTCCTCCGCCTCCTCCATCTTGCCCTTGGCGGCGAGATCGCAGACCTCCACCAGCATCTCCGGCCAGGCGAAGCCGGTCATGGCGCCATCGGCGCCGCGGCGCAGTTCCTGCGGCAGGTAGAGCCCGCCGTTACCGACCAGTATCGAGACGCGACGCCGCCCCGGCTTCTTCTCGCCCTCGCGCACCCGAGTGAGCTTGGCAAGCCCCGGCCAATCCTCGTGCTTCAGCATCACCAGCTGCTTGAAGTCGTCGACCAGGCGCTCGAACACCGACGGCGCGAGATAGACTCCCGTGCTCTGCGGATAGTCCTGGTAGACGACCGGGATGTCCGGCCCCAGCTCCTTGAAGACCTGGGCGAAGTAATTGTAGACGCCCTCGTCGCCCTTCAGGCCGGCCGGCGGCGCCACCATGACTCCGGAGGCGCCCGCGATCATGACCTCGTGGCTGAGGCGGCGCACATTCTCCAGCCCGGCATGGCTGACGCCGACGATGATCTGCCGGCCCTGCGCACGGCGCACGACGCGCTCGACGACCGACAGCGACTCCTCGCTGGTGAGCTTGGGCGCCTCGCCCATGATGCCCAAAAGCGTGAATCCATTTACGCCGCAGCCCAAATAAAAGTCGGTCAGCGAATCGACGCTGTTGAGATCGAGCGCACCCTCGTCGGTGAACGGCGTCGCCCCGATGATAAAGACGCCTTTGGCCTGTTCGGTGAGCTTGCCTGCAGACATTGTCGATTCCGCTCCTCGGCGCGTTTCTTGCTGCGATCATGCCATCGGCGCGGCGCTTGTCGAGCGCTGCAGCGTCGGCCAGTAATTGGGACCAGTGTTCTATCGCGCGAAGGGGCTCTCTCAAAGTCATGGCGAGGCATATCGCCCATCGATTGATGATTTCACTGCCGGTCCTGCTGGGTGTGCTGCTGATCGGCTTCTTGTTGCTGCAGGTCGTGCCGACGGATCCGGCGACGGTCGTTGCCGGTCCGACGGCCACCAAGGCCGAAGTGGCGGCCATCCGCCAGCAGCTCGGGCTCGACGAGCCGCTGTGGATGCAGTTCGGCCTCTATCTCGGGCGCGTGCTGCAGTTCGATCTCGGCCGGTCGATGATCTCCAACCGTCCGGTGGTCGACGAGATTGCGCTGACCTTCTGGCCGACCGTCGAGTTGATGCTGGCCTGCCTGGTCTGGGCGGTGCCGCTCGGCATCGCGCTGGGAACGCTGGCGGCACGACGCCGCGGCACGCTGATCGATCGCGCCATCATGGCGCTGTCGGTGATGGGGGTGTCGGTCCCGGTGTTCTGGGTCGGCCTGCTCCTGATCCAATATGTCGGCGGCGCCGGTATCCTGCCCTTCCAGGGACGCAACGGCCCGATCTGGACCGTCGCGGGCTTCCTCAGCATCGTGCTCCCTGCCGTGACCTTGGGCGCCGTCTTCGTCGGCCCGGTCGCACGCATGACGCGCACCTCGCTGCTGGAAACGCTCAGTGCCGACTATGTGAGGACGGCCCGTGCCAAGGGCGCGTCCGATTGGCGCGTCACCATCCGTCACGCATTGCGGAACGCCATGATCCCGGTCGTGACCCTCGTCGGCTTGCAGATCGGCTTCCTGCTGGGCGGTTCGATCGTCACCGAGACCATGTTCGCCTGGCCGGGTGTGGGCCGCATGGCGGTCGGCGCCATCACCTCGAGCGACTTCCCCCTGGCCCAGGGAGCGATCCTCATCCTCGCCGTCGGCTTCATGATGGTCAATCTGGCGGTCGATGTGCTGTACGCGTACCTCGATCCCCGGATCGCGCGATCATGAGGAGATTGGCGTGACCGACGCCGCGCTCTCCTTGCAAAGCGAGGCCGACCAGCGCGCCATCGCCGAGATTCGCCGCAAGAACGCGGTATGGCGGCGCATCCTGCGTGATCCGGCGGCGGCCGCAGCCGCCTTCTTTCTGTTCGTCATCGTAGGTGCCGCGATCCTGGCGCCCCTGATCGCGCCGCATGATCCCTACGCCAGCAACATGCGCCTGCGCTTCTGCCCACCCATGGGTGATCGCTGCCCAAGTTTCCTGCTGGGGGCAGACAACCAGGGTCGCGACATGCTGAGCCGCATCCTGTTCGGCCTGCGCGCGACGCTGGGCATGGGTGTGATCGCCGTCGCCGTCGGCGGCGGGCTCGGCGCCCTGATCGGCTTGAATGCCGCCTACTTCAAGCGGCTCGACACGCCGCTGATGCGCCTGGTCGACGTGTTGCTCTCCTTCCCCTCGATCCTGTTCGGGCTCGCCATCGCCGCCGTGCTGGGCACCGGCCTGTTCTCGCTGGTGATCGCCCTTTCGGTCGCCGCCGTGCCGTCGATCGCCCGCATCGCCCGCGGCGCCGCGCAATCGATCATGCAACAGGAATACATGGAGGCCGGCCGCGCCGTTGGCCTCGGCGACGCGGCGCTGATCTGGCGCTACCTCGCGCGCAACTGCTGGCCTACCATCCTGATCTACATGACCTTGCAGCTCGGCCAGGCGATCCTGCTGGGCGCCGCCCTCTCCTTCCTTGGCCTTGGCGCGCAGCCACCGACGGCGGAGCTGGGCAGCATGGCCGCCGACGGCCGCAAGTTCCTGCAGATCGCTCCCAGCGTCTCGACCTTCCCGTGTGCGGCGATCTTCCTCGTCGTTCTCGCATTCAACGTCCTGGGTGACGCCCTGCGCGACGCCCTCGACCCCAAGCTCAGGCAGTAGGAGGCTTCAGGATGAGTAACCGTTTGTTCCTCGCGGCACTGGCTGCGACCGTCTTCGGTGCGGCGGCGCCGGCGATGGCGCAGAAGACCGTGACCATCGTGCGCGAGATCGACACCGACCGCTATGACCCACAGAAATCGACCGCTCGTTCCGGCGCCGAGGTCATGTACATGATCGGCGACACGCTGGTGAACCTCGACTACGACATGAAGACGCTGCGGCCGGGGCTCGCCACCAGCTGGACGATGTCGCCCGATGGCCTCACCTACACCTTCAAGCTGCGCGATGACGTCACCTTCTGCAGCGGCAAGAAGATGACCGCCAAGGACGTGGTCGCGACCTACGAGCGCTGGCTCGATCCCGAGACCAAGGGCCTGGTGAAGTGGCGCATGGGCGAGGTCGACAGGATCACGGCGCCCGACGACTACACCGTCGAGTACAAGCTCAAGAAGCCGTTCTCCGAGCTCGTGTATCAGATGACGCAGTACTTCCACACCGTCCTCAACGTCGAGCAGGCCAAACAGCTCGGCGCCGACTTCGGGGTCAAAGGTATCGACGGCACCGGACCCTTCTGCTTCGAGAGCTGGACGCCGCGAGATTCGACGGTGCTCACCAAGCACAAGGGCTACAAGTGGGGACCCTCCTACTATGATGTCACCGAGGCCCAGGTCGACAAGGTGATCTGGAAGGTGGTGCCCGAGGAGAACACGCGTGTGACCGCCCTGCAGGCCGGCCAGGCCGATGCCAGCCAGTACGTGCCCTACTGGTCGATCAAGGAGCTGCAGGCCAACAAGTCGCTGTCGGTCACCAAAGCCGAGAACTTCTTCTGGACCTACTTCATCGGCTTCAAGGTCGACAAGGAGCTGATGAACGACGTGCGCGTGCGCAAGGCGATGAATCTCGCCGTTGACCAGAAGGCGATCACCGAAGCCGTCACTTTCGGCCTCGCCGAGCCCGCCTCGACGCTGTTGATGCCGGGCGTGCTCGACTTCAACGACAAGGTCGACCGCGAGATCTATGGCGAGAACATCAAGGAGGCCGAGAAGCTTCTCGACGAGGCCGGCTGGAAGAAAGGCTCGGACGGCTTCCGCTACAAGGACGGCAAGAAGCTGGCCCCGGTCGTCTACGGCATCTCGGGCGCCTTCAAGGAGATCGCCGAGGCCGTCCAGGGCGACCTGCGCAAGGTCGGCATCGACCTGCAGATCCAGCTCTTCGACTCCACAGTGGCGTGGGGCAAGCTGGCCACCCAGGAGTTCGACGCCTTCGGCATGAGCTTCCCTTACGTCAGCGCCGGCGATGCACTGAACCTCTACTTCCGCTCGGCCAACACGCCGACACCCAACCGCATGAACTGGAAGGACAAGGAGACCGACGAACTCCTGGACAAGGGCTCGACCGCAACCGACGACAAGGTGCGCGCCGAGGCCTACGGCGCGGTCCAGAAGAAGGTGCATGACGCGGCGGTCTGGATCCCGCTGTTCCACGAGCCGCTGTTCGTCGTCGCCGGCACCAAGCTGAAGCCCATCCGCGCCCATGGCAATTACGGTTGCGGCCTCAACAAGGGCCTGGGCATCGCGTTCAAGTAATCGGGAGAGAAACGTCCATGACCAAGACGACCAGGATCGCAGGCCTCGACCATGTCGTGGCCTGGGATGAATCCGAGCGACGCCACGTCTACCTCGATGGCGGCGACCTCGTGTTCAAGGGCAATGAGGTGATCCATGTCGGGCCGGGCTTTGCCGGCTCGGCCGACACCACGATCGACGGCAAGGGATTCATGGCGATCCCGGGCTTCGTCAATGTGCACAGCCATCCCTTCTCGGAGCCGGCCAACAAGGGCCTGACCGAGGAGTACGGCAGCGACAAGCTGGGGCAGAGCTCGCTCTACGAATACCTGCCGGTGTTCGGGCTCGACGCCGAGGACGCCGGGCCATCGACGATGGTGGCGATGTCCGAGCTGCTGAAGAGCGGTGTGACCACCATCTCCGACTTGTCGATGAGCCGCGAAGGATGGGTCGACGATCTCGCGGCGACCGGCATCCGCGCCGTGGTCTGCCCGATGATGCGGCAGGGCTACTGGTACACCAAGAACGGCCACACCGTTGAGTACGCCTGGGACGAAAAGGCGGGCGAGAAGGCCTTCGCCGCCGCGATGAAGACGCTTGACGAGGCGGCAAAGCATCCCAGCGGCCGCATCTCCGGCATGGTCGGTCCGTCGCAGATCGACACCTGCAAGGAAGGCTACTTCAAGGAAGCACTGCAGGAGGCCAAGCGCCGCAACATTCCGATGCAGACCCACGCCTGCCAGGCGGTCGTCGAGTTCTACGAGATGGTGCATCGCCATGGCAAGACGCCGATCGAATGGCTCGATTCGATCGGCGTGCTGGGCCCCGACCTGGTGATCGGGCACGGCATCTTCCTCAACGATCATCCGCAGATCCACTACCCGCACGGCAACGATTTCGAGAGGCTGCGCGATTCGGGCGCCGCGGTTGCGCATTGTCCTACCGTGTTCGCGCGCCGCGGCATGGTGATGAACTCGCTTGGCCGCTACATGAATGCCGGCATCACCGTCGGCATCGGCACCGACACTTTCCCGCACAACATGCTGGATGAGGTTCGGCTCGCCTGCTACGTCGCCCGCGTGTTCACCAGCAACTACAAGATGGGCACGACGCGGCACGCCTTCGAGGCGGCCACCGTGGGCGGCGCCAAGATCCTGCGCCGGCCCGATCTCGGGCGCCTGGCGCCGGGCTGCAAGGCCGACTTCTCGCTGGTCGACATGAGCCATCCCTACATGCAGCCGGCGCACGAGCCGGTGCGCAGCCTGATCTATTCAGCGAGTGAACGCGCCATCCGCCACGTCTATGTCGATGGCGCCCAGGTCGTGAAGGACGGCAAGGTCATGACGGTCGACGTCGAGGCAGCGACCCAGGGCCTGATCGAGGGCCAGCGCAAGCGGCTCAAGACCGTGCCCCAGCGAGACTGGGCCGGCCGTACCGCCGATCAATTGGCGCCGCCGGTGTATGGCACCAAGGAACGCCTGCCGCAGTCGAGGCCGGTGACGTGACATACCTCTTCGCGGAGCGCGGACCTCCAGGTCCGCTCATGATCATGATGCGGACCTGGAGGTCCGCGCTCCAATGAGTCTTCTCGAGGTCAAGAACCTCCGCACCGAGTTCCGCTCGGGCGGCAGCGTGTTCGCGGCGGTCGACGGTATCTCCTTCTCCCTGGCACCCGGTGAGACGCTGGGCATCGTGGGCGAATCGGGCTGCGGCAAGTCGGTGACGTCGCTCTCGATCATGCGCCTGGTGCCCAACCCGCCCGGCCGCATCGCCGCGGGTGAGATCAGGCTGGAAGGCCGCAATCTCCTCGACCTGCCGGAGAGCGAGATGCGCTCGCTACGCGGCGATGCCGTGTCGATGATCTTCCAGGAGCCGATGACCAGCCTCAACCCGGTGCAGACGGTGGGCGAGCAGATCGTCGAGGCAATCCTGCTGCATCGCCCGGTCTCCTCCGCCGAGGCGCGCAATCGGACGCTGGAAATGCTGCGGCTGGTGAAGATCCCCTCGCCCGAGACGCGGCTCGACGAATACCCGCATCAGCTCTCCGGTGGCATGCGCCAGCGCGTCATGATCGCCATGGCGCTCGCCTGCGATCCCAAGATCCTGATCGCCGACGAGCCGACGACGGCGCTCGACGTCACCATCCAGGCGCAGATCCTCGATCTGCTGCGCGACCTGCGCGAGCGCACCGGCACGGCGATCATGCTGATCACCCATGATCTCGGCGTGGTGGCCGAGGTCGCCCACCGCGTCATCGTGATGTACGCCGGCCGCATCGTCGAAGAGGCGCCGGTTGGGGCTCTGTTCGCCGATCCGCAGCATCCCTACACGCTTGGCCTCCTTGGCTCGATCCCGCGACTGGGCAGCGATGGCGACGAGCCGCTGCAGGCCATCGAAGGCGTGGTGCCCAATCCCTTCGCCCTGCCCTCGGGATGCCGCTTCAGCCCGCGCTGCCCGCTGGCCGATGCCCGCTGCAAGGCCGACCAGCCCGCGCTGCGGGAGATCGCGCCCGGCCATCGCGCCGCCTGCTGGAAGGCGCCGCTCGATCTGTCGCTCGCCGCTGCGGCAGCGTCATGAGCGAGCCGCTGCTCTCGGTCTCGGGCCTCACCAAGCACTTCCCGGTAAAGCGCGGCCTCGTCTTCGAGAGCATGGTCGGCTCGGTGCGCGCCGTCGACGGGCTCACCTTCGACGTCGCGCCCGGCGAGACCCTGGCGCTGGTCGGCGAATCGGGCTGCGGCAAGTCGACGACCGGCCGCATGGTGCTGCGCCTGATCGAGGCGACCGGCGGTTCGATCCGCTTCGCCGGCCGCGACGTGCGCGCGCTCGACCGCCGAGCGCTGCGCGACCTGCGCCGCGACATGCAGATCATCTTCCAGGATCCCTACGCGTCGCTGAACCCGCGCCTCACTGTCGGCGACACCCTGGCCGAGCCGTTGCGCCTGCACGGCCTGGCGTCGGGCGCCGCGCTGCGCCAGCGCATCGACCAACTTCTCAGTGAGGTCGGCCTATCGGCCTGGCACGCCCTGCGCTACCCGCACGAATTCTCCGGCGGCCAGCGGCAGCGCATCGGCATCGCCCGCGCGCTCGCCTCGCAGCCCAAGCTGATCGTGTGCGACGAGCCCGTGTCGGCCCTCGACGTCTCGATCCAGGCCCAGGTCATCAACCTGTTGCAGGATCTGAAGCGCCGACTGGGCCTCTCCTACATCTTCATCGCCCACGACCTCGCCGTGGTGCGCCACATCAGCGATCGCGTCGCAGTGATGTATCTCGGCAAGATCGTCGAGCTCGCGCCGAAGAAGAGCCTGTTCGCGATGCCGCGCCATCCCTACACCCAGGCGCTGCTGTCGGCGGTGCCGGTGCCCGATCCGACGGCGCAGCGCGCCCGTATCCGGCTGATGGGCGATGTGCCGAGCCCGCTCAATCCGCCGGCCGGCTGCCGCTTCCACACCCGCTGCGCCCACGCGCAGGATAGGTGCAGCAAGGAGGAGCCGCTGCTGCGGCCGATCGGCCCGCAAGGCCAGGTGGTCGCCTGCCACTTCGCTGAAAGCATCACGGCACCCGAGATCGTGCCAGAAGCCGAGCCTCCCTATGCGCGACGGCTGGCGGCGCTGCGCCAGTTGGCTGTCAGCTAGCCGAAACGCGGTCGCCGCAGTGGGCCGGTTGGTCCGAGAGTATCATTGCCTTGCGATGCTACTTTAAGTAGTATATCCGCCAAGTCGGCTAACGCGGAGAAGGCATGGCGACCTTGGAGCACGTCGGTAACCGGCAGGCCGAATTTTCGCAGACGGCGAACGCCCTCAAAACGCGCCTGACCGTCGTTCGCTGGATCTGCTTTGGTCTTTCAATAGCCGGTGCGACGCTTGCGGCGATCGCGGGAGGTTTGCCGACCGACGAATACAGGAACTATCTTGCCTGGCCTGCAGCTGCGGCGCTGGCCATCAGCGCTTTTGTCACCGGAAGGCTCCTCACCAAGGACGCAGTGAAACTCCAGGTCAAGGCTCGGATGGCGGCAGAAGCTCTCAAGCGGGAGACCTATCTGTATGCGACTTCTGCCGTTCCCTACAATGATCCCGATCCCGCCAAAAACGATGCCCAACTTACGGCGGCTCTGAATGAGGTTACCAAGAACACCCAAGACCTCGCCCAACATAAACCGAAAACAATCAAGCCAGGCAGTTGCCCTCGTGGTCCGCTCACTCTCGGTGAATACACGACGAAAAGATTGGATGGCCAGATCAACTACTACACCAACACCGCCAATAAGCTGACAACGCCGTCGCGCGCGCTGCACGTGTCGGAGTTCACGCTGGCCGGCGTGGCTGCGGTGATTACGGCTATCGCAGCGCATATGGGCAAGGGCAAATTCGATATCGCGCCGCTGACGGCGGTGATCACGACGCTAGCCGGCACCGTGCTGGCGCACCTCGCGGCAACTCGCTATGACGACCAAATAGCCAGTTACCGAGCTGCCGCCGATCGCCTTTCTGATCTGAAGGCAACGATTGTGCCCGGCACAACTGTAGCCGAGTTGGCAAAGGCAACAGAAGAGATCGTCACCAACGAAACTCAGAGCTGGCAGGCCGGCTGGCTCAAGTAAAGGCCGATGAACGCGAGGTGGCAGCGCTGCGCAAGCTCGCTTACCCGCTAGAGCGGAATGGGATGAGATGGAACCGCGCGCGGTTCCATCTCATCCCATTCGCGCGCACCGACGATGCCTGTTGCAGGAGGCACGATGGGTCCAGCTGATTCCAGCTGGACCCATCATGCTCTAGCCCTTCGACGGAACGACGTAGTCGGCCGGCCAGGTCTCCCGGAACGCGGGCAGCGCCTCGCACCGAACGGAGACCATGTCGAGCGCCGCATAGCGGTCGCGCGGCAGCAGATCGGGGACGGCGAGCCGCACGTAGCGCATCATGCAGGCGGTGGTGATCCACGCTTGATCGAGGCGTTGGTCGACGTCCCACGGCAGGCTCGCCAACGCCGCCAGGCCACCCTCCGCCTGGGTGCGGCAGCGTGCAATCCAGTCCGGCCAGCGATAGTGCTCGGGACGGACCAGGCGCTCGTAACCAATACCCATCACCTTGTCGATCGTGCCGCTCGCGAGCGCGATACGCTGCAAGGTTTCGCGTCGCTCCAGTCCGCCCGACGGCACCAGGGCACGTTGCGGGCCGACCTGCTGGTCGAGCCAATCCAGGATCGCACCCGAGTCGATCAGCGTCGTCCCGTCGTCGAGCACCAGCGAGGGGATGCGGCCCAACGGATTGGTCGTGCGCATGGAATCGAAGTCGGCAAAGACCGAGCGCGTGTCGTGGTCGAAGGTGAATCCCAGCAGCCGCAAACTGACGGCGACGCGGCGGGTATACGGCGAGTCGTACTGTCCAACGAGGATCATGCTGCACTCTATGCCGATTTCGCGCTTCGGCTCCACGGCTGGACTCGCCGGCAACCGCCCCTCAGAGTCGAGCCAATCAAGGCTCGAAGGAGGGATGGATGGCGCTGCCTCAGGACATCCGGCCGGTGAACAGTGAACTCGCCGATTCGATCACGCGCTCCTCGGAGATTCCCTGGATCGAGACCAAGCCGGGCCAGGCGTGGACCAAGGTTCTCTGGGTCGGTCCCGAATCGGGCCGCTGGGCTGTGCTGCTGAAGTGGAAGAAGGGCTATGTCGCACCGCCGCACAAGCACCTGTCGGCTGCCTTCGCGTTCGTGCTTTCCGGCAAGCTGCAGGTCCGCGACAACATCTACAACGCCGGCGACTTCCTGCACGAGGTCAACGGCATGGTGCACGGCGCCACGACAGCTCTCGAAGATACCGAGTATCTGTTCTTCTGCGATGGGCCCGTCCTGTTCTTCGACAAGGACGGCTTCACCGGCTATCGCGGCTGGGAAGAAGTTCTGCGTCTGCAGCAATCGGCGGTCAAACAAGCCGCTGAATGATCCAGCAGGTCGACGACTTCCGCGCCGAGGCCGCGGAGATTCATCAGCTGCTGGGCAGGCTGCGTGACGACGAGTGGTCGCTGGGCACGCAATTCAAGGCGTGGACGATCGACGACATCGTTCGCCACCTGCACATGGGCGACACGATGGCGCTCGCCTCGGCGTCCGACCCCGCTCAGTTCGCGGCGCTGAGGGCCGACATCCAGGCCGAACGCGACAAAGGTCTCAGTCGCATCGAGGAGACGCGGCAACGGCTGAACGGACTGGGTGGACCAGCCCTCCTTCGGCGCTGGCACGAAACGGCCGAGCGGTTGTGCGACGCGCTGGCGGCGAAGCCTGCCGACGCGCGCCTGAAATGGGCCGGGCCGGACATGGGTGTGCGCATGTTCACCACGGCGCGCCAGATGGAGACGTGGTCGCACGCCCAGGCCATCTACGACGTCCTGGGACTTGAGCGCCCCGCGCCGTCGCCGCGTCTGCGCAATATCGCGGAGATCGGCGTGCGTACCTTCGGCTGGGCCTACCGCAATCGTGGGCTGCCCGTGCCGGCTGTCATGCCATCGGTTCGCCTCGACACACCGTTCGGTGAGACCTGGGAGTGGAAGGCCTCCGAAAGCCACGCCGTCGAGGGCGATGCCGTGGCCTTCTGCCAGGTCGTCACGCAAACCCGCAACGTCGCCGACACGTCGCTGTCGGTCCGCGGCGAGGCGGCCAGGCACTGGATGAGCATCGTCCAGTGCTTTGCCGGCCAGCCTGAGACTCCACCGGCGCCCGGCACGCGATATCGTTCAAGAAAGGCCAGCCCCATGAACGCCATCAGTCCCTTTCGCATTGCCGTCGACGATGATGTGTTGGAAGACCTCCGGACACGCCTGCGTCGTACGCGCTGGCCCGAGGCCGAACTGGTCTCCGACTGGAGCCAGGGTATCCCGCTCCAATGGGTCCAGGAGGTCTGCCGCTATTGGGCGGAGGCATATGACTGGCGCAAGCGCGAGGCCTTGCTGAACCGCTTCCCGCAGTTCACCACCCATATCGACGGGCTCGACATTCACTTCGTTCATGCGCGATCGCCGCACGCTGGTGCGATGCCGCTGCTCATCACCCACGGCTGGCCGGGTTCGATCGTTGAGTTCCACAAGGTGATCGAGCCGCTGGTCGATCCGGTGAAGCACGGCGGTAATGCCGCCGACGCCTTCCATGTCATTTGTCCGTCGCTCCCGGGCTTCGGCTTTTCAAGCAAGCCCACGACCACCGGCTGGGGCGTCGATCGCATCGCCAGGGCCTGGACCGTGCTGATGGCGCGCCTGGGCTACGCGCGCTACGGCGCCCAGGGCGGCGATTGGGGATCGGCCGTGACCACGGCCATCGGCGGGCTCGACGCGGCGCATTGCGCTGGCATCCACATCACGCTTGCCATGTCGACGCGTCCCAACGTGGTCGGCGAGCCGACGCCCGAGGAGGCGCGCGCGCTCAGGGGCATCAAGCACTATGCCGACTGGGATTCCGGTTATTCCAAGCAGCAGGCGACCCGGCCGCAGACCGTGGGCTACGGCCTCACCGATTCGCCGGCCGGCCAGGTGGCGTGGATACTGGAGAAGTTCTGGGCCTGGACCGACTGCGACGGCCATCCCGAGAACATTCTCGGCCGCGACGAGCTTCTGGACAACGTCATGCTCTATTGGGTGACGGCCACCGCTGCTTCCTCGGCGCGGCTCTACTGGGAGAGCTTCGGGCCCGACAAGCGCACCGTCCACAAGGTCGGCGTGCCGACCGGCGTGGCGGTGTTCCCCAAAGAGATCGTGACGCCGGTGCGGCGCTGGATGGAAGGGAACTTCACCAACATTCAGCACTGGAGCGAGATGCCCAAGGGCGGCCACTTCGCCGCCTTCGAGCAGCCGGCGCTATTCATCGACGACGTGCGGAAGTTCTTTCGGACGCTGCGCTAGGCCGACGGGATTCCCGACGTCGTCGAATACTCGAAATGCAGCGGCGTCTCGGGATGGATCAAGGCATAGGCGGAGCGCGCGGCGATGGCGGCTTCGGCAAAGCCGGTCAGGATCAGCTTCAGCTTGCCGGGATAGGTGACGACGTCGCCGATGGCGAAGATGCCGGGCTTGCTGGTGGCGGCGGTTGAAGCGTCCACGGCGATCTGGTTGTGCTGCAGCGCCAGCTCCCACGCCGCGATCGGTCCCAGCGACATCGACAACCCGAAGAACGGCAACAGCACGTCGGCCTCGATGCGCTTCGTTGCGCCGTCGAGCGTCGCCGCCGTGACGGCGGTGAGCTGACCGCCCGTCCCTTCAAGTGCCTGCAACTGGTAGGGCACGACCAGGTCGAGCTTGCCCGTCTTGGCCAGGGCCTTGAGTTGGGCCTCGCTCTCGGGGGCGGCGCGGAACTTGTCGCGGCGATGGATCACCGAGACGCGGCCCGCGACCTCGGCCAAGGATAGCGCCCAGTCGACTGCCGTGTCGCCGCCGCCCGCGATCACCACCCGTTTGCCGCGGAAACTCTCGCGCTGCGTCACGTAATAGAAGACGCTCTTGCCTTCGTAGGCCTCGATGCCGGGCAGCGGTGGCCGGTTGGGTCCGAAGGCGCCGACGCCCGCGGCGATGATCACGGCTCTGGCCTGCAGGACGGTGCCCTTGGACGTCGTCACCTGCCAGAAGCCGCCGCTCAGAGGCTGCAGCGCCTGCACCTGCTCACCCAGGTGATAGACCGGACGAAAAGGTGCCGCCTGCGCCTTCAAGCGCACCACGAGCTCGGCCGCCTCGATGCGAGGGAAGCCCGGCACGTCATAGATCGGCTTCTCGGGATAGAGCGCGGTGCATTGGCCGCCGGCGTCGTCCAGCACATCGACGACATGGCAGCGCAGCCGAACCATGCCACATTCGAACACGGCGAACAGGCCGACGGGGCCCGCGCCCACGATCACGACGTCGGTCTGGTGCGAATGTCCGGTGGACATGAATGCAAAGTGGCGAAGAGAGACCACAAAATAAAGGCCCCCGGTCGCAAGAACCGGGGGCGAATTGGTAGCTGGGGGCGGACTTGAACCGCCGACCCCGGCATTATGAGTGCCGTGCTCTAACCAGCTGAGCTACCCAGCCATGGGTGGGGGCTTTTATGCGGACGGACGGCGGGGTGTCAAGAAACGCCCCGATCACTCCGGCTGGATACCCGCCAGCGACACGATCCGGTCGCTTTTCGCGACCTCGTCGCGCACGAACTGGCGGAATTGGTCGGACGTCGTGCCGGCGGGAACAGCCCCCTGGTCACGCAAGGTCGCCTGCACCTCGCTGGCGCCGAGGGCGGCCACCATCCCTTCGCGCAGGCGATCGACGATCTCCTTCGGCGTGCCCTTCGGTACGGCGACTCCGACCCAGGTGTTGAACTCGTATCCCGCGAAACCCAGCTCCGCCATGGTCGGCACGTCGGGCAGCGCCTCCGATCGCGCCGACGAGGTCACCGCGAGCGCACGCAGCTTGCCCGACCGAACCAGCGGCACCGCCGGCGGCACGCTGCTCACCGCCATGTCGACGTGCCCGCCCACGGCATCCTGCACCAGCGGGCCCGAGCCTTTGTAGGGAATGTGCAGGAGCTTGACCTTCGCCATGCTCGACAGCAGCTCGGCCGCAAGATGTTGCGGGCTGCCGCTGCCGATCGAGCCGTAGCTCACCGTATCGGGCTTGGCGCGCGCCGCCTCGATCAGTTGCTGAAGCGACCTGTCGGTCGTGGCCGGTGCGACGAACACCAGGGGGAACGTCGCCACCAGGGTCACCGGCTCGAAATCGGTGCGCGGATCGTAGGTCATGTTCTTGAACAGGCTGGCGTTGATCGCCATCTCGCTCGCCGCGCCGAACAGGACCGTGTAACCGTCGGGTGGGCTCTTGGCGACGCTTGCCGCGCCGATCATGCCCGTGGCGCCCGGCTTGTTCTCGATCACGACGGATTGCCCCAGGATGTCCGACAGCTTCTGCGCCATCGCGCGTCCGGTGATGTCGGTCCCACCGCCAGGCGGATAGGGAATGACCAGCTTGACCGGCTTGGACGGATACGTGCTCTGCTCGGCCGACACCCGGGCCGACGCGGTCGCTGCGATCAAGGAGAACGCTGTGAGGCGAAGCGACTGGCGTCGCGACAGTTTACGAAGAGTACCGTTACGCATGCCCGCTTTATGCGCACCGCGAATGACGCAACTGTTACAGAGGGTCACTTCTCCCGCATCGTGCGCTCGTCCCACAGCCGCACGATGTAGCCGTCGGGGTCCTTGAGCTCGGGACCGTAGCCCCAGAAGGTCTTCTGGGGGTCGTGCGCGAAAGTAACGCCGCGCGCGCTCCATTCGGCGAAAGTCTTGTCGACGTCGTCGACCTGGAACCACAGGGCCGCGCCGTTCGAGACCGCACCCGGCTTCTCCTGCAGGAAAATCGCAAAGCCCTCGCAGTCCTGCAGGGAGACGGTGCGGGTGTCCGGTACCTCGAACTCGACCTTGAGGCCGAGCGTATCGGTCCACCAGGCGCGCGATCGCTCGAGATTGCTGACCGGCAGGTTGAGATGGTCGAACTTCATCATGACGTGAAGCGGCAGATGAAGCCGCCGCCCAACACGCGGCTGCCGGTGCCCGCGTCGTAGACCACGCAGGCCTGGCCCGGCGAGACGCCGATCTCGGGCTCGGCGAAGCGAACGATTGCCCCATCGCCCGTGATCTCGACCTCGGCCGGCCGCAGCGACTGCGAGGAGCGCACGCGGACCTTGACCGGCAACGCGCCGTCAAGCTTCGGGCCGAGCCAGTTCACGTCATACAGCGCGATCTCGCTACGGCCGAGCGCCGCGCGCGGGCCGACGACCACGCGGCAGACCTCGGGCTCGAGCCGCACGACATAAAGCGGCTCGTTGTCGGTGCCCTCGCGGCCGCCGAGCGCCAGGCCGCGACGTTGGCCCACGGTAAAGCGCACGATGCCGTCATGACGGCCGACGACGTTTCCCTCGAGGTCGACGATATCGCCCGGTTCCGCCGCCTCGGGCCGCAGCTTCTGCACCACCTGGGCGTAGTCGCCGTTCGGCACGAAGCAGATGTCCTGGCTGTCGGGCTTGTCGGCGACGGCAAGCTCGAAGCGCTCGGCCAGGGCCCGGGTCTCGCTCTTGGGCATGTGGCCCAGGGGAAAGCGCAGGAAATCGAGCTGGTCGGCCGTCGTCCCGAACAGGAAATAGCTCTGGTCGCGCGCCGGATCGACGGCGCGATGCAGCTCGGGACCGGCCTCGCCCATCACGCGCTGTACGTAGTGCCCGGTCGCCAGGGCCTCGGCGCCGAGCTCACGCGCGGTCTTGAGCAGGTCGCGGAACTTCACCGTGCGGTTGCAGGCGATGCAGGGCACCGGCGTCTCGCCGCGCACGTAAGCATCGGCAAAGGAGTCCATGACCTCGGCGCGGAAGCGGCTCTCGTAATCGAGCACGTAGTGCGGGATGGAAAGCCGTTCGGCGACATGGCGGGCATCCTGGATGTCCTGTCCGGCGCAGCACGCGCCGGTCCGGCCGACGGCGACGCCATGGTCGTAGAGCTGCAGGGTGATGCCGACGACGTCGTAGCCCTGCTCCTTGAGGAGCGCCGCCGTCACCGACGAATCGACGCCGCCGGACATTGCGACCACCACGCGGGTGTCGCCCGGCGCCTTGTCGATACCAAGGGAATTGGGGGCCATGGCGGGGCCTATATAGGCGCCATGCTGGGGGCGCGCCACTCATGCTCTGGCCGGACCGCGGGCCTGGAGGCCCGCGGCCCCGGAAGAGCTAATCCTGCCGATAGCCGGTGTCCCGCACCGCCTTGGCGACGCCGTTGCGGTCGTAGATGATCGCCACCCGATCGCCCATCTGGACGTCGCCGTCGTCGCGCTGGGCGATGGTGACACGCTGGCCATTGTCCTTCTGGACCGTGACCTCGATGCCGCGCCGGGTCGCGTTCTGGTCGATCGCAGTCCCGGCGATGCCGCCCGCCACCGCGCCCAGGAGACCGCCGACCACCGCGCCGCCCACCGAATTGGTGGTGGCTCCGCCGATCGCGGCGCCACCAACGGCGCCGAGACCGCCGCCGATCAGCGTGCCGTCGCTCACTCCCGTATTGCCGCTCTTGATAGGCACCTCGCGGATAGCGATCACCCGACCGGTCTCGCCGCGATAGCCGCCGGCCGCCGACGTGTTGACCACGCCCTGCTGCACGCCACCCTGCTCACAAGCCGTCAAACCACCGGCCAGCGCCAGTGGCACCAGCAGACTGACCAACCACCTGCCGAACATAGAAAGTCCTTCTCTCACTCTCACTGCGTCTGTTGGAACCCGCCGCCGGTCTGCTGGTAGCCACCCGATTGATCAGGGGCCCGCGCATTGGAGCGCACGACCTGCGCCACGCCCTGCCCGTTCTGCACGATCTGCACACGATCGCCCAGCTGGATATCTCCGTCGTCCCGCTGGGCCACGGTGACCTGCTGGCCATCGTCCTTCTGGACCGTGACTTCGATGCCGCGACCCGCACCGCGCTGGCCATCGGCAATGGAGCCGGCAATGGCGCCGCCGACGGCGCCGATCAGGGCGCCGACGATGCCGCCGCCCAGGCTCTGGCTGGTGATGGCGCCGATGGTGGCACCCGCACCCGCGCCCAGCACGCCGCCCCACACGGCGCCGTTGCCGCCGCCATAGTTGCCCGAGCCCGCCAGTGCGACTTCGCGGATGGAGACGACGCGGCCGGCATCGCCATAGCCGCCGTAGCTGCCACCGTAGCTACCCTGGGCCGGCGCCGGGTACTGACCCTGGTTGGGATATTGGCCCTGGTTGGGATAGGCCCCCTGGTTCGGATAGGCCCCTTGCGGATAGCCGCCCTGGTTCGGGTAACTGGAGCTGACCCGCTGGGCGCCGACGGGTCCGCCGCTATTGTAGGGACCCGGGCCGTAGGGCCCGCTGCCATAAGCACCCTGCGGTGGCCCACCGTAACTGCCACCGCCATAGCTGCCCGAAGGCGCGCTGGAGCTATAGACGATACCCGGCTGCACACCGTTCGACGCGCAAGCGGCAAGGCCCGCCACCAACAGTAGCGGAACCAGTACGCGGATAAAGCTGCCCCTCATGACACCCTCCCGGCCGGATACTGTATACGTATCAATATTCGGCCAAATTACGGCGTCCGTCTAATCACGAAGTCAGTCGCGCTCGTCGATCCAGGCAGCCTGGATGGCTTCCAAAATCTTCTCGTTGGACCGGTTGGGATCGTCCTCGAAATCGGGCAGTTCCATCACCCAGCGGTGAAGGTCAGTGAACCGCAGGTTGACGTTGTCGACGTCGGGATGGCGTTCCTCGAGCTCGATCGCGATGTCCTGCACATCGGTCCAACGCAGCTTCTTCGCCATCTCCCCCTCCCCGGCTACTTGTCGACCATCATGTTGCGCGTCGCCGCCGGCAGCTTGACGACCAGGCCATCCAGCGCCTCCGACATGCGGATCTGGCAGCCCAGGCGCGAGGTATGGGTGAGCCCGAAGGCCAGGTCGAGCATGTCCTCCTCGTCCTCGCTCGCGGGGGCGAGCTTGTCGAACCAGTCCTTGTCGACCACGACGTGGCAGGTCGAGCAGGCGAGCGAGCCTTCGCACGCGCCCTCGATGTCGATGTGATGGCGATGGGCGATCTCCAGCACACTGAGGCCGAGCGGCGCGTCCACTTCCTTGCGCGAGCCATCCTTCAATATGAACGTCATCTTCGGCATTGCGTCAGTCACCCACACGGCTTTCCAGCTCGATCACAGACTTACCGGACAGCGCCTCGCGGATGCCGCGATCCATGCGCCGCTCGGCGAACGGCTTGGCGAGCGTCTCCAGCGCCTCGGCCGCTGCATTGATCGCATCGCGATCGTCGCCCGTCATCGCGGCCTCGAGCCGGGCACGTCCATCGTCGAGCGCGGCGCGCTCGGCGGCGTCGAGCAGTTCGCCGTCCTTGGCGAGTGCGGCCTCCAGTGCGAGGATGTTGCGACGCGCCTCGACCCTGGCCTCGGTGAGAAGGCGGGCCGTCATGTCGGCCTCGGCATTCTCGAGGCTGTCGTAGAGCATGTCGGCCATGTCCTCGTGGCTCAGCCCATAGGACGGCTTCACCTCGATGCGTTGCTGCACGCCGGTCGTACGCTCCTCGGCAGAGACAGTGAGCAGCCCGTCGGCATCGACGGCGAAGGCGACGCGAATGCGCGCGGCGCCCGCGGTCATCGGTGGGATGCCCAAAAGCTCGAACCGCGCCAGGCTGCGGCAGTCGGCCACCATCTCGCGCTCGCCCTGCACGACATGGATCGCCATCGCGGTCTGGCCGTCCTGGTAGGTGGTGAAATCCTGCGCGAGTTGCACCGGGATCGGCGTGTTGCGCGGCACGACCTTCTCGACGATGCCGCCCATGGTCTCGAGCCCGAGCGACAGCGGCGTGACGTCGAGCAGCAGCGTGTCGCCGCCGCCGGTCAGCGCCTCGGCCTGCAGCGCCGCGCCCAAGGCAACGACCTCGTCGGGATCGATGTCGGTGAGCGGCGGCTTGCCGATCATCTTCGCCACTTCGGCGCGGACCAGCGGCACACGGGTCGAGCCGCCGACCAGCACAACGCCCTGCACGTCGGCGGGTTTCATGTCGGCGTCGGCCAGCACGTGGCGCGCGATCTCGAGCGTGCGCTTCACATAGCCTTCAATCATCGCCTCGAACTCAGCGCGGGTCAGAGCATGAAACGAGGGCATGCCTGAAAGCTCCAGGCGGCCCGACGTCTGGTCGCGATCGGACAGCTGCTCCTTCATGTGCCGGGCAAGCGCCAGCGCGGACTTCACCGCGGCCTCGTCGACCTTGTCGCCCAAACCGTCCTGGTCGCGCTCCGCCAGCATGCGCTCGGCAATGGCCCGATCGAAGTCGTCGCCACCCAGCGCCGTGTCGCCGCCGGTCGCCAGCACCTGGAACACGCCCTTCTCCAGCCGCAGCAGCGAGAAGTCGAAGGTACCGCCACCCAGATCGTAGACGGCGTAGAGGCCTTCGGCGCCCTTGTCCAAGCCGTAGGCCAACGCCGCCGCGGTCGGTTCGTTCACCAGGCGCAGGACTTCGAGGCCGGCGACGCGCGCGGCATCCCGGGTCGCGGTGCGCGCGGCGTCGTCGAAATAGGCAGGCACGGTGATGACCGCGCGCTCGACCGGTTTCTCCAACGCCTCCTCGGCGCGCTTGCGCAGCGTCTTCAGGATCTCGGCCGAAATCTCGACCGGCGAGCGGGCTTTGCCGCCGATCCTGAGCTTCACCATGTCGGTCTGACCGCTGCCCGGCTCGATCTCGTAGGGCAGCACGCCCGCCACCGCATGCAGGTCGGCGGCGCCGCGCCCCATCAGGCGCTTCACCGAGGCAACGACGTTCTTCGGCTCCTGCGCCAGCAACAGGCGCGCCTCGTCGCCCACCAGCACGCCGCCGCTCGAGGGATAAGCCACCACCGAGGGCACCATCGCCTTGCCGGTCTCGTCGTGCAGGGCGGCGGGTTTGCCTTCGCGCGCGATCGCCACCACCGAGTTGGTCGTGCCGAGGTCGATGCCGACCGCCAGCGAACCCTCGCCGGCATGCGGCAAAGGCGTTTCGCCAGGCTCGTGGATCTCCATCAAGGTCATGCGCTCGACCGTTCAATATTCATGCGCCGCGCACGCGCTTCCTCGGCGAACTTGTCGAGGTAGCGCAGGCGAAGGAGCGCCTTTCTGATGGCTGGCTTGTCGCCTGCCAAGAACAAACCGCCGAGGCGCCCCAAGGATGCGTTCATGTCCTCGCGCGCCTTGGCCGCAAGCGCATCGACCGCCTCGGTCGAGCCGGCCTCGTGCAGCTCCTCGCGCGCTTCCAAGGCTTCCATCAACAGCTCCGGATCGTCGATCGTCTTGCCATCGCCCGGCAGCTCCACGCCCTTCAGCTCGGCGAGATAGACGGCGCGGCTCAGCGGATCCTTCAGGGTCCGGTAGGCGTCATTCAGCGCCGCCGCCTCGACCGAGGCCCGCGCGCGCTCCTCAGCCGGCTTGGCGACGAAGCGGTCGGGATGCCACTGGCGCTGGAGCGCGAAGTAGGCCCGGTCGAGCGACGCGGGCTCCAGGTCGAGCGCCGCCGGCAGTCCCAGCCGCGCAAAGTGATCCATGACCCGACTTCAGACGTGGAAGGATTCGCCGCAGCCGCAGCGGCCCTTCTCGTTGGGGTTCTTGAAGACGAAGCCCTGCTTCAGCTTGTCTTCTTCGTAATCCATCACCGTGCCGATCAGGAACAGGGACGCCTTGGGATCGATCAGCAGCTTCACGCCCTCGGTCTCGACCACCTCGTCCATCGGCTCCTGCTTGTCGGCATATTCGAGCGTGTAGGACATGCCCGAGCAGCCCTTGCTGCGGACGCCGATGCGGATGCCGGCCGTTTCCTTGCCGCGCTTGTCGATCAGCGCCCTGACGCGCTCGGCGGCGGCCGGCGTCACCGTCATGACCTGAGGGCGCGGCCGGCGGGGCCTGGGAGCAGCGGGCGCGGCCGGCTTTGGGCCTTCGGTCACCGGAGTGCCGGTCGTCGTGGGCGTGCTCATCGAACTCTCTCTAGCTACTCGCGGTTACTTCTTGCCGACCTTTGAACGGTAGTCGGCGATCGCCGCCTTGATCGCATCCTCGGCCAGGACCGAGCAGTGGATCTTCACCGGCGGCAGCGCCAGGTGCTTGGCGATGTCGGTGTTCTTGATGGTCTCGGCCTCGTCGATCGTCTTGCCCTTGACCCACTCGGTGACGAGCGAGCTCGAGGCGATCGCGGAGCCGCAGCCGAAGGTCTTGAACTTGGCGTCCTCGATCAAGCCGTCCGGTCCGACCTTGATCTGCAGCTTCATGACGTCGCCGCAGGCCGGCGCACCGACCAGGCCCGTGCCGACATCCTCGGAGTTCTTGTCGAGCGACCCGATGTTTCGCGGGTTCTCGTAGTGATCGATCAGCTTGTCGCTGTAAGCCATAACCCTCTCCTCAAATCAGATCAGTGCAAATCAGTGGGCAGCCCATTCGATGGACTTGATATCGATGCCTTCCTGAGCCATCTCCCAGAGCGGGCTCATCTCGCGAAGCTTCTTGACATGACGCACCAGCTCGTCGACCGCCGTGTCGACCTCATGCTCGGTCGTGAAGCGGCCAAGGCCGATGCGCAGCGACGTGTGTGCCAGTTCCTCGTCGACGCCGAGCGCCCGCAGCACGTAGCTCGGCTCAAGTGAGGCCGAGGTGCAGGCCGACCCCGACGACACCGCCAGGTTCTTGATGCCCATCATCAGCGATTCGCCCTCGACATAGGCGAAGCTGATGTTGAGGTTGCCGGGGATGCGATGCTCGAGGTCGCCGTTGACGAAGATCTCGGGCAGGCGATCCTGCAGGCCCTTCAGCATGCGCTGCTGCAGCTTGGTGAGGCGCTTGGCCTCCTCGTCCATCTCGTTCATGGCGATCTCGGCCGCCTCGCCCAGCCCGACGCAGAGCGGCGTTGGCAGCGTGCCCGAGCGGAAACCGCGCTCCTGGCCGCCGCCGACGATCAGCGGCACCAGCCGCACGCGCGGCTTGCGGCGCACGTAGAGGGCGCCGATGCCCTTGGGACCGTAGATCTTGTGACCCGAGATGCTCATGAGGTCGATGTTCATCGCCTCGACGTCGAGCGGGATCTTGCCGGCGGCCTGCGCGGCATCGGTGTGGAAGAAGACCTTCTTCTCACGGCAGATCTTGCCGATCTCGGCCAGCGGCTGGATGACGCCGATCTCGTTGTTCACCGCCATGATCGACACCACCACCGTCTTGTCGGTGATGGCCGCTCGCAAGGCGTCGAGATCGATCAGGCCGTTCTTCTGGACCGGCAGATAGGTCACCTCGAAACCCTGCTGCTCGAGATGGCGGCAGGTATCGAGCACGCACTTGTGCTCGGTCACGGTGGTGACGATGTGATTCTTGCGGTCCTTGTAGAACTCGGCGACGCCGCGGATGGCGAGGTTGTTCGATTCGGTGGCGCCCGAGGTGAAGATCACTTCCTTCTCGTCGGCGCCGACCAGCTTGGCGACCTGCGCGCGCGCCTTCTCGACGCCTTCCTCAGCTTCCCAGCCATAGGAGTGGCTGCGCGAATGCGGGTTGCCGAACTGGTGGGTGAAGTACGGCATCATCGCTTCCAGGACCCGCGGATCGAGCGGCGTGGTGGCCTGGTAGTCGAGATAGATCGGCTGGTCGTTGCGCCGAATCTGGGTATGAACGTTCATGCTAACCCCTTGAAATTCCTACGCTGCCTTGGCCTTGGCTATATCCGACTTTCCCACTCGGATATATAGGTCCCGCCAGGCTGCGATCAAGCGATCGATATCCTGTGGGACAGAGTTCCAACCGAAGCTGATTCTGATCGCAGTGCCCGCCTCGACATCTTCTACTCCCATGGCCGCCAGCACCGCCGAGCGATGCACCTTGCCCGAGGAGCAGGCGGAACCTGCGCTGACACAGACGCCCGCAAGATCGAGAGCCATGACCTGGGTTTCGGCGGCAACGCCGGGCATCGAGACGTAGGTCGTATTGGGCAACCGTCTTGCGCCGGCGCTGAACACGCGCGCACCCGGGGCAATCTCGAGCAACGCCGCTTCGGCGTGATCGCGCAGCGTCGGGTCGAGGCCCTTGCCTGCCGCCTCAGCCGCAGCGCCGAAGCCCACGATGCCGGACAGGTTCTCCGTGCCAGCCCGCCGGTTGGTCTCTTGCCCACCGCCAAGACGGTCGGTCGTGAACGGCGCGCCACCCCGCACGACCAGCGCGCCGACGCCAGTCGGGCCGCCGAGCTTGTGGGCGGCGAGGCTGAGATAGTCGATGCCGAGCCCGTGTAGATCGACCGGAATCTTGCCGGCGCCCTGAACGGCGTCGCAATGAACCAGAGCGCCGGCCTTGCGGGCCACGCGAACGACATCGGCAAACGGCTGCAGCACGCCCGTCTCGTTGTTGGCGAACATCACCGACACCAAAGCGGGCTCGTCCGAGTCGGCGAGCTTGCGCTCCAGGGCAGCAAGGTCGATCACGCCCTCGCCGTCCACCGGCACGATCTCGGCATCGGGAACCGCCCGCGCCACGCTTTCGTGCTCGATGGCCGAGATCAGGACACGGCGCCGGCCCGTGCCGGCAAGCGCCATGTTATTGGCTTCGGTCCCGCCTGAGGTGAAGATGACTTCAGCCGGCAAGGCGCCTACCAACGTGCCCACCTGGCGCCGCGCCCTGTCGACCATCGCCCGTGCCCTGCGGCCGACGGCGTGCACGGCGGAGGGATTGCCACCGATACGCAACGCCTCGACCATGGCCTCGAACGCCACGGGGCGAAGCGGGCTGGTGGCGTTGTGATCCAGGTACGCGGACATCGAACCGACCTAGCTGGCGGCGGCCATCGACGAATCGTTGTTGGCCGCGGCCGGCGCCTCGGCGATGCGTGGCGCCAGGCGCCGCTCGAGCACGTCGAGCAGGGTCACCGAGCTCAGGAACGTGTGGATCTGGTTGCCCAGCTCCTCCCACAGGTCGTGCGTCAGGCACTTGCTGCGGTCGGCGCGGCAACCGGTGGCGCCCATCTCGGTGCAACGCGTCGCCTTTATCGGCTCGTCGACCGCCAGGATGATCTCCGAAACCCTGGTCTCGGCCGAGCCACGCGCCAGGCGATAGCCGCCCCCGGGGCCGCGCACGCTCTTCACCAGGCCCGCCCGACGCAGCCGCGCGAAAAGCTGCTCGAGATATGACAGGGAGATTTCCTGGCGGGTTGCAATGTCAGACAAAGACACCGGCTTGGCCTGCGCATGACGCGCCAGATCGACCATTGCCATCACGGCGTAACGCCCTTTGGTGCTGAGCTTCACAGCATCCTCCTCGTGCCGGCGCGACCGGCCGTCTGTCCGAACGCCTAAAGGTCTTGAAAACCAAGGCGTTACTACGATATTGCGGTCCTCCACACAGGGATCTGGGGAAAAACCGACTGAATGGCTCGGGTTTAATAAACCTGAGTAAGTCGGTCAAGTATCAAGAATCCCCCAAATTTCGCTGCTCCGGCCCGCGTCCGGCGGCCAATAATGAGGAAAGACCGGAGTCTAGATGCCTGATGTGATGTTCACCGGCCCGGAGGGTCGCCTCGAAGGTCGCTATCACCAGAGCAAGGAAGAACACGCGCCGATTGCGCTGATCCTCCATCCCCATCCGCAATATGGCGGGACGATGAACCACAAGGTCGTCTTCTCGCTGTTCCACGTCTTCGTGAATCGCGGCTTCTCGGTGTTGCGCTTCAACACCCGCGGGGTGGGCCGCAGCCAGGGCCGCTTCGACAACGGCATGGGTGAGCTCAGCGACGCGGCGGCGGCGCTCGACTGGTTGCAGGCCATGAACGCCGACGCGAAATCGTGCTGGATCGCGGGCTACTCGTTCGGTGCCTGGATCGGCATGCAACTCCTGATGCGACGGCCCGAGATCGATTGCTTCGTCTCCGTCTCGCCGCCGGCAAACTCCTACGACTTCGCCTTCCTCGCGCCCTGCCCGTCGTCGGGCCTGATCGTCGGCGCGGAGAAGGACGAAGTCGTGCCGATCGCCGACATCCAGAAGCTGGTGGCGCGGCTGTCGCTGCAGAAGGGCATCACGGTGGAATCGCGCACCATCAAGGGCGCCAACCACTTCTATCACGACTCGCTCGACAAGCTTGCGGTCGACGTCGACAAGTACGTCGCCAAGTGCCTGGTCAATCCGCCGGGCCGCGCGACCTCCAACAAGGAGCCTTAGGGCTCATCCAGCCGGCCGCCCGTCATCGGACGCGGCGCGCCGGTCGTTCCGGGAAAGGTGATGGGCAGGCCGCGCAATGAACGCACGGCGAGAAAGGCGAAGGCCTGCGCTTCCAGCGCATCGCCGTTCCAGCCGAGGCTGGCGGCCGTGACGACCTTGCCGCCCGTCTCCTCGCCGATCGCCTTGAGCAGCGTCGGGTTGCGCGCGCCGCCGCCCGAGATGACCCATTGCGCGACCGGCGCCGGGAAGTGGCGTGCCGCCAAGGCGATGGCGCGCGCCGTGCCGCGTGTTAGCGTCGCCGCGCCATCGACGACGCTGAGGCCGTCCGCCCAGGCATCGCCGAAATCGCCGCGGTCGAGCGACTTGGGCGGCTTCAGCGCAAAGTAGCGATGCTCGCTGAAGCGCTCGACGCGCGCGCGATCGACCTTGCCGGCGGCGGCGAGCGCGCCGTCGCGGTCGAAGCGCTGGCCGGCGCGGCGCATGCACCAGTCGTCGATCGGCCCGTTGCCCGGTCCGGTGTCGAACGCCAGCAACGAGTCGTCGGCGCCGATCCCGTCACCGCCAATCCACGTGACGTTGCCGACGCCGCCGATATTCACCACCACGAGCGGCTTTGGCAGGTCGTGTGCCAACGCTGCGTGATAGACCGGCACCAGTGGCGCGCCCTGGCCGCCCGCCTTCACGTCGGAGATGCGCAGGTCGCTTACCACCTTGACGCCGATCGCACGCGCCAGCGCCGCGCCGTCGCCGATCTGCCAGGTGAAGCGCCGCTCGGGACGATGCGTGATGGTTTGACCGTGGAAGCCCACGACATCGACGGTCGACAGCGAGACGCCACTCTCTTGCGACCACCGCCTTACTGCTTCGATATGGGCCTCGGTCACCGCCCGGTCGGCGGCTTCTGTCTGGTCATTCGGACCAGCGGCACCGAACGCCGCACGGATATGCCGGCGGACCCCGTCCGAATAGGGAGCCGTGAGGAACGATCCGAAGGACGTCACCTGCTCGCCATCGGTTTCGATCAGGGCCACGTCCACGCCGTCGACCGACGTGCCGCTCATCAGGCCAAGGGCGCGCAGGGAGGGTGAAGACATACGCGGGAGCTGGTCCGTTGAGAGGCGGTCGGCCCCGTGTTAAACCCGCGGCGCTTCAGGGACAACAGGCTGAGAGATGGCGGGCTTCAAATCGGACTTCATGCGTGTCGTGCACGAGCGCGGCATGGTCCATCAGTGCAGCGACGCGGCGCGGCTCGACGAGCTGCTCGCGACCGGCGTGCGCACCGCCTATATCGGCTTCGACTGCACCGCCGATTCGCTGCATGTCGGCTCGCTGCTGCAGATCATGATGCTGCGCTGGTGGCAGAAGACGGGTCATAAGCCGGTCACGCTGATGGGCGGCGGCACGACCAAGGTGGGCGATCCGTCGTTCCGCGACGAGGCGAGGCCGCTGCTGAGCGACGAACAGATCGGCGCCAACATGGCCGGCATCAAGAAGGTGTTCGCGAAGTATCTGACGTTCGGCAACGGTCCGACCGACGCGGTGATGGCGAACAATGCCGATTGGCTCGACGAGCTGCGCTACATCCCGCTGCTGCGCGATGTCGGCCGCCATTTCTCGGTCAACCGGATGCTCAGCATGGACTCGGTGAAGCTCAGGCTCGAGCGCGACCAGCCGTTCAGCTTCCTCGAGTTCAACTACATGATCCTGCAGTCCTACGATTTCGTGGAGCTGTTCAAGCGCCAGAACTGCATCGTGCAGATGGGCGGCTCGGACCAGTGGGGCAACATCGTCATGGGCGTCGACCTGGGACGGCGCATGCAGGGCGCCGAGCTCTTCGCCGTGACGACGCCGCTCATCGCCACCTCGTCGGGCGCCAAGATGGGCAAGACCATGGCCGGTGCCGTGTGGCTCAATCCCGAGCGCGTCTCGCCATATGATTTCTGGCAGTACTGGCGCAACACCGAGGACGACGACGTCGGTCGCTTCCTCAAGCTCTTCACCGAGATGCCGCTGGACGAGATCGCTCGGCTCGAGGCGCTTCAAGGCCAGGAGATCAACGAGGCCAAGAAGATCCTGGCCACCGAGATCACCGCGCTGGCGCATGGCCGCAAGGCCGCCGATGAGGCGGCCGAGACGGCGCGGCGCACCTTCGAGGAAGGCGCGCGCGCCGACACGCTGCCCACGGTCGACGTGCCGCGGGCGCGGCTCGCTGCCGGCGTCGCCGCCTTCGAGCTGCTGCACGAGGCCGGCCTGGCGGAAAGCCGCAACGAGGCGCGCAAGCTGATCAAGGGCGGCGGCGGCCGATTGAACGACAGGCCGATCGCCGCCGACACCGCCATGGTGGGCGAAGGCGACCTCGATTCGTCGGGCACGCTCAAGCTCTCGGCCGGCCGCAAGCGGCACGTGCTGGTTCGCGCCATTTAGGGCGCGCGCTGCATCTCCGGGGAGGCCGGCGGCTGGACCGCGTCCGGCTGCGCCAGGAAGAGCTCGCGCAGCGCGCCGGGCGTCATGGCCGACATCATGTTGACGTCGGTCTTGAGGTCATCGAGCGGACCGGAGAGCTGGTAGGAGATGGCGAACACGCCGCCATCCTTGCCGCCCGTCAGCAACGGCCCGAGCAACGGCACATTCGACAGCAGATTGTTGAGCGCGAAGCCCGGCACGACGATGCCGGCGATCTTCGCCGTGTCGTTGCCGAGATCGACGAAGCCCTGGGCGGTGAGGCCGATCGAGCGGCCGCTGGTGCGCCCGTCCTTGATGTGGATGCGGTCGCCCACCTTGGAGACCTTGGCATCGAGGCTGTCGAACTGCTGCAGGGCGTCGCCCGCGCGGTTCAGTCCCTCGATCGTCGAATTGAGCGTGCCAATATCGGGCCGCGGCGTCACCTTCTGCAGCCGGAACGGTCCCATCTTTAGGAAGCCGTTGAGCGGCGAGCCGGCGACGGCGTCGTCGTACAGGCCCTCGATGTGCAGATAGCCGTTCGCCAGGCCATCGAGCCAACCGGCATCACTCAGCATCTGGCCGAAGTCGGCGACGTAGAGGAAGAGCTTGCGGCCCTGCCCCGTCGGGGTGACCTTGAAGGTCGAGCCTTTGCCGGCGCCGATCGACAGGTCGGCCGAGGCGATACGGTCGTTGGCGAGCTCGAGCTTTCCATTGACGTAGCCCACGCTGCCGCGCTTGGTCAGCAAGCGCTGGATCTGGAGCGTCATCCTGGTCCTGCTGTGCGAGGTCGCCGCCGGGCCGGCCGGATTCTTGGCGGCGGTGTCGTCGCGCGCCTTGATCGCGGCCCGCACGCGCGGCAGCTCGAGCGTCGGGCCGCGCAGAGACAGCTCGACGCCGCCCGGCGCCCGCTTCCACTCGGCCGCGACGTCGCTCTGGCCGATCTTGAGCTGTTGCAGCGTCACCTGCTGCAAGTCGTTGTCGCCGTTGAAGCGCAAGGCGCCCTTGCCGGCGAGGCCATTGGCCTTGCCCTCGAAGTCGATGGTCGAAAGCTTGCCGCCGGCGGCGAGCTTGGCGGTCATGGTCGCAAGGCCTTCGGTGCCCGGCTGCTTGGTCCACGCGAGCGGCGTCACGTCGGCCGTGGCGGCCTTGAGGTCGAAGCGGCCGACCACTTCACTCGTGCCGTTCGCCGCCACCTGATAGCTCAGCGTCGTGCCGATCGGCCCCGTGACATAAGGTTCCGGCGACGGGAAGCCTGCCTTGGCGACCAGCGCGGCCGGGATGGTCCCCTTCATCTCGTAGCGCCGCCGGAACGGCACCTTGGCGCCGAACATTTCGCGCCAGACGATGTCGACGACCTGACCGTCGAGCTTGCCCTGGCCGGTGACGCTGAGCTCCGAACCGATGTACTTCACGCGCGCATCGGCGTCGGAAAGGTCGACGTCGCCGATGGCATGCTTCAGTGCGAAGTTGGCGAGCGACGCCTCAGCCTTGAGGTCAAGGTCACTGACATTGATCGCGTTCAGGAGCGGAAAGGCGATCGACAGGTCGACCGAAACGGCACCGCTCACCCGCCGGTAGTCGTAGAGCACTTCCTTCGGCAGGCCGAGCTTGGATCGTGCCAGGAAGCGGGCGACATCCTGGGCTGAGCCGCTGATAGGCATGTGGATCGCCGCGCGTTGCGGCGGCGGCTGGTCGAGGCCAGTGAGGTCGATGGTGGTGGCGGCCGTCTTCAGCCCGACGGTCGTGCCGCTCGCGACATCGAAATGCAGCGTGCCGTCCTCGTAACGCGCCTTGCCCGACACGCCCTGCAGCTCGGGCATGTGCGGCATGTAGCGAACGGTCATGCCGCGATAGTCGATCAGGCCGACCAGGCGATCGACCTTGATCTCCGCCAGATCATTGCCCGGCACGCTCAGCCCGAACTCGGCGGCAACGTTGATCTCGCCCTTGCTGAGATTGCTCAGCGCCCACTGTCGGCCACCGACTGCGAACTCGAGCGGCCAGTAGTCGCCCAGGCGATCCACAGGGATCTGCCGCATCTCGGCGCGGCCCGAGAACACCTGGCCTTCGGGCTTGCGCTCGCCGGAGCCCGTGATCGATACCTTGGTCGCGCCGAAATCGACGTCGGCGCGCTCGATGCGAGCGGTGTGCGTGAGCGCATCGACGGTGCCCCGGGCATACACCGACTTCACGCGATGCGATGCCGGCAGGATGCCGGGCAGCGCCACCTGGCCGTTGCCGCCAGTGATGTCGACGGTGATGTTGCGTACGTCGCCATGCCCGTCGGCCTCGATGTGCAGGCGGCCCGACAGGGCGATGTCGACGCCGCGCAGCAGCGCCACGTCGGGCGACAGGTCGGCCAGCATGGACGGCTTGAAGCCGTCGACACTGGCATCGAGCAGGATGCGGCTGCGGTCGCGCGTGTAGACACCCGACAGCCTGACATCGACCCAGTTGCCAGCCTCCCCGGTCAGGCGCGTCGAGGCGGAGATGGCGACGCCCGCCGCATCACGCTTCAGCCGGGCCCGCGCCGATGGCGCCAGCCAGGTAAGCCCCGTCTTGACGTCGCGGAAGGTCACCTTGGCGCGCTCGATCTGGATCGTGTCGAGCTGGCCGATCAGTGAATGGTAGTTGGGCTCGGTGAACAGCTGATCGACCAGGATGGACACCGCCTCGCTCTGCGAATTGGCGTCGGTGCTCGCGAAAATGCGGCGCAGCATGCCGCCCTCGCGGGCGATGTCGGCCTCGATGGTCGGCCCTTCGATGGTGATCGAGGTCGGCAGGAACATGCCCTGGAAGACCGACCGTGCATCGAAGGTGAGCGAGACCGCCGGCGCCGTCGCGATGACCTGATGGCTCCGGGTGTTGACGAACCGCATGCCGGTGAACACCAGGCGCATAGGCTGGCTGAGCCCGCCCCACTCCAGCGACACCCGGTCGGCCTCGGGCCGGATGTCGTTGCCCGGAACGTCGGCCGCCGCGGCCAGCCGGTCCTTGAGGAAATCGAGGTCGACGGGCCCTTGCAGGAGGCGAAGCGCAGCCACCAAGACGAGCGCGGCGACGGCGAGCGTGACGCCGACAACCACCCGCATACACACGCGATACGTTCGTCTGACCAAAGGACGATGCTTCCCGCTTCTTGACGATGACGACGCGCCTGGGCGAGCGTGCGCCAGTTCTCACCGCAATTTAACCGACGCGCGCCCCGCATGTCTTGGCTCTCGACGAATCGCCTGCCGCGACCGCACGACATGGAGCGTCGCGACGTGGCGTGGACGCGATGGAACGAGACGACGGCGCGGCCGGACGATCCCGGTCAGATCGCGCTGCTCGATGCACTGTTCGGCAACAGTCCGTATCTGACCGAGACCGCTCTACAAGACCCGATTTTTATGACCGATCTGTGGCGTCGCGGTCCAGACGTTGTCCACATCGATCTTGACGATGAACTTGACAATGTAAGGATCGAGGCGAAAAGCGGCGCGCCGCCAGCAACGATTGCCACCCGGCTGCGGCGCCTCAAGCGCCGCGTGGCCCTGACGGTCGCCGTGGCTGATATCGCCGAGGCCTGGCCTCTCGATAAGGTGACGGGGGCGCTCAGCGCCTTCGCCTCGGGCTGTCTCGGCGCCCTCACCGACGCGATCCTGCTGCAGCTTGCCCGCGATGGCCAGCTTGCCATCGACGGCGATCCGCAGGCCGCGGCGCTCACCGTCCTGGGGATGGGCAAGCTCGGCGCCGGCGAGCTCAACTATTCGAGCGACATCGACCTGATCCTGCTCTACGACCGCGAGGCCCCCGCCCTTGCCGGGAACGAGCAGCTGTCTCGCCACTTCGTGCGCGGCGCACGCCTCCTGGTGCAGCTGATGTCGGAGACCTCGGCCGACGGCTACATCTTCCGCACCGATCTCCGATTGCGCCCTGATCCGGGGTCGACGCCACTCGCCATGTCGGTGCAGGCGGCCGAGCTCTACTACGAAAGCGTTGGCCAGAACTGGGAACGCGCCGCCATGATCAAGGCACATCCGGTGGCGGGCAACCAGGCCGTCGGGGCGGCCTTCCTCGCCGATCTCACACCTTATATTTGGCGCAAGCATCTCGACTTCGCGGCCATCCACGACATCCATTCGATCAAGCGCCAGATCGACGCCCATCGTGGCGGCAGTGCCGTCAAGGTGCTGGGCCACAACGTCAAGCTGGGCCGCGGCGGCATCCGCGAGATCGAATTCTTCGCCCAGACCCAGCAGCTGATCTTCGGCGGCCGCAATCCGGCGCTCAGGCTGCGCGCCACCTGCGCCACGCTGCGTGCGCTCGCCGCCGCCGGCCACGTCGCTCCGCGCGCCGCCGACGAGTTGATCGAGGCCTACGGCTTCCTGCGCAAGGTCGAGCATCGCCTGCAGATGGTCGACGACCGCCAGACCCACAGCCTGCCGGCCGACGAGGCCGGCGTGGCGGCGATCGCGAGCTTCCTCGGCTATCCGGATTCGCAATCCTTCCAGAAGGAGCTGCTCGATCGCCTGCATTGCGTCGAAAGCCACTACGCCCACCTGTTCGAGGAGGCACCGAGCCTCGCCGGGCCGGGCGGCAACCTGGTGTTCACCGGCACCGACGACGACCCGGGCACGCTCGCCACGCTCGGGGCGCTGGGCTTCCGCGATGCCTCCGCGGCCGCCGGCATCGTGCGGCGCTGGCACCATGGCCGCTATCGCTCGACGGCAACGGCGCGCGCCCGCGAGCTCCTGACCGAGCTGATGCCGGGGATCTTGAAGGCGCTGGGCTCGACCGCCGCTCCCGACCAGGCGCTGCTGAACTTCGACCTCTTCCTCGCCAACCTGCCGGCCGGCATCCAGCTCTTCTCGCTGTTCAAGGCCAATCCCGCCCTGCTGGAGCTGGTCGCCGCGATCATGGGCAGCGCGCCCGGACTTGCCGCCCACCTGGCGCGGCGCACCCTCCTGCTCGATTCCGTGCTGTCGCCGGCCTTCTACCTGCCGCTGCCCTCGGCTGATGAGATGGCGGCCGAGCTTGCCGGTCAACTCGCCAAGGCCGGCGACGAGCAGGACATCCTCGACCTCGCGCGGCGATGGGCCAACGACCGGCGCTTTCAGGTCGGCGTCCAGCAGCTCAAGGCGATCGTCCGGCCGGCCGAGGCGGGCATCGCCTACTCCGACGTCGCCGCCGCCACGATCTCGGCGGTGTGCGATCGCGTCGAGCGGCTGTTCGCCGAGACGCATGGCGGCTTCCGCGGCCAGCGCCTCGCCGTCCTCGCCCTGGGCAAGCTCGGCAGCCGCGAGATGTCGGCTACGTCCGACCTCGACCTGATCTTCGTCTACGACATCCCGCCCGGCCTCGACGCCTCCGACGGTCGGCGGCCCTTGGCGTCGATCCAGTACTACACGCGACTCAGCGCCAAGATCGTGACTGCGCTCACCGCGCACACCAACGAGGGCACGCTCTACGAAGTCGACATGCGATTGCGCCCGTCGGGTCGCGCCGGCCCCCTCGCCAATTCCCTGGAAGGCTTCGAGAGCTACCACGCGCAATCGGCCTGGACGTGGGAGCACATGGCCTTGACGCGGGCACGTGTGATCCATGGGCCCAAGGCCCTGGCCGACCGCCTGAAGGCCACGGTGCGGGCCACGCTGACGCGGCCGCGCGATCCGGTGGCGCTGGTACGCGACGTCGCCGACATGCGCCGCCGTATCGCCCGCCACGCGCCGCCGAAGAGCGTGTGGGACTTCAAGCACCTGCCGGGCGGCCTGTTCGACATCGACTTCGTGGCGCAATACCTCGCCCTACGCCACGCCGCCGCCCGCCCGGACCTGCTCGATCCGCATCCGGCCGAGATGCTGCGCCGCGCCGCCGACGCAGGCTTCCTCGACCGGGCCGACAGCGAACGCCTGCGCGCCGCGCGAACCCTCTTGTCGGATGTCCAGAGCATGCTGCGCCTGACGCTGAACGGCGATGAGTCGGCATTCGACGAGACCAAGGCCCTGGAAGGCCAGCGCCGCCTGGTCGCGGTCACCGAAGGCGCCTCCGATCTCGCCGAGTTGCGCGCGCGCATTGCAGCTGAAACGGCAGCCACGCATGCTATATACCGCCGCATCGTCGAGGAGCCGGCGCGCGAGCACGACAGGAGGAGTGAGGAATGAGTGTAGAGGAAGGCAAGAAGGCGCCCGATTTCACTGCGGCGACGGACGGCGGCAAGAAGCTGAAGCTGTCGGACCTGCGCGGCAAGCCGGTGGTGCTTTACTTCTATCCCAAGGACGACACCTCGGGCTGCACCGCCGAGGCCTGCGGCTTTCGCGATCAGCTTCCCGACTTCGGCAAGCTCAAGGCGCAGGTGGTCGGTGTCAGCAAGGACAGCGTCGACAGGCACGACAAGTTCAAGAAGAAGTATGGCCTCAACTTCCCGCTGGTATCCGACGAGGACGGCAAGATCTGCGAGAAGTACGGCACCTGGGTCGAGAAGAGCCTCTATGGCCGCAAGTACATGGGCATCGAGCGCGCCACCTTCCTGATCGACAAGACCGGCACGGTGGCCAGGGTCTGGCACAAGGTGAAGGTGCCGGGCCATGTCGACGAGGTACTGAAGGCGCTGAAGGCTCTATAAGAACATCGCGAAGGGGGCATACCACATGGCGAGCGTACTGATCTCCGGCGCCGGCCCGATCGGCCTGACCATGGCCAACGAACTCGCTCGCTTCGGCATCGCCGTGCGCGTCGTCGACAAGATGGCCGAGCGCACCGACAAATCGAAAGCCCTGGTGCTGTGGAGCCGCACGCTCGAGCTTTTGAACCACGCTGGCTATGTCGAGCCGTTCCTCAAGGCCGGTATGCCGGCACACGGCGCGCAGCTCTCCGACGGCAAGCACGTCGTGGCGCGCGTCAGCATGGACCGCATCGATTCGATCTACAACTACGCCCTGATGATCGCCCAGAGCGAGACCGAGCGGGTGCTCGAGGAGTGCCTGGCCAAGCGCGGCGTCAAGGTCGAGCGCACCGTATCGATGGAGAGCTTCACGCAGAAGGGCGCTGGCATCGAGGCCATCCTGCGCAAGGCCGACGGCAGCAGCGAGACCGTGCAGGCCGACTGGCTGATCGGCTGCGACGGCGCCCACTCGACGACCCGCCACGGCCTCGGCTTCGCCTTCGAGGGCAGCACCCAGGACAGCGACTGGTACCTTGCCGACATCCATATCAGCGGGCTGGAGCCCGCCGACCATCTGCACATCTTTTGGCACCGCGACGGCATCCTCGCCTTCTTCCCGATCACGCCGGGACGCTGGCGCGTCATCGCCGATCTCGGCCCGGCGACCGGCAGCGGCCATCATCCCGATCCGACATTGGAGGAGATCCAGGCCATGGTCGCCCATCGCGGCGGTCCGGATCTCAAGCTCAGCGACCCGATCTGGCTGGCCGCCTTCCGCATCAACGAGCGCAAGGTCAAGGAGTACAGCCGCGGCCACATCTTCCTGGCCGGCGATGCCGCGCACATCCACAGCCCGGCCGGCGGCCAGGGCATGAACACCGGCATGCAGGACGTCTTCAATCTGGCGTGGAAGCTCAACCTCGTCATCACGGGCGCCGCCAAGCCATCGCTGCTCGACAGCTACTCGATCGAGCGCAGTGCCGTAGGCGAGATGGTGCTGCGCAATGCCGGCCGGCTGACGGAAGCGGCGATCATGCGCAACCCTGCGCTCCAGGCGCTGCGCAACACCTTCGTGAAGTTCGCGATGGGCTTCCCTCAGGTCGCACATGTCCTGGTCGACACGATGTCGGAAACCAACATCGCCTACCCGCAGAGTCCTCTCTCCGTCGCCGGAGGTCACCAGGCGCACAGCACCAAGCCCGGCCATCGTTGGCCCGAGCCGCTTGCCGCCGACACCGGCAAGTCGCGCTTCGTCGCCCTCGGTCCGGCCGATGCCGTGGCCGATCTGGCGGCGAAGTTCCCCAAGCTGGTCGAGGTCGTGCCGTCCAAGCGAGCCGATCCGCGCGACCTCATCCTCGTCCGTCCGGATGGTTATGTCGGCTTTGCCGGCGCGGCGTCCGATCGCGCCGGAGCGGAGGCGTATCTGCGGAGCCTCGCCGCGTAGCCTCAGACCTTAATGTCGGCCTTCTTGATGATCTCGCCGAACGACAGCCGCTCGCGCTCGATGTTGGCGCCGAGGGCAACCGAATCGAGATAGCTCGCATAGTTGCCGCTGGTCACCAGCTTGTCGTTCACGGCGGGATCCTTGCACGCCTCGCCGATCGCCCAGGAGAGCTTGTCGATCGCGGCCTGCGGTGTGCCCTTGGCCGCCAGGACGCCGTACCAGGCATCGCCGCCGATCTTGCCCATGCCCTGCTCCTTGAGCGTCGGGATGTCGGATTTTCCGGGCCAGCGCTTCTCGCCCAGGATGGCGAAGCACTTGAGCCGGCCCGCCGCAATGTGCGGCAGCGTCGTCGGGTCGAACTGCACCTGGATCTGGCCCGACAGCAGGTCCTGCGTCGCCGGCGCGCTGCCCTTGTAAGGCACGTGCACCATCTTCACGCCGGCCTCGATGTTGAACATCTCGCCGTAGAGCTGGGTGATGGTGGCAAGTCCGGCCGAGCCGAAGTTGATCTTGCCGGGGTTGGCCTTGGCGTAGGCGATGAACTCCTGGAGGTTGTTGGCCGGCACCTGCGGGTTGATGCCCATGCCGATCCACGAGGTGGCGACGCGCGCCACGGGCACAAAATCCTTCGCCGGATCGTAGGGCAGCGGCTGCAAGTGCTGGGTGATGCAGACCATGGCCGTCGTCGTGGTCAGGAACGTGTAGCCGTCCGCCGGCGAATTCTTGACGTGCTCGGCGCCGATGGCGCCGCTCGCCCCCGCCCTGTTATCGAACAGCACGCTCTGCCCCAGCAACGCGCCCGCGCGTTCCAGCACCAGCCGGGTCGTGACATCCGACGGTCCACCGGGCGGATACGGGATGACGACGCGGATCTGCTTGTTGGGCCAGTCGCCCCCGGACGTGTTTTGAGCTGACGCAACGGCAGGGGCCGCTACCAGGCCCCCGATGAAGCTCCTTCTGCGCATGGCTTCCTCCCGAGCATTTCTTGTTCAGCCCTTCTTTGGTGCCCAGCCGTAGACCTTGGTCAGCGTGCCGCCCATCAGCGTGGCGCGGTCGCTGTCCGACAGCCAGTCCTTGGCGCGGAAGGAATCGACACCCTGCTTGTAGGTCAGAAGGTTCACCGCGCGCGTCCAGTCGGTGCCCCACATGCAGCGGTCTAGACCGAAGGTGCTGATGATCTGGTCGACCGGCTTGCGGATGTCCTTGTAAGGGAACGGCTCGTGGCTCAGCGTGCAGGCGCCGCTGATCTTGACTACGATGTTCTGATGCGGTGCCAACGCCAGCAGCTTGGGCAGCTCGACCCATGGCTCCTTGGGCGCCGGGGGATGGAACGGCTGCTCGAGCCCGAGATGGTCGATCACCAGCGTGGTGTTGGGATTGCGCTTGGCGAGCTCGGCCACCTGCTCGAGCCGGCCGCGCGCCATCAGGTTGACCGGCAGGTCGTTCTTGCCCGCCGTCGCCAGCACCTTGTTGATGCCGGGATCCGCTGCATCGGTCGAGACGTCAGGGTTCATCATGATGCGCACGGCAACCGTGCCGTCCATCTTGGCCCATTCCTCGATCGTCTCGCCGACCTTGGGATCGTTGGGATTGACCGGCTTGATCAGCGCAAAGCGGTTGGGGAACTGCTTGTGCACGCCCACCGCGTAGCTCGCGTCCCAGCGATACATGGCAAAGACCGAGATCAGCAGCGCGCCGTCGACGCCGACCTCGTCCATCGCCTTGATCATGTCGGCGCCGGTGACCTCCGGCGGCCCGGCAAGGACGGAGACCCAGGGCCGGCCGGGATGGTTGCGCTCGTAGCAATGAACCTGGACGTCGATCGTGGCCATCTCACCCTCCGCTGAACCGCAGCGAGGCTAGGGTTCGCGGTGACGCCGTTCAAGCCGGCCGGTTCGGCGGGAGAAACGTCAGCCGAGGTGGAGCCGTCGCCAGAGTCCGACCAGTCCGACCGTCAGGGCAAGCGCACCGCCGATAAGGAAGCCCACGGCATAGCCACCGGTCAGCGTAAGCGCCGCGCTGAACAGCAGCGGCAGGATGAGCGCGCCGGCATCGCCGAAGGCCAGGACCGCGCCGGTCGTGGCGCCGATGCGGCCGGCCGGCGACAGCCGCGCCACTTCCGCCAGCAGCACGCCGTGCCAGCTCACGGCGGTTGCGCTCACGGCAATGGCGACGGCGGTGGCGAGCCAGGTCGGCCAATGCGGCTCGATGACGGCCGTCAGCACGGCCGACGCCGCCATGCCGATGCCGAGCAGCGACAGCAGCGTCGCCGGCCGCACCAGGCGCGTGGCGAGCCAGCCCCAGCCGATGCGCGCCGGCACCGCGACGGCAACGGCGATCGCGAACACCAGGCCGGCGCGCTCCAGCGCGTAGCCCAAGCCGCGCACCAGGTAGAGCACGAAGAAGCCCGTGAACAGCGTCTGCAAACCGACGAAACTGAACATGGCGAGGCACATCGCGCGCAGCGCCGGCTCGCGCAGCACCGTCGCGACGTTGGCGCGAATATCCGCCGGCGACAGCGGCTTGCCGGGCACGCGATCGACATCGAAGCGCGCCCGCAGCGGCTGCAGCACCACCGCCGTCAATGCCGCCAGGCTACCGATCACCAGCAGGGCCGTGCGCCAGCCGGCCTCGGTGGCGAGCCACGGTGTCAGGACGCCTGCGACCATGAGGCCGGCCGGCACGCCCGTCTGCTTGATGGAGAAGACCAACGGCGCGAGGCGCGGCGGCGATAGCCGGCCGAGCAGGTGCGAGCTCGAGGGCGTGGAGATCGCCTGCCCCATGCCGCCCACGAATGCGCCCAAGGCGAAGGCCGGCAGCAGGCCGGTCGCGGGCAGCGACAGCCCGACGGCCAGGGCCAGCATGCCGACCTGCGTCATGCGCATCGCCCCATAGCGCACGATCAGCCCGCCGCAGCCCATGGTCGTGAGAAAGCCGGCCACCGCGCCGATGCCGACATAGACGCCAACCAGGGCCGGATCGAGGGCGAGATCGGCGACGATGGCGGCGGCAATCAACGGCACCGTCGAACGGCCCAGCGTCGCAAAGGTCTGCTGCACCGTCATCGCGCCGAGCGCGAGATAAAGATTGAAGATAGTGGGCTCCCCGTCGCAGGGACGTTCTGCCCCGCGCGCCCGCGCACCGCAAGGGACGTGCCAGCGCCGACCGTCAAATCCGCCCGGCGATGCAACGTCGGCTTTGCAGCCGACGTTGCCTGCTCATCCCCACCCGCAAAGGAGAAACGACGATGCTGAAGACCTCGACGATCGCCGCTTGTGTATTCGCCCTGTCCAGTGGCGTGGCCCTGGCCCAGATGGTGCCGGCCGGCCCCAACGCGGCGCCCGGTGGCGCCAGCGGCTCGGCGCCCCCCAACACCATCGGAAGCCCCACCGCCAACGCGCAGGACACCCTGAACGGCGGCACGCGCTCGACCACAGTCTTGTCGCAGAGCAACAAGAACCAGAGCGCCGCCGGCATGCCGCGCAGCGACTACAGCAGCGGCACGCAGATGCAGTACGGCACGCAGCCCCAGTATCAGGCGCAGGGCCGTGGCATGGGCAGCATGACGAGCGGCGACATCGACAATCCGCGCGCCGTCGCCATCACCGACGAGTACGGCAACAAGTACAACAGCCGAGGTGAGCGGATCGGCCACGGCCGGCCGATGCGGGCGCAGCAATAGCGCGCTTGCGCAGCAGGTCTGTGATCCGCTGCGCGGACTTTGCGATCAAATGGATGTGCTACGCTCCTCCCCAAGCAAGGCGGGAGGAGCGTGGTGCAAGGCGAAGCGTATGACTTCATCGTCACCGGTGCGGGCTCGGCAGGTTGCGCCGTCGCGGGGCGCTTGAGCGAGGACGGTCGCTATCGCGTGCTGTTGCTCGAGGCCGGTCCCAAGGACACCTACCCCTGGATCCACATACCGCTCGGCTACCACAAGACGTTCAACAATCCGCGCGTCAACTGGATGTTCGACAGCGAACCTGAGCCCGAGCTCAACAACCGCGTCATGTACCAGCCGCGCGGCAAGGTTTTGGGCGGCACCAGCTCGATCAACGGCATGGTGTACATGCGCGGCAACGCCGCCGACTACGACGAATGGCGGCAACGCGGCTGCGAAGGCTGGGACTACGATTCGGTGCTGCCCTACTTCAAGCGCGCCGAGGACCAGGAGCGCGGCGCTGACGAGTTCCATGGCGTCGGCGGCCCGCTCAGGGTCTCTGACCACCGCTGGCAGCCAACCCTCGCCCGCGCCATGCACGAGGCCGCGCAACAGGCGGGCATTCCGGCAAACCCCGACTTCAACGGCAAGACCCAGGAAGGCGTCGGCTTCTACCAGACGACCATCAACAAGGCACGCCGCTGGTCGAGCGCGCGCGCCTATCTGCGGGAGGCGAAGAAGCGGCGTAACCTCACCATCGCTACGTCGGCCCATGCCACCCGCGTGCTGCTGGAGAACGGGCGCGCCGTCGGCGTCGAGTACCGCACACCCGACGGGCTCGTCACGGCGCGCGCCAATCGCGAGGTCATCGTCTCGGGCGGCGTCTACGGCTCACCGCAGCTCCTGATGCTGTCAGGCCTGGGCCCGGCCGAGCATCTGCAGAAGCACGGCATCCAGGTCCTGCGCGACATGCCGGGCATTGGCTCCAACCTGCACGACCATTTCAACACCTACGTCGCCTACAAGTGCGCCCAGCCCGTCACCATGAACGACCTGGTGAACAGCCTGCCACGCCGCATCATTGCCGGCATGCAATACGCCTTCGGCCGAACCGGGCCGCTCGCCAGCATGGGCCTCTATGTCGGCGCCCTGGTGCGCAGCGACAAGCGCCTGGAGCGGCCGGATCTGCAGATCAACATGTTCGCCTGGGCGATCAAGGAACGGAACCGCCACGGCGTGGTCGCCCAGCCCTTCTCCGCTTTCGGTCTCTCGCCGGTCCATCTCAGGCCGGACGGCCGCGGCACGGTGCGGCTGAAGTCGGCCGACCCGCTGGCCGCGCCCGAGATCCGTTTCAACTTCCTGAAGAGCGCCAACGACTGGCATGCCATGCTCCAGGGCATGCGCATCTGCCGAGACATCGGCAGCCAGCCGGCGCTGAAACCCTTTGTGGTCGAGGAGATCCTGCCTGGCCCCCAGGTCACCGACGACGCCGGCCTGCGCGCGCACATTCGCGCCAACGGCGTGTCCAACCTCCATCCCGTGGGCACCTGTCGCATGGGCCGCGCGGTCGACGACGTCGTCGATCCGCAGCTTCGGGTGTACGGCGTGGAGCGGCTACGGGTGGCCGACGCCTCGATCATGCCGAGCATCGTCGCCGGCAACACCAACGCGCCCTCGATCATGATCGGCGAGAAGTGCGCCGACATGGTGCGTCAGGCGGCGCAGTAGGTCATTCTCGTCCGACCACGAGCCAGGAGCTCGTCGAGGGGACCGACGATGATGACTTCCAGAACAGGGAATGGGCTGCTCGATCGCATCCATGACAAGTGGCACGATCACATCCTGACCGGGCTTGCCGTGTTGATGGTTCTGCATCTCTTCGTGTTCGCACCCATCGAGACGCAGAACACTCCCCTGCGCCCTGTCGGCGCGGTCTTCGTCGCAGGCCTGGCGGCAGGCCTGCTGATACTGGCGCGCAGCTGGGTGCCGATCGCCGGCCTCATCTCGGTCGTGGGCCTGCTGGCCGCGTCCCTGATCCTCCATGCCCGCGGCATCTACGCCTCCCTGGACGTCACACTACAGGCGACGGCCTGGCTCATAATCACCCTCGTGATCATGTGGGTCGTTACCCGGGCGGTATTCGAGCCGGGGCGCATCACCTATCACCGAATTCTCGGCGCCATCCTGCTCTACCTCACGATCGGCGTGGTGTTCGTCGCGCTCTACAGCATGATCGGGGCCTGGGTGCCGAAGGCATTCAACGGGATCACGGTCGCCGTCCGGGTCTCGATACCAAGCGACCTCGTCTATTTCAGCTTCACCACCCTCACCACCGTGGGCTACGGCGACATCGTGCCGGTGCATCCGCTGGCGCGCAGCCTGTCCAACCTCGAGGCTATTATCGGCCAGCTCTATCCCGCGACCCTGCTGGCGCGCTTGGTCTCGCTTGGGCAGGAACCGACGCGCGCCTAACAAATGTTCAATGGAAGGAAAGCACCATGAAGTTCGGGGTAACGGTCGTGCCGCGCGTGACGGACTGGAAGCTGTTCGTCGACCTCGAAACGATGGGCTACGACGCGGCGTGGGCGGCGGATTCGCAGATGCTCTACTCCGACGCCTATGCCGTGCTGGCGCTGGCGGCCGAGCACACCTCGCGCATCCGGCTGGGCACCGGCGTGTCGGTCGCAGGCGTGCGGCTGGCGCCGGTGACCGCCCATTCGATCGCCACCATCAACAAGCTGGCGCCGCGGCGCACCTTCCTCGGCATCGGCACCGGCCACACCGCCATGCGCGTCATGGGCAAGGACCCGGTCAGGGCCCGCGAGTTCCGTGAATACCTGCGCGTCTTGCGCGCCCTGCTGCATGGCGAGGAGGTCGACTACGCCTTGAATGGCGGCGAGAAGACCGACATCCGCTTCCTGCATCCCGACCGGGGATTCATCGACGTCGAGCATCCTGTGCCGATCTACGTCGCCGCCGACGGGCCGCTGGCGCTCAAGACCGCCGGCGCCTATGGCGATGGCCGCGTCTGCTCGCACAACCAGACCAAGACCCGCCTGCAGCAGAGCATGGAGACGATGCGCGCGGGCGCCGCCGCCGTCGGCCGCACGATGCCGGGCGACTTCCACACCGCCTCGCTCTCCTACGCCTGTGTGCTTCGGCCCGGCGAGAAGATGACGTCGGAGCGCGTGATCGACGACATCGGGCCAATGGCCGCCGCCACGCTGCACTACTGGTGGGAGCTCTACCAGATGGACGGCGACACCAGCACCGTGGCCGGCCGCTGCCGCAACCTGTGGGACGAGTACCTCGCCTTCACCGAGAAGATGGAAGTCCCGCTCAGCAAACGGTACCAGCAGGTCCATCTCGGCCATTGCGCCTTCCTGCCGCCGGAGGAGCGGCGCTTCATCACCGAGGATCTCATCCGCTCGACCGGAGGGCTGGTCGGTACTCCCGACGAGATCATCGCCATGCTGCGCGAACGCGAGGCGATGGGCCTCAGCGAGATCACGCTGCTGCCGGCGATGGATACGGCGCGCAGCAACCTGAAGGACTTCGCCGAGCAGGTGATCCGGCGCTATTGACGACGACCACTCGGTCGCCTTGCACGATCTCGCCTTCACCTCTTCGGCGGGACAGTACCCACGGCCATGACACCGCACATGGCGGAAAAGAACCGCCCGGTGCGGTCCAGCTCCTCCAGCCGGTGCCACCAGGCGTCGGCCGCCGCTGGCGCGACCCAACCCCCGCTCACCGCGCCGTCGAGGCTGCGGCGCAACGACATCACCCGCTCCGCCAGCGCCAGGTCGGCAAAGGTGACGCTGCCGTGCTCGGCGAGCACGTCGACGCAGCCAGCCTCGACCAGCACGCGGCGCACCTCGCGGCCGATCATGCCGTGCGCCAGCGAGACGTCGCTCTTGTAGCGCACGACCGCGCGGGCGATCTCGCGGTCGACGCCGCCCAGGCAAACCGATTCCCAATCCGGCTCCAGTACCACAATGCGGCCGCCGGGCCGTACCACGCGCGCCATCTCGCGCACCGCCTGCTCGGGATCCCTGAGATGCTGGAGGACACGATCGATGCGGGCGGCGCCGAACGAGTTGTCGGGGAAGCCAAGCGCATGGGCATCGCCGACGGCGAATTCCAGGGGCAGACCGCGACCGGCGGTGCGCTCGCGCGCCTTGCCGATCAGGTCGTGGCTGGCATCGATGCCGACGACCCGGCCAGCCGGCGCAACCTGAGGCGCCATGGCCTCGGCGTCCAGCCCCAGGCCGCACCCGACTTCCAGCACCGACATTCCCGGCGCGAGGTTCAGCCACTCCATGGTCTGCCGCTTCTGCTCTTCCAGAACGCGGTTCATCATCTCGAGGTAGCGCGCCGCGGCCTGCGACTGCCCGTCGATATTGGCCCAGCGTTTGGACCCGCCGTCGTATTCGGTGTCTGTCATTGTGGCCCCCGATGCCGACTATGGACGCACGGGCTTACGCCCCGATGACGCCGTGGCGCCCGGTGATATGCAAAGCTGCCCGTCATTGTCGGCACATGTACTGCTAGGCTGCAGTCGATGGTGTTCCGTTCACGTATCGGCCGGCGTGCTGCCGTGGCATCGGCGCTGGGCCTCGGCGCGCTGGGCCTGGTGGCGGCCCGTCAGTTCCAGGAACAGAGCAGGCCGCCGACAGGATCGAGCTTTCCCGAAGGCTTCCGCTGGGGCACCGCCACCTCGGCCTTCCAGATCGAAGGGGCCACCCACGAGGATGGCCGCGGCCCCTCGATCTGGGACACGTTCAGCAACCTGCCCGGCAAGATCAAAGGCGGCGCCACCGCCGACATCGCCGACGACCACTATCACCTCTACAAGGAGGACGTCGGGCTGATGAAAGGCCTGGGCGTGTCGACCTATCGCTTCTCGATCGCCTGGCCGCGCCTGTTCCCGGACGGCCGCGGGCCGCTCAATGAGAAAGGTCTCGCCTTCTACGATCGGCTGGTGGACGAGCTACTGGCCAACGGCATTCAGCCCTATGCCACGCTCTATCACTGGGACCTGCCGCAGGCGCTGCAGGACCGCGGCGGCTGGCAATCACGCGACACCGCCGAGGCTTTCGCCGACTATGCCGCCGTCGTCGCGGCGAGACTGGGCGATCGCGTCGGCCACTTCTTCACGCTGAACGAGATGCGCACCTTCGTCGAGCTGGGCTACGGCGGCGGCGAGTTCGCGCCCGGCCTCAAGCTGCCGCGCACCGGACTCTACCAGGTTCGTCACAACGCCGTGCTCGCCCACGGGCTCGCCGTGCAGGCCGTACGCGCCCGTGGCCGCGCCGGCATCAAGATCGGGCCGGCCGAGAACATCACGCCCGCCTTTCCGGTGATCACGACACGGCGCAACATCGAGGCTGCGGAGATCGCCACACGCGAGCTGAACGCCGCCTATCTCACCGTGATCCTCGAAGGGCGCTACACCGACGCCTACCTGAAGGCGGCCGGCCCTGATGCGCCACGCTTCACCGAGGCCGACCTGAAGACGATCTCGACACCGGTCGACTATGTCGGCCTCAACGTCTACGGGCCCGGCGAGTTCGTGCGCGCCCGCCAGCGCCGGCCGTATTACGCGGAGATTCCCCTGCCCGATTCCTACCCGCACATGGAGTCGGACTGGATCACCTTCGGCCCCGAGGCGCTCTATTGGGCGCCGCTGCAGGTGACCAAGCTGTGGAACGTCAAGGAGATCTACATCACCGAGAACGGCACCTCGTCGGACGACAAGCCGGACGCCAACGGCGTCGTCGAGGATCTCGATCGCGTGTTCTACCTGCGGGAATACCTAGCCCAGCTGCTGCGTGCCATCCGCGCAGGGGCGCCGGTGCGCGGCTACTTCGTCTGGAGCCTGATGGACAATTTCGAATGGCTGCAGGGCTACAGCGCCCGTTTCGGCCTGCACTATGTCGACTTCAAGACGCTGAAGCGCACCCCGAAGCTCAGCGCGTCGTTCTACCGGAAGGTTATCGAGCGCAACGCCCTGGTGTGAGCAACCGTATCGCCGTCGCTTCGTTGGTCTTCGCAGCATCGCGAGGAAACCATGGACGGTGCAAACTATCTTCGCTACGGCGCGATGATGGCCCTGTTGCTGGCCGCCCCGCCCGGCTCGGCACGCGCCGAGAATTGTCGTGACCGCGTCCTCGAGCTTTCGGCGCAATACAGGATCGAGACGGATCCGCCGACCGTCCCGCCGGGCGAGATGCGTAAGCCCGTGACGCCGGATGACCTGGCGCGGTCAGGCGGCATCGTCGAGCCACCGCCGACGTCCGATCCTTCGGTGGTGACGCCGCCGCGATCGCATTCCGGCATGCCGACCCTGCCCGACATCGCGCCGCCACCGCCCAAGGCGGTCGAGGCCGAGACGCGCACCATGACGAAGCTCGATCCAGCGGAGACAACGACCCTGCAGGCGCTGCTGGTGGCGGCGCGCGCGCAGGCCGAACGCGGAATGGAACAGGAGTGCCTGGACGGCCTGCGCAAGGCGCAACGGATGCTCGAGCACAAGCGGTAGTCGTCGATCCTCTGAATGATCGTTCATCGAATGTGGCGGCGCGTCCACATTGATCGTGAAAATGCCTTATCTGCGTCAGCCTCAGGTAAGCGCGCGCGCCTAGCTTCAGCGCGTCATGCTGAAGCTAAACATCCTGCACTTGATGGTCGCCGCCGGCGCACTGGGCGCCGTCGCCGTCCTGCGCCGCGAAGCGGCCGGCCGCTCGCTGTCGTTCGGCCGCTTGTTCACTGCGCCGTTGCTGGCCTTCGCCGCCGCGTTCCTGCTGCTGGCGATGTCGGACCCGCAGTCGCGCCAGCCGGCGCTGTGGGTCGGCGGCCTGGCCGCCGGCCTCGTAGCCGGCACCGCGCGCGGCATCATGGCACCGCTGCAGGTCGATCGGCTGTGGGACCGCCTGCGGCTACCCAGCGGCCGTGATGGGTTGTGGGCCGCGAGCCTGCTAGGCGCCGTGGCGTTGGCCGCCTTCAGCGTCGACCTTATCCCGGCCAACCTGCCATGGGGCGATCTGCTCGAGGTTGCCGCCTCGACCGCCGCTGCCGCCTGCGCCGGTTTCCTTGCGGGTCGCGCCTGCTCATTGTGGCTGCGCGCCTGGAACGCGCCGCACAGCAGCCTCAGCCGCCCTTAGGGCGATCGGTCAGTTCGGCTTTTTGATCAGGGCCGGATACATCACCGCGTCGCCGTGCGTCGCCATGTAGGCGAGCTCCTCGTCGGAGATGTATTCCGGCGTCTTGCCATTCGCCGCGCACAGCATCTCGACGATGATGTTGCGCTTGATCTCGCTCACCAGCACGCACGTGCGGTGATAGGCCTCGGATACGGTGCGACCCAGCACGGTGAAGCCGTGGCGCTTCATGATGATGCAGTTGGTGTCCTGGATGAAGGTCTTGATCGGCGCCACGTCTTCCTCGACGTTGACGCTGGCCGGCAGGTAGTGCGCGGGCTTCTGCATCAGGTAACCGTAGGTCAGGCTGTAGGAGCGGATGGTGTCGTAGCCCGCCGCCATGAAGGCGATCATCTCGTCGTGGTGCAGGTGGATCACGCAGTTGACATCGGGCCGGAGCCGCAGGATCTCGCGGTTCATCTGATGGCCCACCGTGGTCGCCCGCTCGCCGCGCAGGATGCGGCCGAACGGAATGTCGGTGATCACCAGATCCTCCGCCTCGACCTCCTCAAGGCTGATTCCCTGGGGCTTGGCGTAGCACACGCCGTGCTCGTGGCCGGGATGCGCCACCCGGATCACCATGCCGCCGACGCTCGAATTGACCAGCCCACGCGCCGCCAGCCGATGGGCGTAGGTCACGTAGGACTTGGTGATCTTGGGGTCGAACTGGACGGTCGGGTCGGGCGTGAGCTCGTTGACCTTGAACGACGGGGTCGTGCTGCCATCCATGACGTTCTCCTTCGGCTATCAGCCTACCTCACCCTGAGGAGCGGCCCAAACGGCCGCGTCTCGAAGGGTGGGCAACAGACCTCGTGATCGTTCCACCCTTCGAGACGCCACGCTGCGCGTGGCTCCTCAGGGTGAGGTTGTGTCTCTACTCCGTCGGCTTGATGCCAAGCCGGTCCGCGAGCGCTTGCAGCTCCAACGTCTGATTTGCCATGGCGGCAGCGAACACTGTCGGAGTCGATATGACGGGCTCGACATCCATGGCGCGCAGCGACTCGCGTCCTTGGCCGGTCAGGAAGCTCTCGGCCAAGGCCTTCTGGATGCGATCGGCGATCTCGGATGGCAGGCCGGCAGGCGCGACGACGCCATACCAGAAGACGGCATCGAAGCCTTTCACGCCAACACTGTCGAAGGTCGGCACATTCGGCAATATCGGCGACGGCCGCGTGACGGCGAAACCCGTCAGCCGCCTCTCGCGCACCAGGCCGGCGGAACCCGATGGATTGTCGAGCATCACCGCGACCGTGCCGTTCATCAGCTCGGGATAGGCTAGCGCCGATCCCTTGTAGGGCACGTCGACCATCTCGATGCCCGCGAGCAGCTCGAACTGCTTGGTGAGAAGGTAGCCCAGCGTCGACACGCCAACCGAGGCGCAATTGATTTTGCCGGGCCTGGCTTTGGCCACTGCGACGAAGCCCTGAAGATCGGACGCGCCTGCCGCCGGGCCGCCGATCAGGATGTACGGCGTGGTGCCCAGCATGGTGATGGTCGTGAACGATTTCACCGGATCGTAGGGCAGGTCCTTGCGGAACACCGGCGCGGCCGAGTGGCTCGAGGCCGTGGCGATGCCGATCGTGTAGCCGTCGGGCTCCGCCTTGGCGACGACGTCGCCGCCGACCGTGCCGCCCGCGCCGGCGCGGTTCTCGACCACCACCGGAACGCCCAACGTTTCCGACAGACGCTGCATGGCCCGCCGCGCGATCGTGTCGGTGCCGCCGCCGGGCGGCAGGGGCACGATGCAGCGGATGGGCCGGGCGGGCCATGCCTGGCCGCTGGCGACACCGGAAACGATCTCCGGGAACGCCAAGGGAGCAACAAGCGCGCCTCCAAGCAGGACGCGGCGCGATTTTACCGTCATTCAACCATTGTCGCGCTGAATGAGTGCCGCGGCAACGCCGTGCCGAAGATCCCTCAATCTGCCGTGATCAGATCGCCCATTAGCACCCAGCCCCGGCCATCGAATCGCGCCAACTGGTACTGACGGAAGGCAACATAGTCGTCCGGCGAGTTGCTGAGCATCATGCCCGGCAGCAGCATCTTCAACCGCACGCCGTTCAGCGTCGTGGCCTGCTTCAATACATTCTCGCGCGTGAGCTCATCACCACAGCGGCGCAGCACGAGCTCGACCCCTTGCGCCGTCACATAGCCGGAAATGGCGCCTGTATCCTTGGCGTTGTCGCCGGCTGCCCAGGTCGACATGAATCGGTTGTACTCGACGACCTCGGCGTCGTCGGCGAAAGCGGGATCGCCAGGATCTTTCAGCAATTGCGCCGTGATCAACCCGACCGCCTTCTCGACCCCGGCCGGCCTGATCACGCTTTCGATGGCGCTGCCCGGCTGGCCGACGAAGAACAAGGGCCGCCATCCGAGCTCGAAGGCCTTGCGGATCGCGAGCGCGGAGAATTTCGGTGTCACGAAGGCCAGCAGCGTGTCGGCGCCCGAGGCTTTTAGCGCAATCACCTGCGAATCGATCTGAGGATCGCTCAGCTCATAGCTCGCCTCGGCCACGATCATGTTTGCTGCGCGTGCGCCCAGGCGCTTCTTCAGCGCCACGAGGTAGTCCTTGCCGAAATCGTCGTTCTGGTACAGCACGGCAATCCTGGCATCGGGTTTGGTCTGCAGGATGTATTTGGCATAGATCCGCGCCTCCATCTCGAAGCGGGTGTACCAGGGCACTGTCCAGGGGAAGTTCTTCGGGTTGTTGAACCGGGTGGCGCCGGCCGAGACGTAGAGCTGCGGGACCTTCTTGCCGTTGAGGTACTTCTGGCTCGCGAGGTTGGTCGGCGTGCCGAGCGTGCCGGCTTCGGCCAGCACCCCCAGATCCTCCACCAGCCTGCGGCTCGCCTCCACGGCCTTGGGCGGCGAGAAGGCGTTATCGAGCGAGATGAGCTCGACCTTGCGCCCATTGATGCCGCCTTCGGCGTTCAGCATCTTGAAATACGCGACCTGCACCCGGCCGACGACGCTGAAGGCCGAGGCCGGCCCGCTATAGGGGATGCTCTGGCCGAGCCTGATCTCGCTATCGCTGACGCCGGGGCCGTAATTCTTGTCTGCTGCCGCCACGGCGACGCTGCCGGCCAGCAGCAGGCCGATCGTCAGCGCGATTGTCTTTCGCCCCATCGTTTCCCCCTCTGTCGATCCCGGACAAGACGCGGACGCTGAGCGTGAAAGCTACGCAGGCACCTCCCCGGCGCTCACTCCACCCTGGGGCGAAGGGACATCTTTCCAGCCGGTGGCGAGCGTCGCCAGCGCTCCAGGATCGGTCGGCGCGGCGTCGCCGCGCCAGACGATGTGCAAGTCGGGCCGTAGCAGGAAGACACTGGCACCGTAGATGTCGCGCACGCGCTTCTCGTCACGGCGCACGACGCTAAGTGGCGCATCAAGGGCGCGGAAGGCCGCCTCGAGTGCGGCGGTGTCGGCGTCGCCTCGGAGGTCGAGCAGGGTGTAGTCGTCGCCCAGGATGTCCTGCAGTGCCTGGCCATCGTCCAACCACATGTGGGGGATGCGTGCGCCGGGCAACGCCTTGGGCTCGTAGCGGCTGGTCTCCCATTCGGCGGGATCGCCCGGCTCACGGACGATCAAAGGTGAGCCGGCATAGGAATAGCCGGCCTCTACTCCGACCATGCCGTGCATGCGCCGATGCTCGACGTCGAACGACGCCACCAGCCGGGCGCGCACCTCCGCGCCGGCCGGCGTGTCGTCGTAGACGTCCGGAGTCACCAGGGCGCGCCAGACCGGCACGCCGTCGGCGGCCCAGCCGGCGGCATCGACGTTGCGCCGGCCGATCGGGCGGCGCTCACTCTCGTAGCTGTCGAGCAATCCAGGTCCGCCCCAACCGTGGATCGTGCCGGCGAGCTTCCACGCCAGATCGAAGGCATCGCCGACGCCGGTATTCATGCCGAGCCCGCCGCTCGGGATCACAAGATGCACAGCATCGCCGGCCAGGAAGATGCGACGGTCGCGGTAATGCTCGGCAAGCAGCAGGTTGTGGTGCCAGGGCACGATGTGCGTGATCTCGAACGCACAGGGAAAGCCGATCAGGTCCTGGATCACCGGCCGGAAGTCGGTGTCGGCCGGCAGCGAGGTGTGCAGGGTGAATTCGGTGCGGCAGCCCTGGGCGATGATCGTCGACTTGTTGGCGTCGACGAAATTGTAGTGCCGGCCCCTGCCGGTGACGATCTTCCGGTAAAGCTCGTCGGAGCGGAAGATCACTTGTACCAGCGCGCGGATGCGGCCCTGCCCTTCCAGCCGAATACCGGCCTTCTTGCGCACGGTGCTGGAGCCACCATCGCAACCGACGAGCCAGGCTGCGCGCAGGTTCTCTTCTGCGCCGGACACGGCGCGAGCGTGCACCGTCACACCGCTGTCGTCCTGGGCAAAGTCCTCGAGGCCGCAGCCATAGCGCAGGGTGACATTGGGAGTGGCCTCCGCCACTTCCTTCAGAAGCGGTTCCAGCTTGTTTTGCGACACCAGCTGGTAGGGCTCGAGCAGGAAGGCGCCGTTGGGACTATCGGCAATCTGCTGACGGCGCTCCGCCACCGAGGGATACTTCAGCGTCGAGATCGGCGGATCGCTGAGCCGGGTGCAGAGAAACACGTCCATCGGGTTGTCGGGCGGATAGCCCAGCGCCCGCACCCGATCGGCGATGCCGATGCGACGATAGAACTCCATGGTGCGCGCGTTCGACCGGTCCATCTTGGGATAGGGCAGCGTGGTCGGGCTGCGCTCGATCAGCAGGCAGCGAACGCCGCGCCGGCCGAGGTCGATGGCCAAGCTGAGGCCGACCGGTCCGGCGCCGACCACGATCACGTCATGGGGCTTCGCGGAAAATTGGCCTGCGTTCATTGCCCGACCCTTCCCGGCGGTGCGATCTCGCCGATCGCCGTCATGCGTGGATCGGGAATTGCGCCCCACGAATCGATCGACTCCGGCACCGGCGGCAGGACGCGTGGCGCTCTCGGACTGACCTCGGGGAACTCCTCCATGCCGAAGCTGTATTCCAGGGTCAGCCCATCGGGATCGAGAAAGTAGAGGAAGACACTGCCCGAAGCGATGTGCCGGCCGGGACCGAACACTACGGGTACGTTCTTTTTGCGGAAGCGGTTGAAGCCGCGTCCGATGTCGTCAATTTCCGTCACCATGAAATTGAGATGATGGAACCGATTGCGGTCGCCTCGGGCGATGCCGATGCCGTGGTGGTAAGGATTGGGGAAGGCGCGATAGAACGCGATGCCCTCGCCGACGGCGTCGGAGCGCGCAAAATTGAGCACGTCGCGGAAGAAGGCATTCGCCTTGTCGTAGTGCGGCGTCGACCATACGACATGTCCCAGCCGTTGGATCCGGGCGAGCGTCGGGACGAACGGCTTGGGCTCGATGCCATCCGGCAAGAGGTAGAATTCGAGCGTCGCCCCGAAGTTGGGCTCGATGAGGCGCGTGGCACGGCCGAGGCCGCGCGCCGTGCATTCGGCAGCGCCGAGCGGCTCGCAGGCCACGCCGGCATCCTTCAGCCGCCGATGCAGGATCTCGAACTGGCGGTCATCCTCCAGCATCCAGCCGGCGCGCTTGAAGCCGGGCGCCTCCGCCTTGTGCAGGGCCACGGCGTAGGGATCCTCGGAGCAGCGGAAACGACGCTCGCCATCCGGTCCCTCACCTGCCGCCTCGAGACCGACAGCGTCGCGATAGAAGTCGGCGGCGCGATCGAGGTCAGTGACGGTCAGTTCGACATAGCCGAGCTTACTGTATCGGATCATGGTCTCCCCCGATCTTGCCGCCTCAGCCGCTCTTCTTGACCACGCTCGGATAGCTCATCGAAGGTGATCGTGGCAGTACCGATTGTCGCGCCGAATGCGCGCCGGCGCTACTTCGGCTTGGCTCCTTCTTCGCCACGCGCGACCAGCTTGATGCCGTCGACCGTCATCGTGACTGATGAGGGCGGATCGCCGTCGGCGCGCAGCCATCCCCGAGCGACCGCGACACGAATTGCGGCGTCGATGGCGTCCCTGTTGGCGGTCCCGAGCTTGGTCTGGACCTTGTCGACATGCGTCCAGGTTGGCGGCGGGCGGCGGCCGGTCAGGTCGTGCACGGCGGTCAGCAAGGACGAGAGGAACTGTGCGGGATTCGGCGACGGCGCGGCCATCGCCCGAGTATAGGGCGACGCGTGAGGTAGGCCTAGGCCGCTTTCTTGTCGTTGCCCTCGCCGACGCGCGCCGCGAGCGACGCCGCCATGAACTCGTCGAGGTCGCCGTCCAGCACCTTCTGCGGGTCGGAGCGTTCGACGTTGGTGCGCAGGTCCTTCACCATCTGATAGGGCTGCAGCACGTAGGAGCGGATCTGGTGGCCCCAGCCGATGTCGGTCTTGTTGGCCTCGGCTTCCAGCCGCTCGGCCTCGCGCTTCTGCAATTCGACCTCGTAGAGGCGCGCCTTCAGCATCTGCATCGCCTTGGCGCGGTTCTGGTGTTGCGAGCGCTCCTGCTGGACGGCGACGGCAATGCCGGTCGGGATGTGGGTGATGCGCACCGCCGAGTCGGTCTTGTTGACGTGCTGACCGCCGGCGCCGGACGCCCGGTAGGTATCGACGCGCAGGTCCTTGTCTAAAATCTCTATCTCGATGTTGTCGTCGACCTCGGGATAGACCCAGACCGAAGCGAACGAGGTCTGGCGCCGCGCGTTGCCGTCGAACGGCGAGATGCGCACCAGGCGGTGCACGCCGGATTCGGTCTTGAGCCATCCGTAGGCGTTGGGGCCCTCGACCTTGAAGGCGCATGACTTGATGCCGGCCTCTTCGCCGGCGCTCTCTTCCAGCCAGCTCACCTTGAAGCCGCGCCGCTCGGCCCAGCGCGTGTACATGCGCGCCAGCATCTCGGCCCAGTCCTGCGCCTCGGTGCCGCCGGCGCCGGCATTGAGCTCGACATAGGCGTTGTTGCCGTCGGCCTCGCCCGACAGAAGCGTCTCGAGCCTGGCCTTGGCCGCCTCCGCGCGGGCCTCGGCGAGCGCGCGCTCGGCGTCGGCGATCATGGCCTCGTCCTTCTCGGCCTCGGCCATTTCGATCAGGCCGACATTGTCGTCGACGGCGGCGCGCAGGCGCTTGATGGTGCCGATGGCGGACTCGAGCCTGGTCCGCTCCTTCATCACCGCCTGGGCCTGCTTCTGGTCGTTCCACAGCGCCGGATCCTCGGCGCGCGCGTTCAGCTCATCGAGACGGACGACAGCCCTGTCGTAGTCAAAGACGCCTCCTCAGGAGCGTCAGCGACTCCTCGATCTCGTTCACCATGGCTTGGGCTTCGGCACGCATCTTCGGCTCGCTGTCTAGTACGTCTCGCCCGTTCCCGTCAGGCCGGGGCGCCGGCCGCCACCCGCCTGCTGCGGGCCGCCGGCGTCTATACCGGAATAGGGCCCCGAGCCGTCAAGCATGGTCTGGTTGAAGCCCTCGGAGCCCGGCTCCGTGCCGGGCTTGAAGACCTCGTCGATCGTGCCGCCTTCGTAGGAGTACTTCACCATGCGCAGGCCGGGCGGGATGCGGAACGGCGTCGGCGGCTTGTCCTTGAAGATCTGCTTGGCCATCGCCTCGTAGATCGGCACGGCGTTGCCGCCGCCGGTCTCGAGATTGGAGTGGCCGAGCGTCTTGGGCTCGTCGAAGCCCATATAGATGCCGATGGTGATGTCGGGCGTCGAGCCCAGGAACCAGTTGTCGCGCGCGTCGTTGGTCGTGCCGGTCTTGCCGGCGATCGGCCGGCCGAGCGCCGCCAGGCGACCCGCCGTGCCACGCACCGTCACGCCCAGCATCATGTGAACGACCTGATACACCGACGCCGGATCGTGGAACGGCTTGCGCGAATCGACGATCTCGGGCGCGACCGGCTTGCCGCCGCCCGCCCGATTAGTCGCCTGCTCGCCGCAGCCGGTGCAGGCGCGTGGCTCATGGCGATAGATGGTCTTGCCGTTGCGGTCCTGGACGCGATCGACCAGCGAGGGCGTGATCTCGAGCGCGCCGTTGGCCAGCATGGCGTAGGCCATGGTCATGCGCAGCAGCGTCGTCTCGCCCGCTCCCAGGGCCATCGGCAGGTAGGCGCCCATCTGGTCGACGACGCCGAATTCCTTGGCGACCTCGACCACCTTCTTCATGCCGACCTGCTGCGCCATGCGCACGGTCATGAGGTTGCGCGACAGCTCGAGGCCGCGCCGCACCGTGGTCGGGCCGAGATAGTCGCCACCGTAGTTCCTCGGCGTCCAGATCGGCTGGCCGTATCCCGGATCGTAGGAGAACGGCGCATCGAGCACGATCGAGGCGGGCGTGAAGCCGGAATCCATCGCCGCGAGATAGACGAACGGCTTGAATGACGAGCCCGGCTGGCGCGCCGCCTGGACGGCGCGATTGAACTGGCTGCGGCCATACGACCAGCCACCCGACATCGCGAGCACGCGGCCGGTCTGGGTGTCCATCACCACCACGCCGCCTTCGACGTTGGGCACCTGGCGCAAGGCATAGGTCTTTGGCGGATAGGGCTTGGCGTTCTGGCCGTCAGGCTTGCTCACCTTCTCGACCACGATCACGTCGCCGACATTGACGACATCCTTCGGGCTGCGCGGCGGCGCGCCGGTCCGCTGTTCGGCCAATGTCGGAGCGGCCCACGTCATCTCGGCAAAGGGAACGGTGCCTTCCCCGCCCCCTCCATCGCTGGCCGGCAAGCCCACGATCTGCACGGCCTGCGGCTCGACCTTGCTGACCACCGCGAGCTGCCAAGTCGGCGGGCCGGTCAGCGGCCGGCGCTGGGCGATGCGGGCGAACTCTTCCTCCCAAACGCTCATGTCGGGAATCTTGGCATAAGGTCCACGCCAGCCATGGCGGCGATCGTAGACGATCAGGCCATCGCGCAAGGCGTTGTCGGCGACGGTCTGGATGGCGGGATCGAGCGTGGTCGAGACGGTGAGCCCGCCCTCGTACAGGCCCTTCTCGCCATAGGCCGCCATCAGGTTGCGGCGCACTTCTTCGGCGAAGAAGTCGGCCTGCACGACCTCGGTGTTGCCGCGCCGGCGGTACTGCAGCTTCTCGGTCTTGGCCTGGTCCATCTCGGCCTGAGTGATGTAGCCGTCCTCGCGCATGCGGTTCAGCACGTAGTCGCGGCGCGCGTAGGCTTCCTTCTCGTTGCGCGCGATGTTGTAGCGGTTGGGCGCCTTGGGAAGCGCCGCCAGATAGGCGATCTCGGAAAGGCTGAGCTCGTCGAGCGAGCGGTCGAAGTAGTTGATGGCGGCCTGGGCGACACCGTAATTGCCCGAGCCGAGGTAGATCTCGTTGAGATAGAGCTCGAGGATGCGCTCCTTGGAGTAGGTCTCCTCGATGCGGAAGGCGAGGATGGCCTCGCGAATCTTGCGCGCCAGGGTCGCCTGGTTGGTGAGCAGGAAGTTCTTGGCGACCTGCTGGGTGATGCCCGACGCGCCTTCCGGCCGCTTGCCGGGGTTGGCGACGTTGGCGATCACGGCGCGCACGACGCCGACGAAATCGACACCGGGATGGCTGAAGAAGCGCTGATCCTCGGCGGCGACGAAGGCCTCGAGCACGCGCTTGGGCATGGCGGCCACCGGCACGAACACCCGCTTCTCGCGGGCGTATTCGGCGAGCAGACGTCCGTCGGCCGCATAGAGGCGCGAGGAGATGGCCGGCTGGTAGTCCGCCAGCTGCTTATGGTCGGGCAGGCCGTGGCTGAAGTGCCAGAACAGGCCGGCCACGGTGCCGGTTCCAACGATCAGGGCAGCCGTCGCAAAGGCCAGCAGGATTTTGAAAAGGTTCAGCACTTTCATTTCTTGTACGCGGCGGCCACCGGGCCAGCAACGTCGAGCGTGAAAGAAAGTTACGCCTTTCTTGTGGCAATTCCGGCACCGAAGTGCGCATCCACCGAGGCCCGCAGTGCCCGCGCAAGCGCCATCTGGTGCTGGCGCACCGTGAGAAGCTTCTCGTCCTGCGGATTGGAGAGATAGCCCAGCTCGACGAGGGCGGCCGGGATGTCGGGCGACGTCAGCACGGCGAAGCCCGCTTGGCGATGGGTGTGGGGCAGCAGGCGCACGCCGCCGCTGCCGAAAGTGCGCACGATCGTCTCGGCAAGACGGCGCGAATCGTTCATGGTCCCGCGCTGGCTCATCGCCACCAGCGTTCGCGCAGCGACGTCGGATTCGTTCGCAAGCTTCACGCCCGAAACGACGGCGTCGGCACGGTTCTCGCGCGCGGCGAGAGCCGCCGCCTCGCGGTCGCTCGCAACTTCCGACAGCGTATAGACCGAGGCGCCGCGCACGCTGGAATCGGCACAGGAATCGGCATGCAGCGACAGGAACAGGTCGGCCTTGGCCGCCTGCGCGCGGGCCACGCGCTCGCGCAGAGGCACATAGGCATCGAACGTTCGGCTCAAAAGGACGCGGTAGCGATTGCCCGCCAGCAACTCGCGTTGCAGGTCGCGGGCGATCGCCATCACGACCCCCTTTTCCTGGGTGCCGCGCACGCCGAGTGCTCCGGGGTCCCGGCCGCCATGGCCAGGGTCCAGAAAGACGAGCTTGGGTCTGGGCAGCGGCGTCGGCTTGGCCAGGGACTTCTTGGCCGACTGGGCGAAGACCGCCGGCGCACCAATGCCAAAGGCCGTCAGGCCGGCCAATCCGGCAACCACAGTGCGGCGATAAGGGGCGGCCATGACACAGCCAGTTTAATGAGAGGGGAGCGAATTATTGTTTTGATATGCTCAACCAAATACACAAGAACGGCAATAATTTCAAGAATTTTCAACTATTTACCGGCCAAAACTCATCTGCCTCAACGTTTTGATTGTGGGCGCCAAGCGAACCCCGTATGTTGCGTCCCGCGAGCAGTCGCCGTCGTTCGAAGCGCCCCCTCCAGAGGTTGGAGCGCTCCGACGGCAGTCTTCTAAGCCGGGCTGGCGCCCCTGAGACAGGGAGCGGCGGGCCTGCGGAGGGACTGTCAGGCAGGCGGTGGCTATAGGAAACCCGAGGTCGGCAGGGCCCAGTTGCGGTCCGGCGGCGCGATGCTTCCCCGTCTTGGCCTAAAGTTGGCCGTTCGGCGGGTCGATGGCGCACCGTCCCCCTCGCCCCAGAGAGGCGGCTTGGCCGCCGGTCGCTCGCGCCGGTTGGAACCGGACGTCTCGGAGCGAGCCCATGGCAAGGCGCATGCTCATCGATGCGAGTCACCCCGAGGAGACGCGGGTGGTCGTGGTCGATGGAACACGACTGGAAGAATTCGATTTCGAGACCGCGTCTCGCAAGCCCCTCAAGGGCAACATCTACCTGGCGAAGGTCATCCGCATCGAGCCGTCGCTGCAGGCGGCGTTCGTGGAGTATGGCGGCAACCGCCACGGCTTCCTCGCCTTCTCGGAAATCCATCCCGACTACTATCAGATCCCCGTCGCCGATCGCGAACGGCTGATCGCCGAACAGCAGCGGCTACAGGCCGAGGCCGATGACGACGAGCCGCGTCGCCGCGACAGGATCGACCGCACCGACATCGAGGACGTGCGCGAGGAGAACCGCATCGAGAGCCCCATCGAGCCGGTCGCCGATGCGCCGGCCGAAGTCGCCGCCGAGGCGATCGCCACGGCCGAGGACGCTGGCGACGCGCCGGTGAGCGAGCCCGCGCCTGAGACGGTTGCCGAAGCCCTGCCGCCTTCGATCGTCGAACCGGAGGCGCACGCCGAGCCGGCGCCCCATGCACCGGCTGCTGCCGAACCCACCGTCCAGGCCGCCGCCATCGTCAGCGAGCGCGTCGAGGGAACTGCAGAATCGATCGTTGAGCCGAGCGATGCCGAGCCGCCGGCGACGGTCTATGCCGAGGCCGCGGCCGAGACGCCGGTCGACGCGTCCGGCGAGCCTACGCCCGCAGCGGCGACCGATCCCAGTGACGCCCCTCAGCCCGAAGTGACGGTCGAGACGCTGGGCGGCGACGACGTGATCGAGCAGCGCGAGACGCGCGAGCGGCGCCGGCGCAATCCGATCCGCCAGTACAAGATCCAGGAAGTCATCAAGCGCCGGCAGATCCTGCTGGTGCAGGTCGTCAAGGAAGAGCGCGGCAACAAGGGCGCCGCCCTCACCACCTACCTGTCGCTGGCCGGCCGCTACTGCGTGTTGATGCCCAACGCCGGCCGTGGCGGCGGCATTTCGCGCAAGATCTCCAATCCGGCCGACCGCAAGCGCATGAAGGAAGTGCTGAGCGAGCTCGACGTGCCGCAGGGCATGGGCGTGATCCTGCGCACCGCCGGGCTGGAGCGCAGCACGATCGACATCAAGCGCGACTACGAATACCTGTCCCGGCTGTGGGATTCGATCCGCGAGATCACCATGCGCTCGACGGCGCCGGCGCTGATCTACGAGGAAGGCGACCTGATCAAGCGCTCGCTGCGCGACGTCTACGACACCGACATCGCCCAGGTGCTGGTCGAGGGCGAGGCCGGCCATACCGCCGCTCTCGAGTTCATGCGCCAGCTGGTGCCGCACCAGGCGAACAAGGTCGAGATCTACAAGGAGCCGATCCCCCTCTTCCACCGCTACCAGGTGGAAAGTCAGTTCGACGCCATGCATTCGCCGGTCGTCCAGCTGCGCTCCGGCGGCTACATCGTCATCAACCCGACCGAGGCGCTGGTCGCCATCGACGTCAACTCGGGGCGCTCGACCAAGGAACGCAACATCGAGGAGACGGCGCTGCGCACCAACATCGAGGCGGCCGAGGAGATCGCCCGCCAGGTCCGGCTGCGCGACCTTGCCGGCCTGATCGTGATCGACTTCATCGACATGGAAGAGACGCGCCACCAGCGCCAGGTCGAGCACAAGGTCAAGGACGCGATGCGCCACGACCGCGCGCGCATCCAGATCGGCCGCATCTCCGCCTTCGGACTGCTCGAGATGTCGCGCCAGCGGCTGCGTCCGTCCCTGCTCGAGCATTCGACCGAGAGCTGCCCGCATTGCGCAGGCACCGGCCGCATCCGCTCGATCGAATCGGCGGCGCTGCATGCGCTGCGGGCCATCGAGGAAGAAGGCGTGCGCCGCCGGGCCAGCGAGATCGTGGTCAGCGTGCCGCCCAACGTGGCGCTCTATCTGCTCAACCAGAAGCGCCATACGCTGTCGGAGATCGAGAAGCGCTACGGCTTCGCGGTCGCCATCGAGGCCGACGACGAGCTGCATGCCGCCGATTGCGAGATCGAGCGCGTGCGCAGCCGCCGTGACGATCGCGAGCGGCCGGCCCAGGAGCTGGCGCGGGCGAGCTACGAAGAAGTGAGCGACGAAGCGGCGGCCGACGCCGAAGGCAGCGAGGATCGCGAGGCCGGCGGCGAGCGCATGGACGAGCGCGGCGAGCGCGAGGATGGCGACCACGATGGCGGCCGTCGTCGGCGCCGCCGTCGCCGGCGGCGCAGCCGGCGCGACGAGGAAGGCGATTCGGAGCGGCCCCAGGCCATGGGCTCGGAAGATTCATCCGACCGCGACGGCGAGCATGCCGATCACCGGCCCAATGGCGCCGCCGAAGAGGATCGCGACGAGGAGCCGACGGGCGAGCCGGCAATGGCCGGCCACGACGGAGACCATGCCGAAGGCGAACGTTCGGAAGGCGAACGCGGTGAAGGTGACCGCAGGCGCCGTCGCGGCCGGCGCGGCGGCCGGCGCCGCCGGCGCGAGAATGGTGAAGGCGACTTTGCCGATCACGAGCATCATGCGGATCAACACGGCGACCAGCCGGTCGATGGAGCCATGACCGCGGCGCCGACGCCCATCGAGGGTGCACCCGTCGAGCACATGCCCGAAGGCCGCATGCCGGTCGAGCATGCGCCCTACGACATCGCTGCCGTCCCGCCGCCGGTGAACGCCGAGGCGGCGCCTCCGCCCGCTCCAGCGTTGGAGCCGCCGCCACCGCCGGTCGTGGCTGCCGCCCCGCAGCCCGAACCGCCGCCGCCTCCCCCTCCGCCCGCTGTGCCGGTCATCGAGGGGCCGCCGCCCAAGCCCAAGCGCGGGTGGTGGCGTCGCTGACCCGAGCGACGACAGGGAGATGCTTCGCCGTCACCTGATGCTGGGTGTCGCCGCCATGGCGGCGACACCGACAGCACGCGCCAACAGCTTTCCCAACGGTCCGTTCCGCATCATCGTGCCGTTCGGTGCGGGATCGGCGACGGACCAGGGGGCCCGCAACATCGCCGAGGGGCTGAACCGCATCTTCGGCGTGCCGGCGGTGGTCGAGAACAAGCCGGGCGCCAATGGCGCGATCGCCGCCGAAGTCGCGGCCAAGGCCAGGCCCGACGGCCAGACGATCTTCGTCTGCTCCAACACTGCGGCGGCCTCGAACGTCGCCCTGATGAAGTCCCTGCCCTACGATCCGCTGAAGGACTTCGAACCGCTGACGCTGATCGGGCGCGCGCCGGTGTTCCTGATTGTCAATCCCAAGGTCGAGGCCAGGACCGCGCAGGAATTCGTGGCGCTGTGCAAGAAGCAGCCGGGCAAGGTTAATTTTGGCTCGGGCAGCGCCTCGACGCGCATTTCGGGCGAGTTGCTGAAGGCCAAGGCCGGCATCGACATGGTGCACGTGCCCTACAAGAGCACGCCCGCGGCGCTGCAGGACACGATGGCGGGCCATGTCCAGATGTGCTTTGCCGATCCGGTCACCTCCCTGCCCCAGGTCAAGGCGGGCACCGTGCGCTGCCTCGGGGTCGGCAACCGCGGCCGCTACAAGCTCACGCCCGACATCCCGACCCTGATCGAGCAGGGCATTCCCGATTTCGAGCTGATGACCTGGACCGGCGTCATGCTGCCGGCCGGCGTGCCGGCCGCGGTATCGACGACGCTGCGCGAGGCGATCGTCAAGACCATCACCGAGCCGGACTATGTCGCGCGCCAGGCGGAGGCGGGCTCGGAGATCACGCCGACGACGCCGCAGGAGATGCGGCAGATCCAGCTGGCCGAGATCGAGCTCTATCGCGACATGATGAAAACCGCCGGCATCGAGCCGGAGTGATCCTAGCCTCCGACGCGCAGGTTGTTCTGAACGTGCTTCGTGCCGCCGACATGCCCGGCAGCTTCCTCGGCCCAGCGCTTGGCGTCGCGATCGTTCACGGTACCCGATAGCGTGACCTCGCCGTCCTTGACCATGACCTCGATGCCTGACGCGTCGACCCAGGGATCGTCCATCAGTTCATCGCACACCAGCTCGCGAATGCGCTCATCCGAGCGGACATATCCTTTGGGGCCGACGCCGCGGTAACGGCCTTCGCCATACCAGCTGCCGGGGTCGCTCCAGGATTGCTCCTCGTCGCGATGGCTGCGATCGGAATACTGGCCCGGCATCGGCCGCTGGGCGTAAGGGCGGTCGGTACCGCCTTGCACGCGTCGCGACCGGTATTCGTGATCAGGATCGTAGTAAGCGCCGCGGGATGGCGGCCGGTCGATGCCATCGTCGGCGTCGGCATGGCGGCCGCGCCGGCGAAGGTTGTCCGGATAGCGGTCGCAGTTCCGGTCCCAGTTCCGGTCGTCGTATCGGGCCATGCCGTTCCTCCGGGGCTTGTCGGAGGAACGACCGCCTGCCGTTGGGGTTGCCTCTAGCGCTGGGGGTCCGAGCGATAGACCGCAAGCTCGGCCCGCGTGTCGGCGATCGAGAACCAGCGATGCTGCTCGGCACGGAACTGCCGCCAGTTCGCCAGGATCTTCTTGAACTGCTCGTTGCCGGCGGCCTCTTCGTCAAGCACCTGCTCGAGCGCACCGCGCAGCGCCTTGATCACATCCTCGGGCAGCACCGAGAGCTGGGTGCCCGACGCCACCAGGCGGGCGATCGCCTGGGCGTTCTTGGCATCGTACGAGGCGAGCATCTCGGTGGCGGCATAGTTGCCGGCATAGCGCAACGCCGCCTGGTAGCGCGGCGGCAGGCTCGCCCACGGCTGCTTGCCGACCATGATGACGTTGGTCGCCTCGAGCTCCATGACTCCCGGCGTGTAGTAGTACTTGGCGACCTTGTTGAAGCCGAGCTTCTCGTCGTCGTAGGGGCCGACCCATTCGCAGGCATCGATGGTGCCGCGCTCCATGGCGGGATAGATCTCGCCACCGGCGATCTGCTGCGGGATGGCGCCGAGCTTGGCCATCACCTTGCCGCCGAAACCCGCGGTGCGCATCTTGAGCCCGTCGAAGTCCTTGGGCGATTTGATCTCCTTGCGGAACCAGCCGAACATCTGGCCGCCGGTCTGGCCGGAGGGGAAGGCGACGACGCCGAAGCTGTCATAGACCTCGTCCATCAGCTTGCGGCCGTCGCCGAACATCATCCAGGCATTGTGCTGGCGCGGCGTGAATCCGAACGGCAGCGAGCCGTCGAAGATGAAGCTGGGGTTCTTGCCGATGTAGTAGCCGGTGTAGGTGTGGCCGCACTCGACGGTGCCGTTGGCCACCGCGTCGAGCACCTGCAGGGCGGGAACAATCTCGCCGGCGGCGAAGGTCTGGAGCTGGAACTTGCCGTCGGTCAGCTCGCCGACGATGCGGGAGACAGTCACCGCCGCGCCGTACAAGGTGTCCAGGCTCTTGGGGAAACTGGTGGTGAAGCGCCACTTCACGTTCTCGTTGGTCTGCTGGGCGAAGGCCGGATCGGCGGCAAGCGCGGCGGCAGCCGCAGCCGGCACGAACTGCCGGCGCTTCAATGGACGGTCGATGGTCATGGTGTTCCTCCTTCTTGTTGCCGGAAAGTCTAGGCCGGCATCCCTGGTATCGCTACCACATTCAGGCGGCGCTCCAGCCGCCGTCTATCGGAATGGCCGAGCCCGTGATGTCCGCGCCGGCCGGTCCGCAGAGCAATGCCACCATCGCCGCGACGCGCTCGGGCGCCACGAACCTGCCCGACGGCTGGCGACTGGCCAGGAAGGCGCGCTCGGCCTCGGCGCGCGATTGGCCGGTCTTGGCCCGCTCCGCCTCCAGGCGGCCCTCGATGTTCGGTGTCGGGATGGTGCCGGGGCAGATGAGGTTGCAGGTGATGTTGGTGCGCGCCGCCTCCAGCGCCACGGCGCGCGTGAAGCCGACCAGTGCCGTCTTGGTAGTGACGTAGTCGATGCGGTTTGCCGCGCCGATCAGGCTGTAGATCGACCCGACATTGACGATGCGACCGAAGTCGCGCTCGCGCATGCCGGGCAGCGACAGCCGTACGGTATGGAACGCCGCCGACAGGTTCACGGCGAGCGCGCGGGTCCAGTCTTCCGGCTTGAACGTCTCGATGGGCGAGAAGTGGCGCACCACGGCGTTGTTGATCAGGACATCGATGCCGCCAAACGTCTTGTGCGCCGTCGCCACCAGATCGGCGATCTCGCCCGGCTCGGCGACATCGGCGCCGTGATGGATGGCCCGCACACCGTGCTCGGTCTCAAGCTTGCGGCGGCCGGTTTCGATTGCAGCCTGCTCGCCGAAGCCGTTCATCACGATGTTGCAACCCTCGGCCGCCAGCCGTTCGGCTAGGGCATAGCCCAACCCTTGCGTGGAGCCCGTGATCAACGCGCACCGCCCTCTCAGCATGGGGCCTTTCAGCATGTCGTCTCCTCAGGTGCTCTCGCGCTGCACGATCTCGAATCCGACATCGATGCGTACCTTCTCCGGCGACGCACCGCGCAGGCGGTTGATCAAAAGCTCCGCGCTGCGCCGGCCGATATCCTGGCGCGGGATACGCACCGTCGTAACGGTGGGCACGCTGTGGCGCAGCAGGTCGAGATCGTCGAAAGCCGCGATGGCGATGCGGCCAGGCACCGCCCAGCCGCGGCGCTGGCACTCGAACAGCGCGCCGACCGCGAGCACGTCGCCGGCGAAGAAGCAGGCATCGATGTCGGGATGGGTCTGCACCAGGCGCACCAGGGCGTCGGCGCCCTCGGCGAAGCCGCCGGGCGCCTCCATGACCAGACCGGGATCGACGGGCAGGCCGAGCTCCTTCAAAGCCGCGAAGTAGCCGCGGCGGCGCTCGCGCGAACGGTCGTTGTCGCGCAGCGGCAGGGTGACGAAGCCGATGCGCTTGTAGCCAAGCCGCCCGAGGTGGCTGGTCATGGCGCGCGCGGCGTCGAAGTTGGAGTAGCTGACGGCCATGTCGATGGGCTTGGCCGGCAGGTTGCCGGTCTCGACGACCGGAATGTCGGTGCGCGCCAGCAGCTCGCGCAGATGCTTGGAGTGCGTGGTATTGTGCAGCACCAGGCCGCAGACGCGTTGCGCCAGCAGCGCGGAGACCAGCGCCTCCTCGTCCTCCAGGCGATGGCCCGAGTTGACGATCATCAAATGCAGGCCGTTGGCACGTACCACGTCCGAGATCGCGTGGATCATGGTGGCGTAGAGCGAATTGCGGATCGACGGCACGACCAGGCCGACGACATTGGAGCGCTGGGACGACAGGCTGCCGGCGATGCGGTTGGGCAGATAGCCGTACCGGCGCACCGCGGCGTCGACCTTGCGGCGCATCTTCTCCGACACGCTCTGCGGATCGGACAAAGCGCGCGACACCGTCATCGGCGAGACGCCGGCATGACGCGCGATGTCGCTCATCGTGATCTCGCCGCCGTTTCGCCCGTTGCGCTTGTTGCCGCGGCCGTTGGCCTTGCCGGCCATGCTTGCCCTCCTTCTGGGCCCTCCCTATAGGATGGTAGCGATACCACAATTCCGGGAGGAACGACCATGGCTGATCTGTTGGGCTTCGTCGGCGTCGGCCGCATGGGCGGCCCGATGGCCAACCGCCTGCTCGATGCCGGCTATCGCCTCTGCGTCTACGACGTCTCTGAGGAGGCAACGAAGCCGCTGGTGGCGCGCGGCGCCGAGCTCGCCGCCTCTCCCGCCGAAGTCGCGTCGAGCGCCGAGACCGTGTTCATCAGCCTGCCGACGCCAGACGTGGTCCGCGAGGTCACATTGGGCAGCAACGCCGGCCTGATCAACGGCTCGAAGGTGCGCACCGTAGTCGATCTGTCGACAACCGGCCCCGGCGTCGCGACCGAAGTCGCCGGCAAGCTCGCCGAACGCCAGATCGCCTTGGTCGACTCGCCGGTGAGCGGCGGCGTCACCGGCGCCAAGGCCGGCACGCTCGCGGTCATGGTGTCGTGCCCCAAGCCTGCCTATCAGAAGCTGGAACCGATGCTGAAGGTGTTCGGCAAGCTGTTCCACGCCGGCGAGAAGCCAGGCCTGGCGCAGACCGCCAAGCTCGCCAACAACATGCTCGCGGCGGCGGCGATGGTGGCGACGTCGGAGGCTATGGCGATGGGCGTCAAGGCCGGGCTCGACGCCAAGGTGCTGATCGACATCATCAACGCCTCGAGCGGGCGCAACAGCGCCACGCAAGACAAGTTCCCGCGCGCCATCCTGCCCCGCACCTTCGACTTCGGCTTCGCCACCGGCCTTTCCTACAAGGACGTACGGCTCTGCGTCGAGGAAGCCGAGGCGATGGGCGTGCCCATGGTGGTGGGCGGCGCGGTGCGCGAGATGCTCGCAGTGACCCGCGCCAGGTTCGGCGCGGGCTCGGATTTCACCTACATCGCCAAGCTCCTGGAGGAGTGGGCGGGTGTGGAGATCAAGGGGTGACCAAGCTCCACCTCCCCCGTCTTACGGGGGAGGCCGGGAGGGGGAAGGCCCCAAAGGTCATGCTGAGCAGTTTCAGATCATGATCTGAAACGATCGAGGACACGGACTGACGCTCGCCCCCTCCCTACCCTCCCCCGTAAGACGGGGGAGGAGATGAGAGGCGAGCTAGGGCGCCTCGGCCACCTTCAGCGTCTCGAGGTCGGCGGTGAGGATCTTGCCCTTGGTCTCGGGCCCCAGCGCCACCGCGATGATGACGATCACCAGGAACAGGATGGTGCTCACCAGCATCGGCATGGCGAACCCCATCTTCTGCTCGATGGCGAAGTAGCTCAGCACCGGCGCCACCAGGCCGCCCCAGATCGCGCCCTGGTGATAGACGAAGCCGGAGGCTGTCGCCCTGACCTCGGTCGGGAAGCGCTCGCTGAGATAGCTCGGGTTTTGGCCGTAGATCGAGCCGCCGAACACGCCCTGCAGGATGAAGCCGAACACGACCCACAGAGGATCGGTCGTCCACAGGTAGAGCGGCGTGACGATGATGGCGATGGCGGCGGGCACGATGATCGCCGGCCGGCGTCCCCACTTGTCGGCGACGCCGCCCCACAGAGCAGAGCCGGCGAAGACCACGATGTTGGCCCAGAACAACGGCGTCGCCACCATGCCCGGCGTCCACTGCAGCTCCTTCTGCAGGTAGGTCGAGAACAGCGCCCAGATCGAGTAGTAGACGCAGAACGCGGCGCCCATCCACAGGCAACCGGTCAGGGTGTTGTAGATGTGCTGGCGCTTGAAGATCGCGAACAGCGGTGTCTTCACCTCGGCCTTCTTCTCGGCCTGCTGCCGCTTGTTCTCGACCCAGACCTCCGGCTCCTTGACGTAGAAGCGGATCCACACGACGACCAGCGCCGGCGCGATGCCGATCCACAACAGGCCGCGCCAGCCGATATGCTCGAAGAGGAAGCCGTAGGCCAACGCCGAAAGCGCGAAGCCCAGCCCCCACGAGCCCTGCAGGATGCCGCTCATGAAACCGCGCGAGCGCGCCGGCCAGGTTTCCATCGCCAGTGCCGCGCCGGCCGGCCACTCCGCCCCCATGCCGATGCCGAGCAGCGCACGGAAGAACAGCAGGAAGTAGAAGCTGGGCGAGAAGCCGGCGATGAAGTTGCAGATCGAGTACCACAGGATCGAAATCATCAAGGGCGTCTTGCGGCCCATGCGATCGGCCATCCAGCCGGCGGCGGTTGCGCCGAGCAGTCTCAGCCACAGGGTCAGGGTGAAGACGATGGCGACGGCCGTGATCGGGACGTCGAACTCCTTGGCGATCGGCACCATGATCAGAAGGAAGATAGTGAAGTCGAACGCATCGAGCGTCCAACCGAGCCAGGCGGCGATGTAGGCATACCATTGATCCTTGGTGGGCTCCTTCCACCAAGGTACGCTGGACGGGGCGGGAATGTTGGACGCGGACATCTGCTAAACCTCCCTTTGTTTCGAGGTTTACGCGTAGATACTCCGACTACTCACGCGAGCGCGGGCATGGTGCGCCTTGCCCTGGGCAATGACAACCGAGACCGTCCGCAAATAAGCCGCCATGCGGCACCTAACGGCAATCGCAGACGCACCGAATAATGCGGTAAGCAGGTCCATGGCCGACAACGCGTCCGCGCTCCAGCTTCTTTTCACCGGCGATCCTGCGTTGCTGGCCATCGTGCGCCTGTCGCTGGCCGTCAGTCTCAGTGCCGTCGCCTGCGCCGCCCTGCTCGGCATCCCGCTGGGTGCGCTGATCGCCTTGACGCGCTTTCCCGGTCGCAACGCCGTCATCGTCACCGTCAATGCCATGATGGGGCTTCCGCCAGTGATGGTCGGCCTTGCCCTGTATCTCGTCCTGTCGCGTTCCGGCCCGCTCGGCGACTGGGGGCTGCTTTTCACGCCAAGCGCGATGGTCGCCGCGCAAACCGTTCTGGTGCTGCCGATCATCGCCGCCCTCACCCGACAGACGATCGAGGACCTGTGGTTGGAGTACCGAGACGAGCTGGCGGCCATGAACGTCGGCGTCATGGGCCGCATCGGCACGCTGGTCTGGGACGCGCGCTTCAGCCTGGTGACCGCGCTGCTCGCCGGATTCGGCCGCGCGGCGGCCGAGGTCGGCGCCGTCATCATCGTCGGCGGCAACATCGACGGCTTCACCCGCACCATGACCACGGCGATCGCGCTCGAGACCTCGAAGGGCAACCTCGCCCTCGCGGTCGGCCTCGGCGTCGTGCTGCTGGCCATCATCATCGCGATCAACGCGCTCGCCTGGATCGTCCGGCGCGCCGGCGAGCGGGTCAGCGGATGACGGCTGCCGCGATCGCCTTCGACGAGGTCACCGTCGCGGTCAACGGCGTAACGCAGCTCGACCGGCTGAGCCTCAGGCTGGCGACGGGCCAGCCGACCGTCGTCATCGGCCCCAACGGCGCCGGCAAGACCACGCTGCTGCGCGCTGCCATGGGTCTCACCACGCCCGGCCATGGCACCATCCGCGGCGTGCCGGAGCGTCGCGCCATCATGTTCCAGCATCCCACAATGCTGCGGCGCAGTGTGGCGGCGAACCTCGACTACGCACTCAAGGCCGCGACGGTGCCGCGCGGCGAGCGTGCCGGGCGGCGGGACGAGCTGCTGGCGCTTGTCGGCCTCGCCGAGCTCGCCGAGCGGCCGGCGCGCCGCCTGTCGGGTGGCGAGCGCCAGCGTCTCGCCCTTGCACGCGCGCTGGCCCGCGACCCCGCCGTGCTTTTCCTCGACGAGCCCACCGCGAGCCTCGACCCCGCGGCCACCAAGGCATTCGAGGACTTGATCCGCGCCATCGCCGAGCGCCACATCAAGGTCGTAATGGCGACGCACGACCTCGGCGAGGCAAGACGCCTTGCCGGCGACGTCGTGCTCCTGCATCGCGGCCGCCTGGTCGAGGCTGGCGCCGCGCCTCAGTTCTTCGAGATGCCGCGCACCGAAGATGCGCGGCGCTTTCTTGCCGGGGAGTTGTTGCTATGAGACCGATCGGCCGTCGCCTGCTTGTCGCCATCGCTGCCCTGCTGGTGCCGGCGCTGGCCACCGCGCAGGACAACAGCATCGTCGTCGCCTCGACGACCTCCACCGAGGATTCCGGCCTGTTCCGCCACCTGCTGCCGCTGTTCAAGGCCAGGACCGGCATCGAGGTGAAGGTCGTGGCCCAGGGCACGGGGCAGGCGCTCGACACGGCGCGGCGCGGCGACGCCGACGTCGTGTTCGTGCATGCCAAGGCAGCCGAGGAGGCCTTCCTTGCCGAGGGCTTCGGCGTGAAACGCTTTCCGGTGATGTACAACGACTTCGTGCTGATCGGCCCGAAGAAGGATCCGGCGGGCGTCGCCGGCACGCGCGACATCGTGGCGGCACTGAAAGTCCTGCACGACCGCCAGATCACGTTCGTCTCGCGCGGCGATCGTTCCGGCACGCATCTCGCCGAGCTGGCGTTGTGGAAGCTGACCGGCATCGAGGTCGGCCCAAACGCCGGCGCCTGGTACAAGTCGATCGGCCAGGGCATGGGAGCCGCGCTCAACACGGCGGTGGCGCTCGATGCCTATGTGCTCAGCGACCGCGGCACCTGGCTGGCGTTCGGCAACAAGGCCGACCTCGCCATCGCCGTCCAAGGCGACAAGCGCCTGTTCAACCAGTACGGCGTCATGCTGGTGAATCCCGCGAAGCACCCGCACGTCAAGGCGGCGGCCGGGCAGCGCTTCATCGACTGGCTGGTCTCTCCCGAAGGCCAGCGCGCGATCGCCGACTATCGTATCGACGGCCAGCAGCTGTTCTTCCCCAACGCCGACGATCCCAGTGCCTGACGTCTACTTGGCAGCATATCCGCGGAGCTGGGCATAGCGCGCTGTCTGCTCCGGTGACAGCAGCTCGACCATGGCGAGATGGTAGCTGAGATGCGCCGCCCGCAGCTCGGCCTGGTCGCGGGCGATCCGCGACAAGGCCTCGTCGAGCGAAGCGCGCGTCACCTTCTTGTCGGCGAACAGCCGGTCGAGCGCTCCTTCGTCGGCGATGAGGCGCTCGCCGATCGGCACGGCCTCGGCCTTCATGGCCTCGAACAGACGCGCCGTTTCGGTGCGCTGACGCTCGGAGAGCTGCAAGGCGTCGGCGAGCTCCAGCACATGGGCCGGCCCGGGATAGCCGTTGAGCTCCGCCGCCAGCGCAAGCCCCATGCCGCGTCCAGCCTTGAGGTCGGCGATCTGCTGGTCCGACAGCGCCTTGATCTGGCGGTCCTGCAGGCCGGCATAGGGAGCCGCGCCGTGCGGGCCATGCTGCGCCAGAGCCGGCGTCCCGAACAGGACGCCGACGGCTGCGAGGATGATTGCTTTCATGCTGAACCTCAGATCAGTTCGCTGTAGGGGATGAAGGCGATTTCCGCGCCCGCCTCGAGCCGGGTCGTCTCCTCGGAAAGTTCGGCGAGGCCATCGGTCTCGGTAAGCGAGGTCAGCATCCCCGCTCCTTCCTTGGGATAGCGTGCGAGCTTCGGCAGCCCGGCGCCCGACTGAAGCGAGACCCGCACATATTCGCGCCGGCCGGTCTTCTTCTTGTAGGCGAAGTCGGCGATTGCCGGAAAACGCTTGGCGACATGCGGTTCGGTGCCCGACAACGCCTCGATCATGGGTCGCGCCACCAGGGCGAAGGTGAGCAATGCGGCCACGGGATTGCCGGGCAGCCCGGCGAGCGGCGTGGCGCCGATCTGGCCCATGGCCACGGGCCGGCCGGGCTTGATCGCCAGACGCCAGAAGTAGAGCGAGCCGTGATTGGCGATGGCGGCGCGCACATGATCTTCCTCGCCGGTGGAGACACCGCCGGAGGAGATGATCAGGTCGGTGCTCTCCGCCGCCTGCCGCAGCGCCGCGGCAAGCGTCGCGGGATCATCGGGTACAATTCCGAGGTCCCTTACCTCGACGCCAAGCCGCTCGAGCAGGCCGGAAAGGATGAAGCGATTGGCATCGTAGATCTGCCGTGGCGCCAGCGGCTGGCCCGGCTCTCGTACCTCGTCGCCGGTCGAGAGGAGCGCTACCGACAAGCGCCGGCGTACGGGCACTTCGGCGAAGCCGAGGGCGGCCAGCAGCCCCACATCCGCCGGCCCCAGCCTGCGCCCCGCCTTCAGCGCCAGCGCACCGCGCCGGACGTCCTCGCCAGCCTGCCGCGTGTTCGCGTGACGCTTGATGCCGGGACGGATGGTGACGAGATCGCCGTCGCGTTGGCAGTCCTCCTGCATGATTGCGACGTCGGCCCCGACCGGCAATGCGGCACCAGTGAAGATGCGCGCTGCACGCCCTCGAGTCAGCGCTGCCGACGGGTCGTGGCCGGCGGCGATGCGATCGACACAGCGCAAGGTCGTGGGGCCGTGCGGATCAAGGTCGTCGAAGCGCACGGCGTAGCCGTCGACCGCCGAATTGTCGAAGCCAGGCACGGCGATGGGTGCGGCGATGTCCTCGGCCAGCGTGCGGCCGAGCGCGCGCCCCAGGGCCACGCGCTCGACGCCGTCGACCGGCTGTACGCGCTCGAAGATCATGTGGCGCGCGGCGTCGATGCCCAAAAGGCTGCCGCCGAAGGCAAAGCAATCGTCCGAGAGCTGCGCCATGCGTCGCTCCGGTTCAGTCGTCGGCGGCTTCGGCGACGGCTTTCACCGCCTCGATCTGCGCGGCGCAGAACTTGAACTCGGGAATCTTGCCGAACGGATCGAGCGCGGGGTTGGTGAGAATGTTGGCCGCCGCCTCGGCATAGCAGAACGGGATGAACACCATGCCGTCGGGCACGTCCGAATCAATGCGCACCTTGAGCTCGATGACGCCGCGCCGCGTCGACACCCGGATCATGTCGCCGGGCGCGATGCCAAGCCGCTCCAGCTCGCGCGGCGGCAGATGCGCCATCGCCTCGGGCTCGAGCTCGTCGAGCACCTGGCTGCGCCGCGTCATGGCGCCGGTATGCCAGTGCTCGAGCACGCGCCCGGTCGACAGCACGTAGGGATACTGCTCGTCCGGCAGTTCGTCGGGCGGCCGGATGTTGGCCGGCACGATCTTGCCCCGGCCGCTCTTGGTCGGATAGCCGGTGGCGAACAGGATCTCGTTGCCGGGCTTGTCGGGCGCCTCGGCCGGATAGGTCACCGCGCCCTCGCGCACCAGGCGGTCCCAGCTGATGTTCTTCAGCGAGGGCATGGTGTCGGCCATCTCGGTGTAGACGTCGCCGACATCCTTGTAGGTCCAGCCGCAGCCCAGCCGATTGGCGAGATCGATGATGATGTCGAGGTCGAGCCGCGCCTTGCCGGGCAGCGGCAAGGCGGTGCGGCCGAGCTGAACCCGGCGGTCAGTGTTGGTGAAGGTGCCGGTCTTCTCGGGGAATACCGACGCCGGCAGCACGACATCGGCGTGCCAGGCCGTCTCGGTCAGAAAGATGTCCTGCACCACCAAGTGCTTCAGCTTGGCCAGCCCCATGCGGGCGTGATGGACGTCGGGATCGGACATCGCGGGGTTCTCGCCCATGATGTACATGCCCTCGATCTGGCCGGCGTGAATGGCGTGCAGGATCTCGACCACGGTGAGCCCGCGCTTGGGATCGAGCACCGTCCCCCAGGTCTTCTGGAAATAGTCGTGCGCCGATTCAAGCTCGACCGGCCGGTAGTCGGTGAAGAACATCGGGATCAGCCCGGCGTCGGAAGCGCCCTGCACGTTGTTCTGGCCGCGCAGCGGATGCAGGCCGGTGCCCGGCCGCGCCACCTGGCCGGTAACTAGCGCGAGTGCGATCAGGCAGCGCGCATTGTCGGTGCCGTGCACGTGCTGGGAAATGCCCATGCCCCAGAAGATGATCGATGCCTTGGAGCGCGCATACATGCGCGCCACCGTGCGCAGCGTATCCGCCGGCACGCCGCATACCGCCTCCATCTTCTCGGGCGAGAAATCCCTTATGCGATCCGCGAGCTCGGGGAAGCCTTCGGTGAAGCCTGCAATGTACTGCCGGTCGGTCAGGCCTTCGGTGATGATCGTGTGCAGCAGGGCGTTCAGCAGCGCCACGTCGCTGCCCGGCTTGAAGCGGAGGTCGACCGTCGCATGCCGCGACAGGCCCTGGCCGCGCGGGTCGGCGACGATCAGCTTGGCGCCGCGCTTCACGGCGTTCTTGATGAAGGTGGCCGCGACCGGGTGATTGCTGGTCGGGTTGGCGCCGATCACGATGATGGTCTCGGCATCGAGCGCGGCCGAGAATGGCGCCGTCACCGCGCCCGAGCCGATGCCCTCGAACAAGGCCGCCACCGACGATGCGTGGCAGAGGCGCGTGCAGTGATCGACGTTGTTGGTGCCGAAGCCGGTGCGCACCAGCTTCTGGAAGAGATAGGCCTCCTCGTTGGAGCCCTTGGCCGAGCCGAAGCCCGCCAGGCCTGCCCCGCCCTTGCGCTCGCGGATCTCGATCAGCCCGGCAGCAGCGCGCTCCAACGCCTCTTCCCAGGTGGCCTCGCGGAAGTGCGTCCACGGATTGGACGGATCGACCTCGTCGTCGGCCGATTTTGGCACGCCGTCCTTGCGGATCAGCGGCACGGTGAGCCGGTCGGGATGGTTGGCGTAGTCGAAACCGAAGCGGCCCTTGACGCAGAGCCGCGCATGGTTGGCTGGACCGTCCTTGCCGGTCACATGGAGGATCTTGTCGTCCTTGATGTGGTAGGTGAGCTGGCAACCGACGCCGCAGAACGGGCACAGGCTGTCGACCGTGCGGTCGGCATACCCGGTGCGCGCCTGGGTCTTCTTGTCCAGAAGTACCGACGGCATCAACGCGCCGGTCGGGCAGGCTTGCACGCATTCGCCGCAGGCGACACAGGAGCTGTCACCCATCGGATCGTCGAAGTCGAAAACGATCTTCTCGCCATGGCCGCGGCCCGCCATGCCGATCACGTCGTTGACCTGCACTTCCCGGCAGGCGCGAACGCAGAGATTGCACTCGATGCAGGCGTCGAGATTGACCGACATCGCCGGATGGCTGACGTCGTGGACGGGATGCTCGGTGCCCGGGAAGCGGCTGGTGCTGACACCGACCTTGTCCGCCCAGTTCCAGAACTTCGAATCGGGATCGTGTGAGGTTTCGCGCGCCGGCTGGTCGGCAACCAGGAGCTCGAACACCATGCGGCGGGCCTTCTCGGCGCGCTCGGTGGCGACGCCCACCTTCATGCCGGGCGTCGGCTTGCGCAGGCACGAGGCGGCCAGCACGCGCTCGCCTTCGATCTCGACCATGCAGGCGCGGCAGTTGCCGTCGGGCCGGTAGCTCGGCGCCGTCGAGTAGCAGAGATGGGGAATGCCGACGTCGTGGCGGTTGGCGGCCTGCCAGATGGTCTCGCCCTCGCGAGCCTCGACTTCCTTGCCGTCGATCGTGAACCGGATGCCGCTCATCGCACGATCCCTACGTCCGAAGGGAAGAACTTCATCACCGACGTCACCGAGTTGGGCGCCGCCTGGCCCAGCCCGCAGATCGAGGCGTCGCGCATGGCGACCGACAGCTCGTTCAGCAGCTGCTCGTTCCAGCCGCGCGCTGCCATCAGCTTCACCGCCTTCTCCGTACCCACCCGGCAGGGCGTGCACTGGCCGCAGCTCTCGTCCATGAAGAAGCGCATCAGGTTCAGGGCGGCTTCCTTGATGTCGTCCTTGTCCGACAGGATTACAACGGCCGCCGAGCCGATGAAGCTGCCATGGGCTTCCAGGGTGCCGAAATCCAGCGGCACGTCGCCCAGCGACGCCGGCAGGATGCCGCTCGACGGTCCGCCCGGCACATAGGCCCTGAAGGTGTGGCCGGGCAGCATGCCGCCGCAGAACTCGTCGATCAGCTCGCGCACGGTGACACCGGCCGGCGCGAGCTTGACGCCGGGATCGCGCACTCGGCCCGATACCGAATAGGTGTGCAGGCCCTTGCGGCCGTTGCGCCCCTGCCCCGTCCACCATTCGGGCCCGCGCTCGACCAGGTCGCGGATCCAGTACAGGGTCTCGACATTGTTGATCAGCGTCGGGCGGTCGAAGATGCCGACCTGGAAGGGCAATGGCGGACGATGGCGCGGCAGGCCGCGCTTACCCTCGATGCTCTCGATCATCGCCGATTCTTCGCCGCAGATGTAGGCGCCGGCGCCGCGGCGCAGATGCACCTCAACGCCTGCCAGCAGGCCCGCCGCATCGAGCGCTGCGATCTCGCGCGCCAGGATCTCGCGACAGGCCGGATATTCGTCGCGCAAATAGAAGTACACGTCGGGCGAGTCCACGAGATGCGCGCCGATCAGCATGCCTTCCAGCACGCGATGCGGATCGGTCTCGAGGAAGTAGCGGTCCTTGAAGGTCCCGGGCTCGCCTTCGTCGGCGTTGACCGCCATCAGGCGCGGACCGGGCTCGCCCAGCACCGACTTCCACTTGCGCGCCGTCGGGAAGCCGGCGCCGCCGCAGCCGCGCAGGCCGGCCTTGTCGACGATCTCGACCAGCTTGTCGCGGCTGAGCTCGCCGCTGCGCAGGCGCTGTAGCACCTGGTATCCGCCGGCGGCGCGGTAGGCTGCGAGATCGGTGTAGGCCGGAATCTCCGCATCATGCCGATGCTCGACCACGGCCTTGGCCACCTTCGCGACGTCGGCACTATCGATGAAGTTGTGGCCGACCTCCGCGGCCGGCGCCGACTGGCAGCGTCCGACACAGGGCGCGCGCACGACGCGCACATCCGCCCCGACCCTCGTCTGCAGCTCGGCGAGCAACGCTTCGGCGCCGGCCATGGCGCACGACAGGCTGTCGCACACCCGGATGGTGAGCGGCGCGGGCGGCGTCTCGCCCTCTTTCACCACGTCGAAGTGCGCATAGAAGGTGGCGACCTCGTAGACCTCGGCCTGCGCCAGGCGCATCTCCTCGGCCAGTGCCATCAGGTGGCGCGCCGAGATATGGCCGTACTTGTCCTGAATGAGGTGCAGAAACTCGATCAGAAGATCGCGCCGGCGCTCGGCATTGCCCAGCAACGCACGGACTTCGGCGATGGCGGCAGGCTCGCTCTGGCGGCCCTTGGGAGCGGTGCGCCCCCTGCGGCGACTCGAGCCGGGGTGACGCGGCTGGTGCGCGGCAGTATGGCCTTCAGGCAAGACGCTTCTCCTTGATCACCCGAGCGAGGACCCTACCACGTCTTGGCGCAGCGCTACCCCCGACTCGCGAACGATTGAAGAAACAAATGAGCCGATTGGCTGGAACTATTAATGACTACGCCGCGTACTTGCTTGCCGTCAGTGAGGCCCACAGCACGTCGGGTCCGGCCTTGGCATAAGCCGCACCGATCTTGGCGCCCCAGTACGTTTCGCTGCCGAAGTCGCGCCGCCACACCCAAAGCCGGCGCGTGTAGTGATGCAGGATGTGCTCATGGGTGAAGCCCATGGCGCCCATCGACTGATGCGAGATCGCGGCGATGCGCTGGGCGAAGTCCGAGGCCTGGCATTTGGCGGCGGCGATCGAGAACCGCCCACCGTCACTCAGCCCACCCTCGTCGGCGTCGCGCGCCGCGGCTTCGGCCGAGGCGATGGTGGCAGCGACGTAGCTCGCGAGCTCGGCCAGCATGTGCTGGATGGCCTGGAAGGTCGAGATCGGCCGGCCGAACTGGACGCGCTGCTTGCAGTACTCGGTCGCGGTGGCCAGCACCTTGTCGGCCGCGCCAGCCATCTGCATGGCGCGCATGACGGCGGCCAGCTCGAAGGCGCGGTCGGCGCTCGCCGGCGACGGCGCGGTGAATTCCGCCGTGGCGTTCTCGAACGTGACCGTGCCATAGGGCTCGCCGGCATGGCTCGGCTTGCCCTCGACCTTGACGTTGGCGGCGGCGACCACGGCCAGCGTGTTGCCGACGACGATGACGAAGCGCTCGGCGACCGACGCGAACGGCACGCGCTCGACCGTGCCGCTGAGGCGCCCGCCGCTCAGCGTGAGATTGCCCAACGCCAGCGTCACCGGACCCGCCTTGGGCTCGCCGCCGGCCGCTGCGATCAGCAGGTTGGCCAGCGCGGTCTCGGCGAGCGGCACCGGCACGGCGTGCGAGCCGGCAGTGCGCAGCAGCGCCAGCATATCGGCCAGCGTGCCGCCGGCGCCGCCCTTGTCCTCGGGCACGGCGATCAGGGGCAGACCCATTTCCTCGATCTCCTTCCAGAGATCGGCCGGCCACACGCCCTTCTCCACGTCGTTGACGATCGCCCGGCCGGAACGTTCGGTGAAAAAGCGATCGGCAGTCTCCAGCAGCATGTCGCGGGTTTCGCGGTCCATCGTCGTCTCCTTCAGCGCAGTCCCAACCCGCGCGCGACGATGCCGCGCAGCACCTGGGTCGTGCCGCCCTGGATGGTGTAGCTCGGCGCCATCATGGTCGCGTATTGAGCGACATCCAGGAAATCGGCGAGGTCCTCTTCCGTCGTGGTGTCGGATTCGGCGATGGCGCGGGCAATCTCCGGCAGGTCCTGCTGGTAGATCGTGCCGAGGTCCTTCACCAACGCCGCTTCGATGGCAGGCGACTTTCCACCCTGCATCATGCCGGCGACGGCGACCGACATCTGGCGCAGGGTCCACAGCCGCGCGACCAGCCGGCCCAGGATCGAGGAGGCGCGCTTGGCGGGCTGGCGGCCCAGCACCCGCACCAGCTCGCGCAGGATGTAGAAATTCTGCATGAAGCGCTCGGGTCCGGAGCGCTCGAAAGCAAGCTCGCTGGTCACCTGCAGCCAACCATCACCCTCGTTGCCGATCAGGCAGCTCTCGGGGATGAAGGCGTCGCTGAACGTGACTTCGTTCCAGTCGTGGCGGCCGGCGAGGTTGATGATCGGCCGGATGGTGACGCCGGGCGTCTTGAGGTCGACCAGCAGCTGGCTTAGCCCCTTGTGGCGATCGCCGTGCTGACCGGACGTGCGAACCAGGGCGATGCAGTAGTTGTTGCGATGCGCGCCCGAGGTCCAGACCTTGGTGCCGTTGACGCGGAAGCCGCCCGGCACCGGCTCGGCGCGGGTGCGCACCGAGGCGAGGTCGGAGCCCGAATCGGGCTCGCTCATGCCGATCGAGAAATAGCATTCGCCCTTGGTGATGCGCGGCAGGATGGCCTGGCGCTGCTCCTCGCTGCCAAAGCGCAGCAGCAACGGACCGGACTGGCGATCGGCCACCCAATGCGCACCGGCGGGGGCGCTGTTGCCCAGAAGCTCCTCGGTGATGACGTAGCGATCGAGGAAGCTGCGCTCGCTGCCGCCGTATTTCTTGGGCCAGGTGATGCCGATCCAGCCCTTCTTGCCCAGCGCCTTGCTGAAGTCCGGCGAGAAGGTGTTCCAGCTGGCGAAGCGATCCTCCGACTTCACCTTGGGCAGCACCTCCTTCAGGAAGCCGCGCACCTCGACACGCAGTGCCTCGGCCTCGGGCGGCAGATGGAACGGCGGAAATTCGAGCTTGGGAATGGACATCGTCATCTCGGCGGTTGGATGCTTCTTCTGTGTCGGCTAATCCTATGACAGGCAACCAGGGAGTTTCGAGAGACGAATGCCGCGCCGGCCACCGCGCTTGCCGCCACTCCTGGCGGAATTCGACGACGAGGAACGCGAGGCGGTGCTGGCTGCCAACCGCGCTTTCTATCGTGCCTTCGCCGAACGTGACGTCGAGGCGATGGACCAGATCTGGGCGCCGACCGGCGCGCTGGTCTGCCTGCATCCCGGTCAGCCGCCGTTGCATGCCCGGACCGAGATCATGGCGAGCTGGCGCGGCATCCTGCGCCATCCCGAATCGCCCAAGGTGCGCTGCGTCGGCGAATGGGTGGCCGGCCGGCTCGGCCTCGCCATCGTGGTGTGCCGCGAGATCCTGCCCGAGGGTCAGTTGATGGCCACCAACACCTTCGCCAAGCAGAGCGACGGCTGGCGCATGATCGGCCATCACTCCGGCCCCGTGCCGCCGGTCGAGACCGTGCAGCCGACGGGAACGCAGGCCGCGCCGCCGACGCGCGACCGCCGCAAGCTGCATTAGTCGAGATACACCGGCGAAGGCTCGACCTCGACCAGGAACTCGTCGTCGGCAAGACCGGGAACACCGATCCAGGTCGAGCATGGCGGATTGTCGCCGAACACCGACGTCAGCGCGCGGCTGATCGCCTTGCCCTCGCGCATGTGGCTTTGCCGGATGTAGAGGCGCAATGCGCCGACCTGATCAAGGGTGGCACCAACCGAGCGCAGCGCGCGATCGAGGTTCTCCAGGCTTTTCTCCAGCTGCCGGCCGACATCGCCCGCGCCAACAATATTCTGGTCGGCATCCCAGGCGACCTGGCCCGAGACGTGGATGGCTTTGCCGAAGGGCGTCGGAACGACCGCGACCTGGGCGAAGCCGTATTGCCTGCTGTCGAAGACTCCGGCTGGGACACGGACCGTTCGGCTCATGACGTCTCCTTCGGGGCTCAGCGCGGAACCGGTCCGTCGACGCGCAGCAGCGGCCGCAGCCGATCATAAGTGATCTCGACGGTGTAGGGGCCTCCTTCCAGCGGATTGAAGGAAAGCTCCAGGTGATCTTCGAGGAAGACGTAACGGCTCGGCTGCCTCAACATCTCGGATAGATTGGGCGCGCTGATATCGGCACCGACGATGCGCGTGAGTTCGCGCAGCCAGTTGGATGCCGGTAGAAAAACACCCTCAGGTCCCACGGCCTTGCCGGTGCGCAGGTCGACCAACGTCCCCGAGACACCGACCACGCTGTAGGCGCCGCCGTCGTAGGAATCGTAGCGCACGTAGACGGTGATGGCGTTGGGTCCGGGCCGATGCAGCGTATAGGCCTGGGTGTAGCTCCACGGTGGTCCGTTGTAGTTGCCGCCGCCATTGTCGGCGTCAGGACCGGGGATGACGCGCTCGCCCGCCTCGGCCGCCGCCGTGGCGAGCTGTTGATTGACCGCGGTGAAGTCCGCGGTGGCGGCATCAAACTGCGGGTAGCTCGCATCGATGGCGTAGGGAATGCCGCGCGCCTTGCCCGTCTTCACGATAGCCTGCTCGCTGATGAAGGGATAGGCGCCATCGCCCAACCAGTCCAGCCGCGCCGTACGCTCGCGCAGTCGGGTGTCCAGGCAATCCTCGATCTCGGCGGAGTCGCCGACACAGGCCTTGTTGCGGTTGGCAAGCCAGCGGACCTGGTCGGCCAGCAGATGCTCCTTCGCCGGCCCAGCAAGCTTGCCGACAAGCGATGTGTAGGCCGCCGACATCTTGCGATCGGCCGACGCAAGCTCGGGGTTGCGGCAGATCGTGCGCTCGATACCGGTCGCCTTGGCGCAGTCGGTCCGCGCGCCACCCTGGCCACTGCCACTAGCACTGCCTTGGGCCAGCGCGCCGCCGGCCAGCAGGACGAGCACCGCCGCGGTAGCGAGGCGCAGGTCAGGGAGCGATCGGGCCATCAGGGCGCAGGATCGGCGTCAGCCGCCTATAGGAAATGTCGACCTCGTACGGACCCGCGGCGTACGGACCGACGTCGTAGGAATTGAACACCACCTGGAGATTCTTGCCGGTCCAGCAGTAGCGATCGGACTGGCCGAGGAGCTTGGCCAGGTTGGCGGGCTCCAGCGCTTCGTCAAACCCCGGCTTGTCGACGAACTGCTGCTTGAGATCAGCGCCGACGAGCTCGGTCATGCGTTTCAGCCACTGATCGCCTGCCTTGAACACGCCCTGCGGCCCGACCGCCTTGCCCGTGCGCAGGTCGACCAGGGTGCAGCGCGTCGCGCCGAAGCCGTGCGCGCCGCCGCTAAAGCCGGAGTAGGTCAGGTTCACCGTGACGGCATTGCCGCCGGGTGGCCGGTCTACGGCGAAAGTCTGCGAATAGCTCCACTCCTGTTCAAGGTCGGGACGGGCATCGGCCGCCGGCGTGGCATTGTGCGCGGCCTTCTTCGCCGCGTCGGCGAAGCGGGTATTGACGGCCGAGAAATCGGCGTTGGCCCCGTCGAAGCGCGGATAGATGATATCGTAGGACCAGGTGATCTTGCCGAGCTTGCCCTGTCGGGCCAGGGTTTCCTCGCCGATGAACGGATAGGGTCCGGCAGCAAAGGCCCGCAGATTGGCAAGTCGCGATTCGTAGCGATCCTTCAGGCACGAGGCGAGCCCTTGCGTGTCGAGCTGACAGGCGTGGTTGCGGCTCGCGATCCAGCCGACCTGCTCCTTGACCAGATGGTCCTTCGCGGCACCGCCAAGCTTATCGAGCAATGCCTTGTAGGCCGCCACCAGCTCGCGGTCGGCCTTGGCAAGGTCGGCATCCTTGCAAATGGTGCGATCCGTGATGTTGTTGGCCTTGGCGCAATCGAAGCTCGGACCGCTCTGCGCGGAGGCAGGGCCAGCCAGCAGAATCAGGAAGAGTGCCAGCCACTTCATATCCGTCTCCAGGCTTTGAGGCGCCGCACCGCCTCCTCCATCTCGGCCGTCGAGCCAGCGAAGGAGATGCGCAAAGTGCCGGCGCCGCGCGCGCGATCGAAATCGACGCCCGGTGTGGTCGCCACGCCCGCCTCGGCCAGCATGCGCTTGCAGAAGTCGCGACTATCGTTGGTGAGGTGCGCGACGTCGCAGTAGAGATAGAACGCTCCTTCGGCTGGGGCGAAGCGATCGAAGCCCGCCTCGGGAAGGCCTGCCAGCAGGAGGTCGCGGTTGCGCCGGTAGCGGCGCACGTGGCCGTCGAGCTCGTCGCGGCAGTCGAACGCCGCCAGCGCGGCGTGCTGGCTGAGCGTCGGCACCGAGATGAAGAAGTTCTGGGTCAGCCGCTCGATCGGCCGCACCAGCTCCTGCGGCACCACCAGCCAGCCGACGCGCCAGCCGGTCATCGAGAAATACTTCGAGAAGCTGTTGACCACGATGGCGTCGTCGGAGACCTCGACCGCCGACACCGTGTCGCCCTCGTAGACGATGCCGTGATAGATCTCGTCGGAGATCAAGCGCACGCCGTTCTTTGCGCACCAGCCGGCCAGCGCCTTCATCTCGGCGTGGCCCACCATCGTGCCCGTGGGATTGGACGGGCTGGCCACGATCAGCCCGTCGATACGGCCCGCCTTTTCCAGCGCCGCCACGGTCGGCTGGAAAAGATCGGCGGGCGAGGTCGGCAGGTCGACCGCCTCGAGGTTCAGCGCCGTCAGGATGTTGCGATAGGCAGGATAGCCGGGGGCCGCGAGCGCGATGCGATCGCCGGCATCGAAGCTTGCCAGGAATGCCAGGGGGAAGCCGCCCGAGGAGCCGGTGGTGACGATCACGCGCTCGGGCGCGACCTCGGCGTTGTAGGCCTCGCGGTAGTGCCGCGCGATGCGCTCGCGCAACGCCGGAATGCCGAGCGCCGCGACATAGCCGATGCGGTCGTTGTCCAGAGCGGCGTGAGCCGCCGCCAGCGCTCCCTTGGGCGCGGGCGTGCTCGGCTGGCCGACTTCGAGATGGATCACCGTGTCGCCCGCCGCTTCCTTCTCGGCGGCGGCCGCCATGACATCCATGACGATGAAGGGATCGACCGCGCCGCCGCGGCGCGAGAGCTTGCCCGACATCGGGGTCAGTAGCTGGCGACCAGCGCCAGGCCCGCGCCCGCCGGATCGATGGCGCTACGGCAGCTCCCCGGCTCGCCGCGCAGTCCCGACGGGCAGACGATTGCGTTGACCCAGCCGCCCTGGCCGCGGCGCGACGCCAGCACGTTGGCCAGCGGCTGATCCTTGTCGGCGGTGGCGCGCGCCACCCAGCCGGTGGCCTGGGCTGCCGTTGCCGCACCGCCGCCCGCGCCGGCGAAGGTGAACTCGCCGTTCCCTGGATTGGCGATGATCACCGGGCTGACGGATGCAGCGGCGGGCGTGTTCGCGCCCAACAGCACGCCAATCCCGGGAATCATCACGCGCGATCCCCAGACCTGGCCCATCGACAGCGCACAGGCGGCGGCACCGGCCTTGCCATCGACGGCGGCGAGACCGGCGAAGCCGCCGGAGTCGGTCGGCGTCGGCCCGCTCGGCGCCTGGCCCTTCCAGCCGGCCAGCGCGGCCGCGCCGGCCGCCGGTGGCGGCGCGACATAGACTTTCGTCCGCATCCCGAAGCTCTCGCTGGCCGGCACGCTCGCTTGCGGCACGGCGGCGCGCAAGGCCTCGGCCGGCAAGCTGCCGCCCATCTGCTCGGCGATGGTGCGCGCCAGCTGACCCTGGAAGAATTCTGCGCCGCCGCGCTGGCGAATGGAGCCCAGCGTGCCCGCAAGATCGGGCTGGGTGAGCGTGCTGCCCTCCGCCAGTGCGCCACCGAAGGCGCGACTGTTCGCCAGCGATCCGCCGGCCTGCAGGTCACGCGCCAGGGCGCGTGAGACCGGGACGCCGAGCCGCGCCAGGCGCTCGCCCGGCGCCACGGTCGCCTCCCAGCGCATCTGGCCATGGCGGACATGCATCAGCGTGATCGCGCGCACGCCGGACGGGACGGTGAAGGGTTGTCCCGAGACCGAACCCGGAGCGGCAATGGGCGGAAAGACGAACGCCTCGGCCGCCTTGGTCTTGTCGTCATGGACGATGCAGGCGCCGGATGCGCCGAGGCTCGCCGCCGACGGCAGCGTGACGGCCATGGCGAAGTACATGGCCACGGCGGCGTCGGTGGCATTGCCGCCGGCCTGCAGGATGTCGCGGCCAACCTCGGCAGCCCGGCTTTCGTCGGCGGCGACGGCCGAAAAGCCGCCGGTCACGATGGTGCGCGAAATGCCGACCCGATATGGGGACAGGCCCGCTGGATTGGCGGCCTGCGCGGCCGCCTCGCCGGACACGTCCGTCTCACTTCTGCCACAAGCCGCAAGCATGAACAGCGCGGCCAGCGCCAGGCTGCACCGCGCCGGGGTGGTGTACGATTGACGCGGCCGCCCTGCGTTCATAGCCTGCCCTGAGACCGTGCCGCCCGTGATCAAACGCATCATCACCCTCTTCAATGTCGCGCTGTTTGCGCTGGCGCCGTTTGGTGCCGCGCGCGCGCAGCAAGGTCAACGGCTCAATCTCATCCGCGACGCCGAGATCGAGAACACCATCCGCAGCTTCGCCGTGCCGATCTGGCGGGCCGCCGGTCTCGATCCCAACGCCGTCGAGATCATGATCGTCCAGGACAACTCGCTCAACGCCTTCGTGGCCGGCGGCCAGCGGATCTTCATCAACACCGGCCTGCTCATGCGGACTGAAACGCCCAATCAACTGATCGGCGTCCTGGCGCATGAAAGCGGCCACATCGCTGGCGGGCATCTCGCCCGCATGCAGGAGGAGCTGCGCAGCCTGACGACGCTGCAGATCCTTGAGATGATCCTGGGTGCGGGCGCCATGGCCGGCGGGGCCGTCTCGGGCAGCAGCGTGGGCCGCGGCGGCGGCGGCTCGACGACCGGCGCAGGCGGCCCGCGGGTCCCCGGATCGCTGATGGCGTTCCTGCATTATACACAGACCCAGGAGAGCTCGGCCGACCAGGCGGCGATGACCTACCTGCAGCGCACCCAGCAGTCGCCCAAGGGCACCATCGACTTCCTGCGCGTCCTGCAGCGCGAGGAGCGCATGGCGATCAGCCAGCGCGATCCCTACCTCACGACGCATCCGCTGACGCCCGAGCGCATCCGCGCCTTCGAAGACGCCGCCTCGCGTTCGCCCTACCTGGACGCGCAGGACACGCAGCAGAACCTCAACATGCACCACCGCATGGTGGCCAAGCTGATGGGCTTCATCACGCCCGATACCGCGCTCGCCCGCTTCAGCGAGGCCGACCGGTCGGTGCCGGCGCGCTACGCCCGGGCCATCGCCTGGTATCGCAAGGGCGCGCTCGGTTCGGCGCTGCTCACCATCGACGGACTGCTCAAGGAATACCCCAACGATCCCTACTTCTGGGAAGTGCGCGGCCAGATGCTGTTTGAGAACGGCCGATCGGTCGAGGCCGTGACCGCCTACCGCAAGGCCGCTCAGCTGCTGCCGAGCTCGGGCATCATCAAGATCGACTTCGCCCGTGCCCTGCTGGCCACCAACAGCACCGACAACGACCGCGAGGCGGTGCGCAATCTCGAGCTCGCCTCGCAGCAGGAGCCCGGCAGCTTCGACCTGTGGCGCATGATGGCCGAGGGTTATTCCAAGCTGAACAATCCCGGCATGACCTCGCTGGCGCGCGCCGAGATGGCGCTGCTGCGCGGTCAGCGCAACGAGGCGATCTCGCACGCCGATGCGGCGAGCCGCCAGCTTCAATCCGGCACGCCGGCTTGGCAGCGTGCCCAGGACATCAGGGCCTATGCCAACACTCGGCAGCCGGGAAAACGCTAGTTCGGAGACACAGATCATGCGTTGGGTACTTCTCACCATCTGCGGCGGCCTCGTGCTCGCCGGTGCCGTCGTCGCCACCGCGGCGACCTCTCCGCGCAAGCTCGCCGCGCAGCCGGGCATATCGATGACCGGCGACAAGGCGGCCCTCGGCAAGACCATCCGCGAATACCTGATGGCCAATCCCGAGGTGCTGGTCGAGGCCATGCAGGAGCTCGAGAAGAAGCAGGACAGCCAGCGCGATGCGGTGGCGCAGAAGGGCGTGCAGGAGAACCAGGCCGAGCTCTATCGCGACCCCGAAACGCCGGTCGAAGGCAACCTCAACGGCGACGTCGCCATCGTCGTGTTCAACGACTACCAGTGCCCCTACTGCAAGCGCGCCTACCAGGCGATGAAGTCGGTGATGGGCAGCGACGGCAAGGTGCGCATCATCTACAAGGACCTGCCGATCCTGGGCGATGCCTCCAAGATCGCGGCCCAAGCCGCGCTGGCCGCGGTCAAGCAGGGCAAGCACGGCGCGCTGCACAACGCGCTGATGGAGTTCGGCGGCAAGCTCGATCGCGACAATATCCTCGAGATCGCGGTCGGCGTCGGCGTCGACCGCGCCCAGCTCGAGAAGGACATGGAAGATCCCAAGATCAAGGAAATCATCGAGCGCAACCTGTCGCTGGCGAGCTCGCTTGGCGTCCGCGGCACGCCGGCCTTCGTGATCGGCAAGCAGTTCGTGCCCGGCGCCGTCGATGCGGCCGCCCTGAAGCAGCTCATCGCCGACGCCCGCAAGGGCCAGGGGTGATCTCTTGCCGGAGCGCGGACCTCCAGGTCCGGTCATGATCATGATGCGGACCTGGAGGTCCGCGCTCCAACATGAGCGGGCCTGGAGGCCTGCGGTCCGGCAAGACTATTTCGACAACACCGCCGACAGCCCGAGCACGCTGACCAGGTCGGCGCCGGGACTGGTGAGAGAGAGCAGGCGGTCGAAGCCGAGCGGCGGTTCGGGTTTGGCGTCGATGGTGAGCGTGCCGCCTACCTCGACGAAGCGCGCGACAGTCTCCAGCAGCTGCGTCATCGCCTGCGAGATCAGCACGCCGGCGGGCTGGTAGCGCCGCACCTCGCGCGCCCAGTTGGCGCGAACGACGGCCACCGGCTGGCTGCTGAAGGTCGCAACGGCGCGCAGGCTGCGCTCGAGTAGGGTGCGGTCGGCCACCACCAGCCGGGCCGAGCCCAGCGCCGCCGACGAATCGGCCAGCATCATCGTGTCGCCTTCGTCGATGGCGCTCCAGAATACCGGGTCGGCATTGACGATGCGCCCCGTCAGCTCGACCTCGCCCAGACCCGGCCCGACCAGGGCGCAGCGATCGAGCATCAGCTCACCGCGGCCGCGATTCTCCGTGCCGGCGCAGTCGAAGTCGGCCTTGATCTCCTTCAGCCCCATCGATTGCAGGGCAAGGCGCAACGACATGCCTTCGAGGCCGCGCAAAGGCGGCGCCAGCACGAAGCCTTCGATCCGCAGGCGCGAGTGGCTCACCTTGTCGCTCTCGCGCGACGTCTCGAGGCTGGCGCCGGCCAGCGTGACGCCGTAGCGCTTGAGCAGGTCGCCGCCGAAGCCGGTCGCACTCGCCTTGTCGAGATGGATGCGGCCGGTCGGACCGCCGGGATACCAGTTGGGCGACGATATTGCGGTGAAGACTCGGCCGAGATCGAAACCGCCCAAGGTGACGTCGACGATACTGAAGGACGCCGGTGCGTCCTTGGGCCCTCCTCCCAGACCGGCCATGACGATGGATGCCATGAAGCCTCGGTCGTAACCCTCAACCACGACCGAGCCGAGCGAGAGCGTCTCGCTGCTGCCCGGTATCGTGAGCCGGGCGTTGCGCTGCTCGAGGCGGCGCACGCGGAGGGCGGCAAGTGCCCGCGCTGTGAGGGCGGCGAAGGGGAAGACCCCGTCGTAGGCCGCGTCGTAGCGCGCCAGCGACAAGTCATCGACGCCGAGGAAATCCATGCTGGCGCTCGACCCTGCGGCGCGATCGACGACGCTCACCGCCTCGAGCTCGATGCGGCGCGCCTGTAGCGGATCGCCCCAGCGCCAGCCTGCCAGCGGCACGCGCCCCCTCAAGAGCTCGCTGAGCGGCCAGGCGAGCCCCGACGCTTCCCAGCGACCAACGCTCACCTCGGCTGCTGCCCTCGACTTGAGGTTCAGGAGCTTGATCTTGCGCTCGAACAGGCCGACCGAGACCTCATCGACGGTGGCGCCGCCGCCCTGCTCGATCTGTCGCTTGATCTCGGCCGCCGCGTGGCGCTCCAGCACCGGCACGGCGGCGACGGCCGCACCGACGAGAACGACGACGACGGCCAGGGCGACGACGCCTTTCCTCACGGTTCGGCGTCCGGCTGCTTGGATGGCTGCGCGGCGTCGAAGGCGGGATGCTTCATGCAGTTGGCCTGGATGCGCTCGATCGTCGGATAGCGCGCCATGTCGACCTTGAAGCGCGCGGCATTGAAGACCTGCGGCGCCAGGCAGAGATCGGCGAAGGTCGGCGTGTCGCCGTGGCTGAAGGCGCCGGTCTTGGGGTCCTTGGAGATCGTCGCCTCATAGGCATCGAAGCCGGTCTCGATCCAGTGACGCGACCAGGCGAAGGCGCTTTCCTCGGTCTGACCGAACTTCTGGCGCAAATACCCCATGACGCGCAGGTTCTGGATGGGATGGATGTCGGCGCAGACGATCAGCGACAGCGCCCGCACCCGCGCCCGGCCGACCGGGTCCTGGGGCAGCAGCGGCGGCTCGGGATGCGTCTCCTCGAGGTATTCCAGGATGGCCAGCGACTGGGTCAGCACTTCCCCCGAATCGAGCACCAAAGTGGGCACCAGCTTCTGCGGGTTGATGGCGGCGTAGTCGGGCGCCGACTGCTCGCCCTTGCGCAAATGGCGCGAAGCGTGCTCGACCGTGAGGCCCTTGTAGTTCAGGGCGATGCGCACGCGGAACGCCGCCGAAGACCGAAAATAGCCGATGAGCTTCATGACCCGCCTCCGCCTGGACGAGAGTGTCCCTAGCGTCGCGAGGCCATGGGATCAAGGGAGCCCTCGTTGCAGGGGCTACGGCGTGTAGCGAACCACCTTCTGGTCGATGGCGCCGAAGATCGACTGGCCGGCGCGATCGAACATCTCGATGCGGATGCGATCGCCGAACGCCATGAACGGCGTCACGGGCTTCCCGCTTTCGATGGTCTCGCGCACGCGCCGCTCGGCGATGCAGGAGCAGCCGACGCCGGCGTCGCGATTGGCGACCGTGCCCGAGCCCACGACGGTGCCGGCCTCCAGGTGCCGCGTCCTGGCGGCATGGGCGATCAGCTGGCCGAAATCGAAGGTGAGATCGGTGGCGGCATTGGGGTGGCCGAACTCCTTGCCGTTCAGCGTCGAGATCAGCGGCAGGTTGAGCTTGCCGCCGTCCCAGGCATCGCCCAGCTCGTCGGGGGTGACGGCGACCGGCGCGAAGGCCGTCGCCGGCTTGCCGTGGAAGAAGCCGAAGCCCTTGGCCAGCTCGGTGACGATGACGTTGCGCAGCGACACGTCGTTCAGGATGGTGACCAGCTTGATGTGCCGGCGCGCCGACTCGGGCGAGACGCCCATGGGGACGTCGTCGACGATCACGCCGATCTCGCCCTCGAAGTCGATGCCGTGCGCCTCGTCGACCGCCTCGATGTCGTCATTGGGCCCGATGAAGGAGTCGGAACCGCCCTGGTACATCAGCGGATCGGTCCAGAAGGAGGGCGGCATCTCCACGCCGCGCGCCTTGCGCACCAGCTCGACATGCACGACGTAGGCCGAGCCGTCGGCCCACTGGAAGGCCCGCGGCAGCGGCGCCGCCAGCGCCTTGGTGTCGAGATCGAAGGCGCCGGCAGCGGTGCTGTCGGCGAGTTGCCGGGCGAGCGCGCGCAGCTTTGGCTCGGCCGCCGTCCAGTCGTCGAGCGCCCTCTGCAGCGTCGGCGCGACGCTGCCCGCGCGCACCGCCTTCTTCACCGCACGATCGACCACGATCAACGTGCCGTCGCGGCCGCCTTCCTTGAGTGAAGCGAGTTTCATTGTTCTTCCCTATTCAGAAAGCACCTCACCCTGAGGAGCACCGCGCAGCGGTGCGTCTCGAAGGGTGGCCGCAGTCTTGGTGTTGCCACCCTTCGAGACGCGGCCCTCCGGGCCGCTCCTCAGGGTGAGGTGAGGGTTATTCCGCCGCCTGCTTGACCTCGGGCGGGCGCCACGACTTCACGTAGCCGTCGAACTCCACGCCGGCCGGCATGGCGGCGATGTCGATGGCGTCGCGGGTGTCGATCATGACCGCGACCTCGTCGGTCTCGGTCCGGCCGCCGCTCGCCGGCGCCTTGGTCGCCGCGTTGAACGCCTTGGGGTGCGGCCCGTGGGTGAAGCCCGACGGATGCACCGTCATCATCCCCGGATGGATATTGTCGCGGCTGAAAAAGCTGCCCTTGTGGTAGAAGATGATCTCCTCGAAATCATCGTTGTTGTGGAAGAACGGCAGGCGCAGCGCCTCCGGGTCGCTCTCGAACGGCCGCGGCACGAAGGTGCAGACCACGAACCGGCCGGCAACGAAGGTCGTGTGCGCCGAGGGCGGCAGATGGGCGCGATGGCTCATCAGCGGGCGAAGATCCCGCCAGTTGATGCGCACGACGCTGAGATCGCCATGCCAGCCGATCGCATCCAGCGGATTGAACGGGAAGGTCACGGTCGAGAGCTGGCCGCGCCGCTTCACCGACACCTTCCAGGTGCGCTCGTCCTGCTGGGCCTTGAAGGCCTCGTCGATCCGAGGCGTGTCGAGCATCGCCGGATCGAAGATGGCGTGGCGACCGACCAGGCCCTTCTCCGGCAGGGTGAAATGGTCGTTGGTCGCCTCGATCATCAGCGAGGTCGTGGACTTGGTGGGTGCCAGTCGCCACATCGTGCCGCGCGGGATCATGATGTAGTCGCCGTCGCGGTAGTCGAGATGGCCGTAGTCGCAGAACAGCGCGCCCTCGCCCTCGTGGACGAACAGCAGCTGGTCGCCGTCGCTGTTGCGCGCCAGCTCGATCATCGGCTGCTCGAGCTTCCAGATGCGCATCTGCATGTGCGGGTTGTTCATCACCGGCTGCGAGGCCCAGGGATTGCCCTTGCCGGCGACCAGCTTGCTGAGGTCGAAAGCGCGCGGCCGGATGGCGCCGTCGAACTCGATCCAGTCGGTCGGCTTGTGCTTGTGATGGAACTGCGCCGACGGCCCGAAGAAGCCCTCCTTGCTGATCTCGCGCTCGTAGGTGCCTTCGGGCAGGCGGACATGGGCCTGGCGCGAGGCGGTGCCTTCGAGCTGGCGCAGTGGAATCCAATTCTTGGTCATGATTCCCTCCTTGTTTCTTATGCCTTCAGCACGCCGCGGCGGATCTGGTCGAGCTCGATCGATTCGAACAGGGCGCGGAAGTTGCCCTCGCCGAAACCCTCGTTGCCGCGGCGCTGGATGATCTCGAAGAAAATCGGTCCGATCACCGTCTGGGTGAAGATCTGCAGCAGCAGCCCGCCGCCCTTGGTCGGCGCGCCGTCGATCAGGATGCGATCGGCGGCGAGCCGCGCCAAATCCTCGCCGTGGCCTGGCAAGCGGGCGTCGACCTGCTCATAGTAGGTGTCGGGCACGGTCTGGAAAGGCACGCCCTTGGTCTTCAGAGTCTCGACCGTCTGGTAGATGTCGTCGGTGCCGAGCGCGATGTGCTGGATGCCCTCGCCGTGATAGGCCGAGAGATATTCCTGGATCTGCGACTTGTCGTCGGTGCTCTCGTTGATCGGGATGCGGATCTTGCCGCACGGGCTGGTCATCGCCTTGGACTTCAGCCCTGTCAGCTTGCCCTCGATGTCGAAGTAGCGGATCTCGCGGAAATTGAAGAGCCGCTCGTAGAACTCCGCCCACTCGGCCATGCGGCCACGATGCACGTTATGCGTCAGGTGATCGATGTAGGTCAGGCCGACGCCCTTCGGATATTTCGGCACACCCGGCAGGTACTCGAAATCGACGTCGTAGATCGTGCCGCGCTCGCCGTAGCGATCGACCAGGTAGATCAGCGAATCGCCGATGCCCTTGATGGCCGGGATGTTGAGCTCCATCGGCCCGACCTTGCCCTCGACGCCCCAGGCGCCGAGCGACAGGGCGCGCTTGTAGGCCGCGCCCGAGTTCCTCACGCGCAGCGCAATGGCGCAGATCGATGGGCCGTGCACACGCGCGAAGCCCTGGGCGAAGCTGTCGCGCTCGGCGTTGACGATGAAGTTCACATCGCCCTGGCGATAGAGCGACACGTCCTTGGAGCGGTGCTTCGCCACCTTCACGAAGCCCATGCTCTCGAACAGCGCGCCAAGCGCCGCCGGATCGGGCGCTGCGTATTCGACGAACTCGAAGCCGTCGGTTCCCATGGGGTTGACCTCGTCGATCGAAGCGAGGGTCTGGTCCTGGATGCTGGCCATCTTCGTCCTCCCGAATTGACCGCCATGCCGAATTAGTTTCAGATGTAACTATTATGCCGGCCGTTTCGCAAGCCCTCGAACTGGAGAATTTTCTCCCTTACCGCCTCTCGATTCTGGCCCAGATCGTGTCGGAATCGCTGCACGATCTCTATGCCGGGCCGTTCGGATTGACGGTGACGCAATGGCGGGTGATGGCGGCGCTCGGCCGCTTCGCGCCCCTCACCGCCTCCGATGTGGGTCAGCGCATCGTCATGGACAAGGTGGCAGTGAGCCGGGCGGTGGCGGGGTTGATGCAGCGCGGCCTGGTCGAACGGGCGACTGACCGCGCCGACCGCCGCCGCGCGTCGCTGCGCTTGAGCGCCCGCGGCCGCGCCATGCATGCCCGCATCGTGCCTATTGCGCTCTCCTACGAGGCGCGCCTCTACAGGGCGCTCAGTGCCGAGGAAAGACGCAGCTTCGATGCACTGACGGACCGGCTGCTCGAGCACGCAAAAGCCCTGCGTCAGGCCGGTTGAGGCGGCTCTGCCGCTGCCTTGTGGCTCGGAATCGCCATGCTATAACGCCCGCACTCTTTCACGGGGAGGCAGGAATTGGCCGCAAAGGCCGCCCGGCGCCAGCCGGCACAAAAGCCAGTGCTTGTGCTCAACGGGCCCAATCTCAACATGCTGGGCAAGCGGCAGCCCGAGATCTACGGACGCGAGACCCTGGCCGACGTCGAGAAGGCGTGCCGCGCCGAGGCTGGCCGCCTGGGGATAAAAGTCGAGTTCTTCCAGAGCAATCACGAGGGGGCCCTGGTCGACCGTATCCAGGCGGGCCGCGAAGGCAATTCCGGCATCGTCATTAACGCCGGCGCCTACACCCACACTTCGGTCGCCCTGCTCGACGCGCTGAATGCTGCCGAGCTGCCGGTGGTGGAAGTGCACCTCTCCAACATCTACAAGCGTGAAAGCTTCCGGCATCACTCCTATATCAGCCCGGCTGCGGTCGGCGTGATCGCGGGGCTCGGCAGCCACGGCTATCTCCTGGCGCTGCAGGCCCTCTCCCGCCTGCTGGCGCGCTGACCCTCACCCGCGGAGCGTTCGTCCATGGCAAAGTTCGAGATGGATACCGAGTTCGTCCGCAAGCTGGCACAGATCCTCCATGAGACCGGTCTCGGCGAGGTCGAGCTGGCCGAAGGCGACAAGCGCATCCGCGTGGCGCGTCCCGCCGTGACGGTGGCGGCGGCGCCGATGACTCCCGCAGCTGCTGCTCCCGCGGCAGCAGGTGCTGCGGCCGCACCGGCGGCGGGCGGCAACGATCTCGGCAAGCACCCCGGTGCCGTGAAGTCGCCGATGGTCGGCACGGCCTATCTCTCGCCCGAGCCTGGCAAGCCCCACTTCGTGGCGGTCGGCGACAAGGTCACGGCGGGCCAGACGCTCTTGATCATCGAGGCGATGAAGACCTTCAACCCGATCAAGGCGCCCAAGGCCGGCACCGTGACGCAGATCCTGGTCGACAACGCCCGGCCCGTGGAGTTCGGCGAGCCGTTGATGATCGTCGAATAGGACCGCCGATGTTCGACAAGGTCCTGATCGCCAATCGCGGGGAGATCGCGCTTCGCATCCACCGCGCCTGCCGCGAGATGGGCATCCAGACCGTCGCCGTGCATTCGACCGCCGACAGCGACGCCATGCATGTGCGGCTGGCCGACGAATCGGTGTGCATCGGACCGCCACCGGCGCGCGACAGCTACCTCAACATCCCCGCGATCCTCTCGGCCGCCACCATCGCCGGCGTCGACGCCATCCATCCCGGCTACGGCTTCCTGTCGGAGAATGCGCGCTTTGCCGAGGCGGTCGAGGCGCACGGCTTCACGTTCATCGGGCCCACGCCGCAGCACATCGCCATGATGGGCGACAAGATCGTGGCCAAGCAGACCGCGCAGGAGCTCGGCCTGCCGCTGGTGCCGGGCTCGCCGGGCCCCGTCGGCTCGCTCGACGAGGTTATCGCGCTCGGCAAGAAGATCGGCTTCCCGGTGCTGATCAAGGCGGTGGCAGGCGGCGGCGGCCGCGGCATGAAGGTGGTCGAGAGCGCGGACGCGGCGTCCGAGGCGTATTCGCTCGCGCGCGCCGAGGCCAAGGCCGCCTTCAGCAACGATTCGGTCTACCTGGAGAAGTACCTCGGCCGGCCGCGCCACATCGAGATCCAGGTGCTGGGCGATGGCCTCGGCGCCGGCGTGCATCTCGGCGAGCGCGACTGCTCGCTGCAGCGTCGTCACCAGAAGGTGCTGGAGGAGGCGCCCTCGCCTGCCCTCAATGCCGAGCAGCGCAGCAAGATCGGTGAGCTGGCCGCCGCTGCGGTGCGCAAGCTGAAATACCGCGGCGCCGGCACCATGGAATTCCTGTTCCAGGACGGCGAGTTCTACTTCATCGAGATGAACACCCGCCTGCAGGTCGAGCATCCCATCACCGAGGCGGTGACCGGCATCGACCTGGTGCGCGAGCAGATCCGCATCGCCGCGGGCTCGCCGCTCGGCATGACCCAGGACGACATCCGCATCGAAGGCCACGCCATCGAATGCCGAATCAATGCGGAGAACCCTGAGACCTTCACGCCGAGCCCCGGCCGCATCGCCGACTATCATCCGCCCGGGGGCCTCGGCGTGCGCGTCGATTCGGGCCTCTACACCGGCTACTCCATCCCGCCCTACTACGATTCGATGGTGGCTAAGCTGATCGTCAACGGCACCAGCCGCAACGAATGCCTGATGCGGCTGCGCCGCTCGCTCGAGGAGTTCGTGATCGGCGGCATCGAGACCACCATCCCGCTGCACCAGCGCATCATCGGCGAGCAGGGCTTCATCGACGGCGACTACGACATCCACTGGCTGGAGAAGCTGGTCGGTTTGAAGAAGTAGAGTACGCTCCGGCATGGCGTCTCAATGTTGCAACGCCCACCTCACCCTGAGGAGCGCGCGTAGCGCGCGTCTCGAAGGGTGGGCTGCAGTCGTGGTGTTGCCCACCCACGCGCGGTTTACCGCGCGCATTCGAGACGTGGTCCTGCGGACCGCTCCTCAGGGTGAGGTGGGCCGATAGTCATGGAGATCACCCCCGAGCTCCTGCTGCAGGCCTACCGGATCGGCGTCTTTCCCATGGGCGAGCGACGGGACGACCCCAAGCTCTACTGGCTCGACCCGCGGCTGCGCGCCGTCCTGCCGCTCGACCGCTTCCACCTGCCGCAGCGACTGAAGCGCACCATCCGCTCGGGGCACTTCGAAGTCTCGGCCGACACCGCCTTCGCCGAGACGGTGCGCGCCTGCGCCGAGCCGCGGCCCGGCCATCCCGAGAGCTGGATCAACGAGCCGATCGTGGCGCTCTATACCGAGCTCTACCGGCGCGGTCATGCCCACAGCGTCGAGTGCCGTGTCGACGGGCGGCTGGTCGGCGGGCTCTACGGCGTGTCGATCGGCGCTGCGTTCTTCGGCGAGAGCATGTTCAGCCGCGAGCGCGATGCCTCGAAGGTGGCGCTGGTCCACCTGGTGGCGCGTCTCATCAAGGGCGGCTTCAGGCTGCTCGACTGTCAGTTCATGACCGAGCATCTGCGCGGCTTCGGCGCGATCGAGATCCCGCGCGAGGATTTCCGCGGGCTTCTGGCCGGCGCGATCGACGCCCCAGCCAGCTTTCAGCGCGAGCTGGGTGGGGTCGATCCCTGCGCCATCGTGCACGACAACACGCGCACGTCGTAGACGCCATGATCGAGCGCCGACAGCGACGGCGTCGAGGCGAACATCCAGCCGGCGAACAGCTTCTCCGGCGCCTGGCCCGGCTTGTTGTCGACGATCGTGAGATAGGCGACCGATTCCGGCGGCGCCTCGGGCACATTGACCAGGCAGTCGCTGACGGTGATGGCGAGCGTGCCGAAGCGTGTGGATTCGCCCACCGGGGCGTAGAAGCGCTGGGTGCGCGCCGTCACCTTGTCGAGCCCCTGCAGCTCGGCCACGCGCTTGCCGGGCCCGTCGGGGATCGGCCGCAGATTGGCGTTGGCGCTGCGCGGCTGCGGTTGCTGCGGCTGAGGTTGGGTCTGGGCGACTGCTGCACCGGCAAACAGCGTCAGCGCCACGAGAACAAGCGGAAAGCGCACTCTTACTTCTTGGCGGTGTGAGGTGCCTTCAGCCCGTCGATCAGCTCGTGCAGGGCAGCCTTGATCTGGTCGGCATCGCATCCCATCAGGACTCCGTCCTCCAGCGCGTCGGCGCAGAGGGTTTCGATTTCCTGGATGTTCTGGTTCAGCACTTTGATCTTTTCGAGGCAGGACACGGGCTTGCCGTCCGGCTGGCGCCAGACCTTCGAGGCCGTTGTTCCCTTGCTGTGGGCGCTCATCACTTGGACCCCGCGCTTCCGAACATGAATTTGGCGATCAATTCCGACAGAGGAACGGCGCCCTGGGTGCGTTCGATCTCACCGCCGGGCGGGATCATCTGCTTGTCACCGCCCGGTTCCAGCACCACCACCATACCGCCCAGCAGCGATTCGCTCACGATCTTGGCATGGGTGTCGACGGGCAGCCCGACGTTGGACGAGATCATCATGCGCACGACCGCCTGGAAGGTCTTGCGGTCTAGGTCGAAACCCGAGACCGTGCCAACCTTGACGCCGCTCAGCGTGATGTCGGCGCCGCGCTTCAGGCCGTCGATGCGGTCGAAGCGGCCGACGACCTCGTAGCCAGCGGGAGCGGCGCGATCCGACTTGGCGAAGGCATAGAAGACAAAGAAGGCGGCCACTACCAGGACCAGCGCGCCGATGATCGTCTCTACAATGTTGCGGGCCACGGCCGTCCCCTAACCCGGACGCCACGCCTCATAAGGCGGCTTGGGTTTGTCTCCCGTGGCGAGCGTGTGGCCGGGCGGACGATAGGCATGGTCGGTGCCGGTGAGGTTGGGCACATGTTCCTTTTGCCATTCGCGGCGCGGCCGCCCGCCCGGGGGCGGAACCTCGTTCGTGGTGTGATGCAGCCAGCCGTGCCACTCGGCGGGGACGCGCGAGGCTTCGGCGACACCATTGTACATGACCCACCGCTTGCGCCGGCGACCAGGGATGATGCGCTTGTCCTGGAAGTAGCGATTGCCTTCGGCGTCGGTGCCGACGAGCTCGCCGCGCATCTTGGTGAAGAGCCAGGTGCCGAGAATCATTTGGATTAAACCACGCTCGCGAGAGTGACGCGCCGCTTGTACCGCGTGCGCTTTACGACGCGCAACGCGACGCGATCACGTGACGATTCACACCGTTCGTCGGCATGCAATTCACCCCATTTCGACGCCTGTTGCGCGCTTGCATCATCTAGTATCATCTCCACATGGGTCTACAAAATGTAGTTGCGCACACAAGATTTTGTAATTTAGTATCTCTCGGTGTCCATATGTGTGCGTGCTCCATCGTAATCGAGCACACCCCGCGCAGGGTCATCAACGACGGGAAGTGGACACGGGGGATCGTCGATGCGTTTTGAGCGTCGGTATACGCAGGCAGGAAAATCGCCATTCGAGGGAATGGCGTTTCGTGCTGTCGATTCCGAGATCCGCAATCCCGACGGTTCGATCGTCTTCAGCATGAGGGGCATCGACGTGCCGGCCGAATGGTCGCAGGTCGCCGCCGACGTGCTGGCCCAGAAGTATTTCCGCCGCGCCGGTATCGCGGCGCGTCTCGCCAAGGTCGCCGAATCCGACGTGCCGCAATGGCTGTGGCGGTCGGCGCCCGACGAGGCGGCGCTCGCCGCATTGCCCGACGGCGAGCGCTTCGGCAGCGAGACCAGCGCCCGCCAGGTGTTCCAGCGCATGGCCGGCGCCTGGACCTACTGGGGCTGGAAGGGCGGCTACTTCGACAGCGAGCAAGACGCCCGCGCCTTCCACGACGAACTGTGCTGGATGTTGGCGGCACAGGTCTGCGCGCCCAATTCGCCGCAATGGTTCAACACCGGCCTGCACTGGGCCTACGGCATCGACGGCCCCGGGCAGGGCCACTGGTTCGTCGATCATCGCGACGGCGAGGCCCGTCCCTCCTCCTCCGCCTATGAGCGGCCGCAACCGCACGCCTGCTTCATCCAGAGCGTCGACGACGATCTGGTGAACGAAGGCGGCATCATGGATCTGTGGATCCGCGAGGCGCGTCTCTTCAAGTATGGCTCGGGCACCGGCTCGAACTTCTCGCGCCTGCGTGGCGAGGGCGAACGGCTGTCGGGCGGCGGCAAATCGTCGGGCCTGATGTCGTTCCTCAAGATCGGCGATCGCGCGGCGGGCGCCATCAAGTCGGGCGGCACGACGCGTCGTGCGGCCAAGATGGTGTCGGTCGACGTCGATCATCCCGACATCGAGCAGTTCATCGCCTGGAAGATGCTCGAAGAGCAGAAGGTCGCCGCCCTGGTCGCGGGTTCGCAGCTCGCCAACCGGCATCTCAATGCCATCATGCAGGCCTGCCTCGACGGCCCAAATGGCGACAAGGATGGCGACGCGGCGTTCGATCCGCGGCAGAACCAGGCGCTGCGTCGCGCGGTCGTCGCGGCCCGCCAGGTGGCGCTGCCCGAGAACTACATCCAGCGCGTCATCCAGTTCGCCCGCCAGGGCTACCGCCATATCGAGTTCCCGAGCTTCGACACCGATTGGGAGTCGGAAGCCTATCTCACCGTCTCCGGCCAGAACGCCAACAACTCGGTCCGGGTCAGCGACGCCTTCCTGCGCGCGGTCGAGGAGGATCGCGAGTGGGCGCTGACCGAACGCACGACCGGCAAGGTCGCCAAGACGGTGGCGGCCCGCGCGCTGTGGGACACGATCGCCGAGGCGGCCTGGCACTCGGCCGATCCCGGCGTGCAGTACGACACGACCATCAACGACTGGCACACCTGCCCGCAGTCGGGGCGCATCAACGCCTCGAACCCGTGCTCGGAGTACATGTTCCTCGACGACACGGCCTGCAATCTGGCGTCGCTGAACCTGATGCGCTTCCGACAGGCCGACGGCACGATCGACGTCGCCGCCTTCGAGCACGCCACGCGCCTGTGGACAGTTGTGCTCGAGATCTCGGTGATGATGGCGCAGTACCCCTCGCGCAAGATCGCCGAGCTCTCCTACCGCTATCGGACGCTGGGCCTGGGCTACGCCAACCTGGGCGCGCTCCTGATGTCGTCGGGCCTGGGCTATGACAGCAAGAGCGGCCGCGCCATCGCCGGTGCGCTCACCGCACTGATGACCGGCACGGCCTACGCCACCTCCGCCGAGATGGCGGGCTGGATGGGCGCCTTCCCCGGCTTCGCCGACAACCGCGCCGCCATGCTGCGGGTCATCCGCAACCATCGCCGCGCCGCCCACAGCGAGACCGCGGGCTACGAGGATCTCGCCACCCGGCCGCAGCCGCTCGACGCGGCGAACTGCCCCGACGCCCCTCTCGTCGCGGCGGCAAAAGCAAGCTGGGACAAGGCGTTAGCACTGGGCGAGCGGGAAGGCTTCCGCAACGCCCAGGTCTCGGTGATCGCCCCCACCGGCACGATCGGCCTGGTGATGGATTGCGACACCACCGGCATCGAGCCCGACTTCGCCCTGGTGAAGTTCAAGAAGCTGGCAGGCGGCGGCTACTTCAAGATCATCAATCGCACGGTGCCGCTCGCCCTCAGGACACTCGGCTACGACGAGGCCGCCATCGCGCGCATCGTCGCCCATGCCGTCGGCCACGGCTCGCTCGCCACGGCGCCGGCGATCAACCACGACACGCTGGCCGCGCGCGGCTTCGACAAGGCGGCGATCGAACGTGTGGAAAAGTCGATCGCGACCTCCTTCGACATCCGCTTCGCCTTCTCGCGCTACACGCTGGGCGATGCGTTCTGCAAACAGGTGCTGGGTCTCGACGACGCAGCGCTCGCCGACCCACGGCTCGACGTGCTGATGCGCGTTGGATTCTCCAAGAGCGATATCGCGGCCGCGAACGTGCATGCATGCGGGACGATGTCTCTCGAAGGCGCGCGCGATCTCAAGGCCGAGCATCTCGCGGTGTTTGATTGTGCGAATCCCTGTGGACGAGATGGCACACGCTGCTTGTCTGCAGAGAGTCACATACGCATGATGGCTGCAGCCCAACCGTTCGTATCGGGCGCGATCTCCAAGACCATCAACATGCCCAACGCAGCTACGGTCGAGGATTGCCGCAAGGCCTATCAGATGTCGTGGAAGCTCGGCCTGAAGGCCAACGCTCTCTATCGCGACGGCTCGAAACTTTCGCAGCCGCTGTCGGCCATGGCGCTCGGCGAGGATATCGCCGCCAACGACGATCTCGCCGAGCTGCCGCCGGCCGCACGTGCTCCCATCATTGCCGAGCGCATCGTCGAGAGGATCGTCGAGCGCGAGGTGCGCGCAGGCCGCGAGAGCATGCCGGCGCGCCGCAAGGGCTACACCCAGAAGGCGATCGTCGGCGGCCACAAGGTCTATCTGCGCACCGGCGAGTACGAGGACGGCCGGGTCGGCGAGATCTTCATCGACATGCACAAGGAAGGGGCCGCCTTCCGCAGCGTGATGAACAACTTCGCCATCGCGATCTCGATTGGCCTGCAGTACGGCGTGCCGCTGGAAGAGTTCGTCGAGGCCTACACCTTCACGCGCTTCGAGCCGTCGGGGATGGTCGAGGGCAACGACGCCATCAAGATGTCGACCTCGGTGCTCGACTACATCTTCCGCGAGCTCGCGATCTCCTATCTCGGGCGGTCCGACCTCGCCCATGTCGAGCAATCGGACTTGCGCCCCGACAGCGTCGGCCGCGGCCAGATCGAAGGCCTTCCCGGAGGCGGCACCGATGCCGCCGAAGCGGCGGCCGTGGCGGTCAACCGCATCGCCAGCGTCGGCTATGTGCGCAGCAACCTTTACGTCTTGAACGGCCGCACGGCCGGCAATGTCGCGATCGCCGAACAGGCGACCGTTGCCGGCACGCGGCCCAACGAACTGACGGACGGCACAACCGTCGCTTTGGCGCCTGGCGCCACGGCGGCCGTCGTCGGCGTCGCGGTCGGAGAGGCATCCTCCTCCAACCTTGGGTTCGCCCTCGAGGCGAAGCTCAAGGGTTTCGAAGGGGATGCCTGTCCGGAGTGCGGCAACTTCACCATGGTCCGCAACGGGACGTGCCTCAAATGCACGACCTGCGGCGGCACCACTGGATGCAGTTGAGCATGCGTGGCGAGCGTACCCGCGTACCCCGGGGTTACCCACGGTTGGGTGCCTCAAAGCTAACCATAGGAGACAGTTATGGCTGCTAAGAAGAAGGCTGCTAAGAAGAAGGCTGCTAAGAAGAAGAAGCAGTAAAAAGGAAAGGGCGTAGGCCAAAGCCTCGAGCTTTGGCCCCTCTAACCAAACGCCTTTCGGCTTCCGCGTGGGTGCCCTCATGGCCCCACCGGAAGCCACCTTCTAACGACAAGTCTTTAAGCTAATAAGACGTCCCGCCTTTGGGGGCGGAAAGGCGTAACTGTATGGGTCCGGCGACTTCGGTCTGCCGGACTTCTTTTATGCAGCTCCGGCGATGCCACCTGCCGGGTAGAATCCGCCGCCCGATTGTAGGCGCAATTCCTGGCACGATTCGCGCTATGCTCCCTCCATGCCGGATGCTTCTCCGACGATCGAGTTGCGTGTCATCGAGTCGCTTTCCGCGGTCGACGCCGAGCAGTGGGACGCCTGCGCGCTGGCGCCGGGAGCGGCCGGCAACCCTTTTCTCAGTCACCGCTTCCTGAAGGCGCTGGAGGATTCCAAGTCGGTCGGCCGGCGCACCGGCTGGCAGCCGCAATATCTGCTGGCCGAGGCCGAGGACGGCACCCTGCTGGGCTCGGTGCCGCTCTACCTCAAGAGCCACAGCCAGGGTGAATACGTCTTCGATCACGGCTGGGCGCAGGCCCTGGAGCGCGCCGGTGGCCGCTACTATCCCAAGCTGCAGGCGGCCGTACCGTTCACGCCAGTCCCGGGGCCGCGGCTGTTCGTGCGGCCCGGACCCTACGCCGAGGGCGTCGCCGGCGCCATGATCGACATGCTGGCCAAGATCGCCGGCGACAACCGCATCAGCTCGGTCCACGCCACCTTCTGCAACGAGGCCGACTGGAAGCGCTTCGGCGAGCGCGGCTGGCTGCTTAGGCTCGGCCGCCAGTACCACTGGCACAATGCCGGCTACAAATGCTTCGACGACTTCCTGGGCGCGCTTGCCTCACGCAAGCGCAAGGCGATCCGCAAGGAGCGCGAGTCGGTGCGGCGCGAAGGCCTGACGGTGCGTGCGCTCTGCGGCGATGAGATCAGGCCCGACCACTGGGACGCCTTCTTCGCCTTCTACATGGATACCGGCGGCCGCAAATGGGGATCGCCCTACCTCACGCGGTCGTTCTTCGACATCCTGGGCTCGACCATGGCCGACAAGGTGGTGCTGGTGATGGCCGAGGCCGACGGCCGACCGGTCGGCGGCGCGCTCAACCTCAAGGGCGACGACACGCTTTATGGCCGCTACTGGGGCTGCCTGGAAAGCCACGCCTTCCTGCATTTCGAGGCCTGCTACTACCAGGCCATCGACTACGCCATCGCCCACGGCCTGCAGCGCGTCGAGGCCGGCGCCCAGGGCGACCACAAGATTCAACGCGGCTATCTGCCCGTGCCGACCTTCTCGGCCCACTGGATCGTCGATCGTGGGTTCCGCCGCGCCGTCGACGACTTCCTGAGCCGCGAGCGCCCGGCCGTCGAGCAGGAGATCGACGCGCTGATGCAGTACTCGCCCTTCCGCAAGGAGAACGAGTAGGCGTCAGTGCTTCGGCACCAGCCAGAAGCCGAAGAAGAAGACCACGAGAAAGACCAGCGGCTCGGCAACTCCCGAGGGGAGCTGCCAGCCGCTGTTTTCAATGATGAACACGATGACCCAGAACACCGCGGTGGCGACCACCGCGGTGCGCAACGCGACCCAAACCGGTCGGAAGACCCTCACTCAGCCAGCACGGGTTCTTGACTGGCCGGTGGGAGAGCATCGCGCTCGGGCGGCAGGAAGGTGAAGGCGAGCTCCTGGGCCGCGCCCTCGCCCTTGGTGTCGACGCGGACGGTGCCGCCACCCTGGCTCAGCTTGCCGAACAGCACTTCCTCGGCCAGCGGCTTCTTGAGGTGCTCCTGGATGACGCGGGCGAGCGGCCGTGCGCCGAACAGGCGGTCGTAGCCCTTCTCGGCCAGCCAGCGGCGGGCGCCGTCGCTGAGCTCGATGAAGACCTTGCGGTCGGCCAGCTGCACTTCCAGCTCGGCCACGAACTTGTCCACCACCTTGCCCATGCTCTCGGGGCCGAGATTGGCGAACTTGATTACGGCGTCGAGGCGGTTGCGGAACTCCGGCGCGAACAGGCGATTGATCGCGTCGTCGTCCTCATCGTGCCGCGCCTCGCGGCCGAAGCCCAGCGCCGGCTTGGCGATGTCGGCGGCGCCCGCATTGGTCGTCATGCACAGGATGACGTTGCGGAAGTCCACCGTCCGGCCGTTGTGGTCGGTGAGCTTGCCGTAGTCCATCACCTGCAGGAGCACGTTGAACACGTCGGGATGCGCCTTCTCGATCTCGTCGAGCAGGATGACGCAATGCGGATGCTGGTTGACCTGGTCGGTCAAGAGGCCGCCCTGGTCGAAGCCGACATAGCCCGGCGGCGCGCCGATCAGGCGGGACACCGAGTGCCGCTCCATGTACTCCGACATGTCGAAGCGGATCAGTTCGAGCCCGAGCAAGCGCGCCAGCTGGCGCGTCACCTCGGTCTTGCCGACGCCGGTCGGACCCGCCAGCAGGTAGGAGCCGATCGGCTTCTCCGGCGAGCGCAGGCCCGCACGGGCGAGCTTGATCGCCGCCGACAGCTGGTCGATCGCCCTTTCCTGGCCGAACACCACCGTCTTCAGGTCGCGGTCGATGTTGCGCAGCATCTCGGTGTCGTCCTTCGACACGCTCTTGGGCGGGATGCGGGCGATCTTGGCGACGATCTCCTCGATGTCGGGCACGTCGATGGTCGACTTGCGCATGTCGGGCGTGCGCAGCATCTGGGCCGCACCGACCTCGTCGATCACGTCGATCGACTTGTCGGGAAGCTTGCGGTCGTGGATGTAGCGCGCCGCCAGCTCGACCGACGCCTTGATGGCATCGTCGGTGTAGGTGACGTGGTGGTGCTTCTCGTAGACCGGCTTCAGGCCCTTCATGATCTCGACCGCGTCGGCGATCGAGGGCTCGGGCACGTCGATCTTCTGGAAGCGGCGGACCAGGGCGCGGTCCTTCTCGAAGTAGTTGCGGTATTCCTTGTACGTCGTCGAGCCGATGCAGCGCAGCTCGCCCGACTGCAGCGAGGGCTTCAAGAGGTTCGACGCATCCATCGAGCCGCCGGAGGTGGCGCCGGCGCCGATGATGGTGTGGATCTCGTCGATGAACAGCACCGAGTTGGGCTTCTTCTTGAGCTCGGCGAGGACTGCCTTCAACCGCTCCTCGAAGTCGCCGCGATAGCGCGTGCCGGCCAGCAGCGCGCCCATGTCGAGCGCGTAGATCACCGACTCCTTCAGCACCTCGGGCACCTCGCCCTCGACGATCTTGCGGGCCAGCCCCTCGGCGATCGCCGTCTTGCCGACGCCGGGCTCACCGACATAGAGCGGGTTGTTCTTGGTGCGGCGGCACAGGACCTGGATGGTGCGCTCGACCTCGTGCTCACGGCCGATCAGCGGATCGACGCGGCCCTCTCGGTGCTTCTGGTTGAGGTCGACGCAGTAGGCGGCCAGCGCCTCGTTACCCTGCTTCACCGCAGCCTCCCCACCGTTCTCCTCCTCGGAGCCCTGGACGCGGCGGGCGCGGGTGCGGCCCGGCACCTTGGCCTTGCCGTGGCTGATGTAGTCGACCGCGTCGAGCCGGGTCATGCCCTGGTTCTCCAGGAACGAGACGGCATGGCTGTCGCGCTCGGAGAACAGCGCCACCAGAACGTTGGCGCCTGTGACTTCCTTGCGACCCGATGATTGGACATGGACCGCAGCGCGCTGAACGACGCGCTGGAAGCCCGCCGTCGGCAGCGGCTCGCTGGGATTCTGGGTGATGATGCCCTTCAGTCGATTGTCGATGAAGGTCTCGAGGTCGTGGCGAAGGCGGTCGATATCGACGCCGCAGGCCTTCAGTACAGGGACCGCATCATCGTCTTCGGTCATCGCCAGCAGCAGGTGCTCGAGGGTCGCGTATTCGTGGCGGCGTTCGCCGGCGAGCCCGAAGGCGCGGTGGAGGGATCTCTCGAGGTTCTTGGACAGCATGGACATCGAACTACCTCGACTGAAGGGACAACGTACTACTCGCTTTCAGGTTCACTCCTTCTCCAACGTACACTGGAGAGGATGCTGGTTCTTGCGGGCGTAATCCACCGTCTGGGTCACCTTGGTCTCGGCAATCTCATAGGTGTAGACGCCGCACACCCCCACGCCCTTCTGATGGACATGGAGCATGATCTTCGTGGCTTCCTCGCGGTTCTTCTGGAAGATGTGCTGCAGGACGTCGACCACGAACTCCATGGGAGTGTAATCGTCGTTCAGCATCAACACCTTGTACATCGACGGCTTCTTGGTCCTGGTGCGGGTGAGCGTGAGCGCGCCCGAGCGGCCCTCGCCATCACCTTCCCTGTCGTCACGACGCGGCGGCTGCGGCGGTCCGCCCGGCGGCCCACCGGGCGGCTCGTTCGGCCCACCCAGCCGGTCGCCACCCCATTCACGCAATTGGGGGCGCCGTTCGCAGTCGTTACGCAGTGTGTCCATCGTTTGGATCACAACCCCCAAGACAGAAAACGTCGGAACCTTCCGAATTATATAGGTACCGCAAGCGATTCCGCCACCACGCCGCAGGGGCGCCCGCCCACAGCCCCAGCGCAGCAATCTTCGCGCCGGTTGCCGGTGGATAGTGATCAAATTCTGCGGAACGGCGTCGGTCCCATGCAGCCAGCCGGCAAATAGAGCGTGCCGCGTGGCGCAACGCCTAGCGCGGCCGCAGGCCGTCCCTGCCGACAGTCAGCGTCCACTGGTTGGCATTCATGTGGTTGACCGGTGCGTTCCAGTCGCGCCGCAGCTGCGCCGGCACCTCCTTGCGCGGCGGATTGACCGGCACCGGCACGGGATCCCACGAGAACAGCGCACGCGAGAACTTCACGTTGGCAAAGCCGTCGGTCGGATAGTGGTAGGCTTGGAAGCCCCACACGCCGTCGCGGCAGGAAGCGATCGTCCACCAGAAATCGACGTCGGGCAGGCGCAGCCCGTCGCGCGGCGGGCCAAAGCCCGCGCTCTCCTGCAGGAGGGCCACGAGCTCGCGCGTTTCGCCGGCGTTCAGGATGCGTTCGCCGCGCTTCATGCTCCAGGGCTTCAGCACGTCGCCGCCATTGTTCAACAGCAGCTGCGAGACGTTGCCCTGGTCGGCCAGGACGCCGACCGTCATGCCGGCTGTGCCGTCGGGCTGCAGGAAGATCTCGTAGGTTCGGACCTGCTCGGAATAGATCGCGTTGTAGACCAGGCGCAGCCGATTGCGGCCGTCCTTGCCGCAATTCGCACGGATGTCGTCGCCGCCCACGAAGGCGAACCAGTTGAATGAGCGCACGATCGGCGGATCGACATAGCGGTCGGGGCGCTGGGCGAAAGCGGCGGGCGCGGCCGTCAGCACCAGTCCAAGAAACACCGCGAATACACGCTTCATCACCGCCCCTTCCTGCCACCACTTGGGTTGCATCCTCCCGGCCAACTTGGGCATCAGCGCGGCGGCTAAAAAGTTGCATAACCCCATAAATTTGAGTATTGTCGAGGAACTGCCTCTAAGTCTTTGCTTGGGCACAAAAATATAGACTTTGGTAATGGCTCAATCGCGATGACATCCCCTCTCCGTCGCATCGCGGCCGGTCTCGCCTTATTGGCCGCTGCTTTCTTCTGTGTTGCCGCCCTTCTCCCAGGCGATGCGAACGCTCAGTCGCCGCCGGTGAAGCGTGCGGCGCCGACCGGCAAAACCAAGGTTCGACCGACGGCGGCGGCTTCGAGCTGGGTCGCCAATCCGGCTGTCGATGGCCGTGACGCCTACATCATCCTCGACGCCACCAGCGGGCGCGAGCTCTCGTCCGATCAGCCCGACCAGCTGCGCCATCCGGCGTCGCTCACCAAGCTGATGACGATCTATCTCACCTTCTCGGCCCTCGACTCCGGCCGCTTGTCTCTCGGTGACGGCCTGCCGGTGTCGATCAATGCGCTGAACGCGCCGCCGACCAAGATGGGCCTGCCGCCGGGCGGCACGGTTAGCGTGCGCGACGCCATCATGGCGCTGGTGACGCGCTCGGCCAACGACGCGGCGATCGTGCTGGCGGAAGCCATGGGCGGCGACGAAGCGAGCTTTGCCCAGATGATGACCAACAAGGCGCGCCAGCTCGGCATGAGCTCGACGGTGTTCCGCAACGCCTCCGGCCTCCCCAATCGGGAGCAGGTGACGACGTCGCGCGACCTTGCCCGGCTTGCCTTCGCGCTGATGCGCGACTTCCCTCACTACTATCCGGTGTTCTCGGTGCAGAGCTGGCCCTATCGCGGCCGCATCCTGGAGAACCACAACCGCATGCTGGCGTCGTACGAAGGCGCTGACGGCCTCAAGACCGGCTACACCAACGCCTCGGGCTTCAACCTCGTGATGTCGGCGGTGCGCGACAACCGGCGGCTGATCGGCGTGGTGATGGGCGGCGACAGCGCGGGCCAGCGCGACCGCCTGATGGCCATGCTGATGGACCAGGGCTTTGCCAGCGCTGCGGCGATGCGCCTGTCGCCCTGGACCAACATCCGCAAGCCGCCATCCGCCCGCTACACCGCCGCCAACTTCGATCCGAGCCTGATCCTGCCGGAGAGCACGCCACGGCTGACGCCGCCCAATCCGCAGCAGCCGTTGGCCGGATTTACCGCCGCCGCTGCACCGGCAGCGCCGGCCGAACCGCGCGTGGCCGGCCCCGCCGTCCCCGCGCAAGGCAGCGTCGCGCCGCCGTTGATCGGCCCATCGACCGGCCCGTCGATCGGCAGCTGGGTGATCCAGGTCGGATCGTTCAGCGATCCGCAGGCGGCCCAGCTCGCGCTGGAGCGGGCGGCCTCTACATTGGTCGACATGGGCTCGGCGACTGCCTCGGTCGACGAGGTGCAGATGGCCAGCAAGACCTTCCACCGCGCGCGCCTCACCAACCTCTCGCAGACCCAAGCGGTCGATGGCTGCAAGCGTCTCGAGAAGAAGAAGATCTACTGCTCGGCTCTCCAGGTCACCGCCTGGAACACGCCTAACGCGCGATAGCCTGCAGCGCCTTTCTCAGCCGACCGACAAAGGGCCGCTTGTGGCGGCCCTTCCACAGCTCGTAGTTCCACGGCGCTGGCGATGGCTGCAGGCGCGTCGCCACCGGTTCGAATACCGACACCGTCACGAGATCGCCCCCAACCCGGACCTTGAGGCTTGCGATGCGGTAGCCGGGCCCCTCAAAGGCCGCGAGCCGGGCGACATCGCGTGACGTCAGGCCCGCGACGACAACGCCCTGCACCCGCTCGGCCGGATCGCGGATCACGATGGGATAGGTCATGCCCTTGGCGCGTCGCCGCGAGTGACCGGGCAGGATTGCCGGCACAAACGCCGATGGCGGCAGCCGCCGGCCGATCACCAGCGCCATGACGTCAGTGTCGATCAAGGTGCCGTAGAAGAAGAACTTCATTGCCGGGAGCGCGCCACTCCAGTGGCGCATCTTCGTGGATCACACAGCCCATGAGCGCCACGGAGTGGCGCGCTCCCGGCAATGAGCATCAATGATGCCCGCCCGCTTCCATGTCGTCGGGCAGGCTGACGCCGCTCGCCGACAGCGCGGCCTTGAGGTCGGACTTGAGCCGCTCCAGGCCGGCATCGTCGGGCGCCTCGCAGCGCGCCACCAGCACCGGCTGGGTGTTGGAGGCGCGCAGCAGCCACCAGCCGTCGCCGGCGCTGACGCGCACGCCGTCGATGTCGGAGAACTTGGCGCCTGCCTTCTGCAGGCGCGCCTTGACCTCCTCGACGACGCCGAACTTGCGGTCGTCGGGACAGTCGAAGCGCAGCTCCGGCGTGTTGACCGGCTGGGGCAGCCCGTCGCGCATGTCGGCCAGGCTCTCCTTCGAATTGGCCACGATGTTGAGCAGCCTCAGCCCGCAATAGAGCGCATCGTCGAAACCGTAGAAGATGTCGCCGAAGAAGACATGGCCGCTCATCTCGCCGGCCAGCGGCGACTTGATCTCGGCCATCTTGGCCTTGATCAGCGAATGGCCGGTCTTGAACATCATCGGCTTGCCGCCCGCCTTGGCGATTTCGTCGAACAGCACCTGGCTCGCCTTGACGTCGGCAATGATGGTGGCGCCGGGATGGCTCTTCAGCACGTCGCGCGACCACAGCACGAGAAGCTGGTCGCCCCACAGAACCCGCCCCTTGCCGTCGATCGCACCGATGCGGTCGCCGTCGCCGTCGAAGGCGATGCCGAGGTCGCAGCCGCGCTTCTTCACCTCGGCCATCAGCTGCTCGAGGTTCTTCGGCACCGTCGGATCGGGATGGTGCGCCGGGAAGGTGCCGTCGACCTTCTCGTTCAGCACGAAATGCTCGCCCGGCAGCTTGTCGACCACGGCCCGGATCGAGACCCCGACCGCGCCGTTGCCGGTATCCCAGGCGACCTTGAGCTTCTTGCCGGGCTTCACGTCCCGCAGCAGGCGCTCGGCATAGGCCGCGAGGATGTCCTTGCTCTCGGCCTTGCCCTGGCCGCTTTCCCAGTCGCCCTTGGCCGCCATGGCGCCGAGCTTCTGGATCTCCTCTCCGAAGAACGACTTCTTGCCGATCATCATCTTGAAGCCGTTGTAGTCGGGCGGATTGTGCGAGCCGGTGATCTGGATGCCACCGTCGGTGTCGAGGTGGTAGACGGCGAAATAGAGCATGGGCGTCGCCGCCACGCCGATATTGACCACGTCGATGCCGGCCGCCGTCAGCCCATCGACGCAGGCCGCCGCCAGCTCGGGCGAGCTCAACCGGCCGTCGTAGCCCAGGGCGATCCGCTTGCCCCCCTTGCGCTTGATGATGGTGCCGAAGCTGCGGCCGATGGCGCGTGCGTCTGCGGCATGCACCTGCTTGCCGACGACGCCGCGGATGTCGTACTCGCGCAGGATGGTGGGGTCGAACTTGTGAGCGGTCTGGCTCATTCAAAAGGCTCCGGTGAACGGGACGTCAATGGCGCGGCTGGGGACGGCCTACCCCCTCATAGGTGAAGCCCAGGCCGCGCATCTCCTCGGGATTGAAGATGTTGCGCAGATCGACGATGCGCGGTTGGCGCATCACCTGCTTGATACGCCGCGGATCGAGGCCGCGGAACTCATGCCACTCGGTGATCACGACCAGTACGTCCGCCTCGAACGCCGCGTCATAGGCGGTCTTGGCGAAGGTGATGTCCTTGAAGAGCTTGCCGGCCTCGGTCATGCCCTCGGGATCGAAGGCGACGATCCGGGCGCCCGCCTCCTGCAGCGCCGGCACGATGTCGAGCGAGGGCGCGTCGCGCATGTCGTCGGTGTTGGCTTTGAAGGTCAGCCCCAGCACCCCCACGGTCAGCCCCTTCACCGAGCCGCCGCAGAACTCGATGACCTTGCGGGCCATCCGCTTCTTGCGCGCGTTGTTCACCTCGATCACCTGCTCGACGATGGTCTGCGGGGCGTCGACCTCGCGCGCGGTGTAGGCCAGCGCCAGCGTATCCTTGGGGAAGCACGAGCCGCCGAAGCCCGGGCCGGGATGCAGGAACTTGCGGCCGATGCGGCCGTCCAGGCCGATGCCGCGCGCCACGTCGTGCACGTCGGCGCCGACCTTCTCGCAGAGGTCGGCGATCTCGTTGATGAAGGTGATCTTGGTGGCGAGGAAGGCGTTGCCGGCGTACTTGGTGACCTCGGCGGTCTCGATGTTGGTGAACACCATCGGCGTCTGGATGAGGTTGAGCGGCCGGTAGATCCCGGCCATCACCTCGCGCGCACGCTGGCTCTCGACGCCGATCACGACGCGGTCGGGCTTCATGAAGTCCTCGATCGCCGCGCCTTCGCGCAAGAACTCGGGGTTGGAGCAGACGTCGAACTGGGCGGCCGGCTGAGTCTCGCGGATAATGCGCGCCACCTCGCGGCCGGTGCCGACCGGCACGGTCGACTTGGTGACGACCACCGTGTAGCCCTGGATCGCGTCGGCGACCTCGGCCGCGGCGGCATAGACGTAGCTCAGGTCGGCATGGCCATCGCCGCGCCGCGTCGGCGTACCGACCGCGATGAACACGGCATCGGCATTGCCCACCGCGTCGCGCAGGCCGGTCGCGAAGGAGAGCCGGCCCGCCTTGACGTTGTCGGCAACCAGCTTGTCGAGGCCGGGCTCGTAGATCGGCATCACGCCCTGGCGCAGGAGCTTGATCTTGGCCTCTTCCTTGTCGACGCACACCACATCGTGGCCGAACTGGGCGAAGCAGGCGCCCGACACCAGTCCGACATAACCCGAGCCGATCATGGCGATGCGCATGGCGTCAGCCCTTCAGCAGGCGGCCGAGCAGCGCCCGCGTCTCGCCCGCGATGTCGTCGCGATTGAGCGCGACGGCGACGTTGGCCTCGAGGAAACCGAGCCTGCTGCCGCAGTCGTAGCGCTGGCCGGCATAGGTGAGCGCGTGGAATGGCTGGTGGCCGATCATCTTGGCCATGGCGTCGGTCAGCTGGATCTCGCCGCCGGCACCGGTCTCGTGCTTGTCGAGATGGTCGAACACCTCGGGCATCAGCACGTAGCGTCCGATGATCGCAAGGGTCGACGGCGCCTCTTCGGGTTTGGGCTTCTCGACTAGGCCGGTGATCTCGGCCAGTCCGTTCTTTGCGCCTTTCACGGCGGCGATGCCGTAGCTCTTGGTCTGCTCCCGCGGCACGTCCATGACCGCGACCACGTTGCCGCCGGTCTTTTCGTGAGTCGTCACGAGCTGCGCCGTGCAGGACGGTGAATCGATCGTGAGCTCGTCGGGCAGCAGCACGGCAAAGGGCTCGTGGCCGATCCAGTCGCGCGCGCACCACACCGCGTGGCCGAGCCCGAGCGGCCGCTGCTGGCGCGTGAAGATCGCGTTGCCCGGCTTGATCGCGGCATCCTGGGTCTGTTGCAGCTCGCGTTGCTTGCCGCGCTGATGCAGCGTCGCCTCGAGCTCGTAGGCGGCGTCGAAATGATCCTCGATGGCGCTCTTGTTGCGGCCGGTGACGAAGACGAACTCCTCGATGCCGGCCGCGAGGCACTCCTCGACCGCATATTGGATCAGCGGCCGGTCGACGACCGTCAGCATCTCCTTGGGCATCGCCTTGGTCGCCGGCAGGAATCGGGTACCCAATCCCGCCACCGGCAAGACGGCTTTGCGGACGCGCTGCGGCATGCTTCGTCGACCTCGTTCAATACGCGCCGTTGTTGCCACGCCCGGGAACACCCCGCAAGTTCAACCACTTATTAGCCACCAAGCAACACGTCCTTGGCCCGGTTGATGCGCGCGGCAAGGTCGGCGGTTCCGCCGACGTCGGGATGCATGCGCTGGATCAGCCGGCGGTGCGCAGCCTTGATCTCCTCGACGCTCGCCCCTTCGGCAAGACCGAGCACGGCGAGAGCCTCCTCGCGCGTCATGTCGACGCGCGGCCCGCCCGGTGACGATCCATGGGGCGGCGCCTGCTGGCTGTTGCGCCAGTCGGTGCCTAGCCGCCGGTCGAGATAGGCCTCGAGCACGCGGCGCGAATCGGCATCGGCCGCACATTCCTGGTGGAGGTCCATCAACTCGCTGTCCGACAGGCTGTCGAGGGTGCGCCCGGCGAAGCGCCCGGCCAGCACGGTTCCACCGACGTCACCGGTGCCGTGGTCGATCCAGGCCTGCAGGAAGGAGGTCCGCGCCTCGGTTCGCTTGGCGCTGCCCGGCGTGCTGAAGCCGCGCGACGACCAGTTGCGGACGGCCCGGGCGATCAGGCCGGTGATCACCAGGCCCGCCAGGCCGAACAGCTCGGGCAGCACGCTGGGCAGGAAGCGAATGCCGAAGATCAGCATGAAGCCCACACCGATGACGCCCACGCCCAACAGGAGGATGCGCACCACGCGCGCCAGAGAAGACGGATTGGCGCGCAGCAACCAGGCGATGGTGAGCGCCACGACCGCGAGACCAATCAGGGCCAGAGCGATCGCGGGCATGGTTCACGGCCGCGGCGTGCGCGGCTGGCCCGGCGCGGGCAAAGACGGCGAGCCGGGTACGTTCGATGGGGCCTGCTGTTGCTGCTCGGCCTTGTCGCGCTGGATCTGGCGCCAGCGTTCGACGTTGCGATTGTGCTCGGCGAGGTTGGTGGCAAAAGCGTGCCCGCCCTGCCCGTCGGCGACGAACCAGAGCGCGCGGTCGCGCGCCGGATTGGTCGCCGCCTGGATCGAGGCGCGGCCGGGATTGCAGATCGGCCCGGGCGGCAGGCCGGTGACGACATAGGTGTTGTACGGCGAGTTCGATGCCAAGTCGGCGCGCGTCAGCTCGCGGTTGAACGGCACCTTGCCCAGCGTGATGCCGTAGATCGTCGTCGGGTCGCTCTCGAGCTTCATCCGGCGCCGCAGGCGGTTGATATAGACCGCCGCCACCTTGGGCCTCTCGGCCGGGACCGCCGTCTCCTTCTCGACGATCGAGGCAAGGATCAGCGCCTCACGCCGGTTGGCGAGCGGCAGGCCGGCGGCGCGCTTGCGCCACGCGTCGTCCAGCGTCTTGTCCATCGCCTCCTTCATGCGCAGCAGCAGCCCATCGCGCGTGTCGTCGCGCGAATAGAAATAGGTCTCGGGCAGCAGGTCGCCTTCCTTGACGTCCAGCGTGATCTCGCCCGCCAGCGCCTCGGTCTTGCGCACCAGGTCGAGAACCTCGGCCGTCGTCATGCCTTCCACGACCGTGAGGCGGCGCTGCACCTGTTTGCCCGACTGCAGGAGCTCGATCAGCGCCCACATCGAGGTATGAGCCGGCACCTCGTACTCGCCCGCCTTGATGGGCTTGGGCGTGGGATCGATCATCAGGGCGATGCGGAACAGGCGGGGATGCGCGATCGCACCCTCCTCCTGCAGCAGCTTGGCCATGGTCGAAGGCCCGGCGCCGCGCGGGATGACGACGTTCTTGGTCTTGTCGAGCGGGCCGGCCGCGGTCAGCAGCGAGTTGCCGAGCCACAGCGCGCCGCCCATCAGGGTGACGAACAGGGCGATGAAGAACAGCACCCAACGGAAATAGCTGAGCACGCCTCAGCCCCCGCTGGTCAGACGGCGCCGAAGATCAGACAGGCGTTGGTGCCGCCGAAGCCGAACGAGTTGCTGAGCGCATGGCGCACCGGGCGCTGCTTGGCCTGCTTGGGCACCAGGTCGATGTCGCAACCCTCGTCGGGCTCGTTGAGATTGAGCGTCGGCGGCACCGCCTGATCGAGGATCGACTTGATCGAGTAGATCGCCTCGATGGCGCCGGCGGCGCCGAGCAGATGGCCGGTCGCCGACTTGGTCGACGACATCGAGAGCTTGTAGGCGTCCTGGCCGAACGTCTTCTTCACCGCACCGAGCTCGATCACGTCGGCCATGGTCGAGGTGCCATGCGCGTTGACGTAGTCGATCTGGTCGGTGTTGAGCTTCGCGCGCTTCAGCGCCGCCTTCATGGCGCGCTGCGCGCCGTCGCCGTCCTCCGACGGCGCGGTGATGTGGTAGGCGTCGCCCGATAGGCCGTAGCCCACGATCTCGGCGTAGATCTTGGCGCCGCGCTTCTTGGCGTGCTCGTACTCCTCGAGCACGACGACACCGGCGCCCTCGCCCATGACGAAGCCGTCGCGCCGCTTGTCCCACGGCCGCGAGGCCTCGGTCGGCGTATCGTTGAAGTCGGTCGACAGCGCCTTGCAGGCGTTGAAGCCCGCGATGCCGATGCGGCAAATCGCGGCCTCGGCGCCGCCCGCCACCATGACGTCGGCATCATCGAGCTGGATCAGCCGCGCGGCGTCGCCCAGCGCATGGGCGCCGGTGGCGCAGGCAGTCACGACCGAGTGGTTCGGCCCCCTGAAGCCGTACTTGATCGAGACCTGGCCCGAGGCAAGGTTGATCAGGGCCGACGGGATGAAGAACGGACTGACCCGGCGCGGCCCGCGCTCCTTCAGCACCAGCGAGGTCTCGTAGATCGTCTGCAGGCCGCCGATGCCGGCGCCGATCATGACGCCGGTGCGGTTGAGGCTCTCCTCGTCGGTCGGCTTCCAGCCCGAGTCCTCGACGGCCTGATCGGCGGCGGCGATGCCGAAGATCAGGAACTTGTCGAGCTTCCGCTGTTCTTTGGGGGCAAGGTAGCTGTCGACGTTGAAATGGCCGTTGGCCTTGTCGCCCTGCGGCACCTCTCCTGCGATCTTGGTCGCGAGATCGCTGGTGTCGAAGGCCTGGATCGACCGGATGCCGGACTCGGCCGCCATCAGGCGCCGCCAGTTCGTGTCGACGCCGTCGCCCAGCGGCGTCACCATCCCCATGCCCGTCACGACGACTCGCCTCATCGGCCGTCCTCCGTACTGCAGGAGACGATCAGGACTTGGCGTTGCTCTTGATGAAGCCGATGGCGTCGCCGACGGTCTGGATCTTCTCGGCCGCATCGTCGGGAATCTCGATGCCGAATTCCTCCTCGAAGGCCATCACCAGTTCCACGGTGTCGAGGCTGTCCGCGCCGAGATCGTCGATGAACTTGGCATCTTCCTTCACCTGCGCCGCTTCGACGCCGAGATGCTCCACGACGATCTTCTTAACGCGTTCGGCAATATCGCTCATTTTCTTGTCCTTCCCGTGTGTCTCAGAAACCTGGTTCGCCCAAAGGGGATGGCGATTTCCGGCTCTTATACATAGGTGCCCCGCTATTGGCTAGCGCCGGAAAGCCCACAGAATCAGGGACTTGCGGCTAAATCATCGCCATTCCACCATTGATGTGGAGAGTCTGGCCCGTGACGTACGCCGCCTCGTCGCTGGCGAGATAGACCACGCCGGCGGCGATCTCCTCGGGCGTGCCCAGCCGGTCCGCCGGCACGCGGCCCAGGATTGCCTTCTTCTGCTCGTCGGTCAGCACATCGGTCATCGGCGTGGCGATGAAGCCCGGCGCGATGCAGTTGACGGTGATGGCGCGCGAGGCGAGCTCCTGGGCCAGCGACTTCGACATGCCGATCAGCCCGGCCTTGGCGGCGGCGTAGTTGGCCTGGCCGGGGTTGCCCGTGACGCCGACCACCGAGGTGATGTTGATCACCCGGCCATGGCGGCGGCGCATCATGCCGCGCATCGCCGCGCGGGTGAGCCGGAAGGTGCCGGTGAGGTTCACCTGCAGAACCTTCTCCCACTCCTCGTCCTTCATGCGCATGGAGATGTTGTCGCGCGTGATGCCGGCATTGTTCACCAGGATGTCGATCTTGCCCATCGCCGCCTCGGCTTCCTTGGCAAGGCGATCGATGTCGGCGGCATCGTCCATGCGGGCGGCGATGACGTGCGCGCGCTCGCCGAGCTCGCTCTTCAGCTTCTCCAGAGCCTCGGCGCGCGTGCCCGAGAGCGTGACGGCAGCACCCTGCTTGTGCAGCGCCCGGGCGATCGCGCCCCCGATGCCGCCCGAGGCGCCGGTCACCAGCGCGGCCTTGCCGGAAAGATCGAACATTGGGTCTCCTTAAATACCGTCGTCCCGAGCGAAGCCGCCCGAAGGGCGGCGTAGCCGAGGGACCTCTTTTTGTCGATGCATCCTCAAAACAGGTCCCTCCACTACGCCTCGCTACGCTCGGCTCCGGTCGGGATGACGGGGGGCCTAGACCGTCTTCAAGAACGCCTCGATATCGGCCGGCGTGTTCAGCGCCGTGCCGGTCATCTCCTTGTCGATGCGCTTCACCAGGCCCGACAGCACCTTGCCGGAGCCGCATTCGACCAGCGCCTCGACGCCCTGTGACTTCATGTATTGCACGCTCTCGCGCCAACGAACGAGACCGGTGACCTGCTCGACCAGCCGCTGCTTGATGGCATTGGGCTCGGTGATCTCCGAAGCGAGCACGTTGGCCACAAGGGGCACGCGCGGCGTGCCGAGCGTCACCTTGTCCAGCGCCTCCTGCATGGCATCCGCTGCGGGCTTCATCAGCGGGCAATGGAAGGGCGCGCTCACTGGCAGCAGCATGCCGCGCTTGGCGCCGCGCGGCTTGGCGGTCTCGATGCAGCGCTCGACGGCGGCCTTGTGGCCGCTCACCACGACCTGGCCGCCACCATTGTCGTTGGCGACCGTGACCACCTCGCCCTGCGCGGCTTCCTTGCAGGCCTCCTGGGCGGGCTCGAGCTCGATGCCCAGCAGAGCCGCCATGGCGCCCTCGCCCACCGGCACCGCTTTCTGCATCGATTGCCCGCGCAACTTCAGAAGCCGCGCGGCATCTGCAAGTTGCAGCGATCCTGCCGCCGTGAGCGCCGAGTACTCTCCCAGGGAATGGCCGGCGACGTGGCTCGCCAGGCTCGCCAACGGCTTGCCGCCGTCCTTTTCCAGGATGCGCATGACGGCGATGCTGACGGCCATCAAGGCCGGCTGGGCATTCTCGGTCAGGACGAGGTCCGATTCCGGCCCCTCGCGCATCAATTTCGACAGATTCTGCTTCAGCGCCTCGTCGACCTCCTGGAAGACGTCCCGGGCGATGGTAAAGGCCGCGGCGAGGTCGGCGCCCATGCCGACAGCCTGGGACCCCTGTCCCGGAAACACGAAAGCGCGACTCATGAGCCGTTTCCCCTGCGTTCTTGCCTTAAAGCGGCCTTTCCATACCCCACCCGAGGCAACGCCGGAACGCCTTGATTTCGGGGGATTTGCCTGTATAACCGCCGCTCTTCGGGGCCTAAATCGGCCCCGATCTCCTTGCCGACCCGACGCAATACCGCAAAGGGCCGGCTAGATCCGGGCGGTTGCCGGTCGACCCTCTTCCAAGCGAAGAGCCAGCACGACGAACGCCGGGTCGCTAACAGCCATAAGGAGCCGTTCGTTTCATGGCACTCTACGAGAATGTCTTCATCGCGCGTCAGGACGTCCCGACGACGCAGGTGGAGACCCTGACCACCCAGTTCTCCGAGCTGGTCACCGGGTTGGGCGGCACCGTCTCCAAGAAGGAGTACTGGGGCCTCCGTTCCCTCACCTATCGCATCAAGAAGAACCGCAAGGGTCACTACACCCTGCTGAACATCGATGCCCCGCCGGCCGCCGTTAAGGAGCTGGAGCGCACGATGTCGATCAACGAGGACATCATCCGTTTCCTCACCGTGCGCGTCGACGAGCTCGAGGAGGGCCCGTCCGCCATCATGCAGCGCAGCGCCGAGAAGGCCGACCGTCCGGGCGGCGATCGCGGCGACCGCTGGGGCGATCGTCCGCCGCGCCGCGAGCGTCCGCGCTTCGGCGATGAGGGCGCAGCACCGGTCGTGGCAGGAGAAGAAGAATGAGCGCACAACGTCGTCCCTTCACCCGCCGCCGCAAGAGCTGCCCGTTCTCCGGCGCCAACGCGCCGAAGATCGACTACAAGGACGTGCGCCTGCTGCAGCGCTTCGTCTCGGAGCGCGGCAAGATCGTGCCGAGCCGCATCTCGGCGGTGTCGTCCAAGAAGCAGCGCGAGCTCGCCCAGGCGATCAAGCGCGCCCGCTTCCTGGCGCTGCTGCCCTACCTGATTGCCTGAGGAGAGACGATCATGCCGATGAACGTCATCCTGCTGGAGCGCGTGCCCAAGCTCGGTCAGATGGGCGATGTTGTGAAGGTGAAGCCCGGCTTCGCCCGCAACTTCCTGCTGCCGCAGAAGAAGGCCCTGCGCGCCACCAAGGACAACATCGCCTACTTCGAATCGCAGCGTAAGACGCTGGAGGCGCAGAACCTCGAGCGCCGCAAGGATGCCGAGGCCGTGGCGGCCAAGATGAGCGACCTCAAGGTCACCCTCATCCGCCAGGCGTCGGAGTCCCTGCAGCTCTACGGCTCGGTCACCTCGCGCGACATTGCCGACGCGGCCGCGGCTGGCGGCGTCAAGCTCGAGCGCAGCCAGGTCGAGCTCGACAAGCCGATCAAGGCGCTGGGCGCGCACAAGATCAAGGTCCACCTCCATCCGGAGGTCGTGGTCGAGATCAGCGCACTCGTCGCCCGTTCGCCCGACGAGGCCGAGTTCCTCGCCAAGGGCGGCACGCTGGTCGCCGAGACCGAACGCGCAGCGCTCGAGGCGGCGGAAGCCGCCCAGCGCGCCGCCGCCCAGGCGGCCGCCCTGTTCGAGGCCAAGCCCGCCGCCGAAGGCGAGGCTGCCGCCGAGACCACCGACGAGGCCCCGGCCGAGGAGGCCGCCGTCGAAAAGAAGTAACGAGCCCTCACGGCCCTCGTTCTGGCGCCTGTCACCGACCTCCGGTGGCAGGCGTTTTTCTTTGGGGGGTACAAGATTGGGGGACGCCGCGATTTCTACATTCGCCAGGCGGATTTAGCGTTCACCCCTTTGCCTTGAATTTGCCATCTGGATTAACATTTCAACTGAGGATAACGCCCCGAAGGGTTCGGCAATGCTGTTGGCTCGTGTTCTCGCCCGCGTACTGGGCGAAGGCCAGCTTTCAATCATCGACGCGGCCGGCAGGTGCCACCGCGTTGACGGCGCGCGACCGGGCCCCGCTCTTACTATTCGCGTTCACACCTGGTGGACCGGCATCAGGCTGGCGCTGCGACCAAGGCTCGCCCTCGGCGAGGCCTACATGGACGGGCTGCTGACGGTCGAAGGCGGCGACATCTACGACCTGCTCGACCTGCTCGGCCGCAACATGGCGGCCCTCGAAGCAACGCTCATGGTGAAGTGGTCATACACCCTGCAGCGCTGGCTGCGGGTGCTGGAGCAGTACAATCCGATCGGCAAGGCCGAGCGCAACGTGGCGCATCACTACGACCTCAAGGACCAGCTCTACGACTTCTTCCTCGACCGCGACCGCCAGTACTCCTGCGCCTACTTCAAGAACGGCGACGAGCCTCTGGAAGAAGCGCAGCTCCTGAAGAAGCAGCACATCGCCGCCAAGATGCTGCTGCAGCCCGGCCAGCGCGTGCTCGACATCGGCTCCGGCTGGGGCGGGCTGGGACTTTTCCTCGGCCAGCAGTTCGGCGTCGACGTGACCGGCGTCACCCTGTCGAAGGAACAGCACGCCGTCTCCAGCCGGCGCGCGCTCGAGGGCGGCATCGCCGATCACGTGCGCTTCAAGCTGCTGGATTATCGACAGGAGCCCGGCCACTACGACCGCATCGTCTCGGTCGGCATGTTCGAGCATGTCGGCTCGGCCCATTACGTGGAGTTCTTCACCAAGGTGAAGGAGCTTCTGGCCGACGACGGCGTCATGCTGCTGCATTCGATCGGCCGCATGGAGCCACCGGGCGGCACCAACACCTGGCTGCGCAAGTACATCTTCCCCGGCGGCTACACGCCCGCCCTGTCCGAGGTCCTGTCGGCGATCGAGAAGGTGGGCCTGTGGGTCACCGACATCGAGATCATCCGCCTGCACTATGCCGAGACCCTGCGCCACTGGCGCCAGCGCTTCCTCGCCAACCGCGACCGCATCAAGCAGCTGGCGGGCTACGACGACCGCTTCTGCCGCATGTGGGAGTTCTACCTGGCCGGCTGTGAGATCTCCTTCCGGTACATGAACCAGATGGTCTTCCAGCTGCAGTTGGCGCGCCGGCAGACCGCCGCACCGCTCACGCGCGACTACATGCTGGACGCGGAGAAGGGCATCAAGGTCACGCGGTCGATGGCGGCGGAGTAGCGCCGCCCGGAAGAGGACTTGTCCCCGGCTTTCAGGGTATTGTCCTGACCCAACCGTATTTGCGGTAGAGAACGTCCCCCTCGTTTTCATAAGAAGCTCTGCCATGGAGCCAATGAAAGACCCCTCGAACGTCACGCGCCTGCCTGGCGCCGAAGATGTCCGCCTGCGCGAGCCGCCGCACAATTTCGAGGCGGAGCAGGCGCTGCTGGGCGCCATCCTGATCAACAATGCCGCCTACCAGCGCGTCGCGGAGTTCCTGCGGCCCGAGCACTTCGCCGATCCGCTGCATGGCAAGCTCTACGATTCGCTGTCGAAGCTGATCGAGCGCGGCCAGATCGTCAGCGCCGTCACGCTCAAGACCTATGTCGAGCAGGACGAGGACATGAAGGCGGCGGGCGGTGCGGGCTATCTGGCGCGGCTGGCGGCGGCCTCCGTGCACGTGATCGACGCCGCGGCCTTCGGCCAGGCGGTGCACGACCTCTACCTGCGCCGCCAGCTGATCGACATCGGCGAGACCGTGGTCAACGGCGCCTTCGGTACCGGCGACGTCGATGAAACCGCGCTGAACCAGATCGAGCTTGCCGAGAAGAAGCTCTACGACCTTGCCAGCACCGGCCAGACCGAGGGCGGCTTCAAGGCGTTCCGCGTCGCGCTCACCGAGGCGACGGTGGCGGCCGAGGCCGCCTACCACCGGGTCGGCCAGCTGACCGGCGTTGCCTCCGGGCTGTTCCAGCTCGACCAGTTGCTGGGCGGCCTGCACAAGTCCGACCTGATCATCCTTGCCGGCCGCCCCTCGATGGGAAAGACGGCGCTCGCCACGAACATCGCCTTCAACGCCGCCCGCGCCTATCGCGAGGAGATCGTCGATGGCCGCCCCAAGGCGGTCGACGGCGCTGTCGTCGGCTTCTTCTCGCTCGAAATGTCGTCCGAGCAGCTCGCCACCCGCATGCTGGCCGAGCAGGCCGAGGTGCCGTCGGAGAAGATCCGCAAGGGCGAGCTGATCAGCGCCGACTTCGACAGGGTCCTGTCGGTCAGCCACGAGCTCGAGCATCTCAACTTCTTCATCGATGACACGCCGGCGCTGTCGATCGCGGCGCTTCGCACCCGCGCCCGCCGGCTGAAGCGCACGCATGGGCTCGGCCTGCTGGTGGTCGATTACCTGCAGCTGCTCTCGCCCTCGGGCAAGAACCGCCAGGACAATCGCGTGCAGGAGGTCTCCGAGATCACGCGCGGTCTCAAGACGCTCGCCAAGGAGCTCGACGTGCCCGTGCTGGCGCTGTCGCAGCTCAGCCGCGCCGTCGAGCAGCGCGAGGACAAGCGCCCGCAGCTCGCTGACCTGCGTGAATCGGGCTCGATCGAGCAGGACGCCGACGTCGTCATGTTCGTCTATCGCGAGGAGTACTACCTCACGCGCTCCGAGCCCGCGCGTCGCGCCGAGGAAAGCGACCAGCGCTTCAATGAGCGCCACGAAGCCTGGCGCCAGCGTTGCGAGCAAACCTACGGCAAGGCCGAGGTGATCGTGGCCAAGCAGCGCCACGGCCCCACCGGCATCGTGCGTCTGGCCTTCGAAGGCCAGTTCACCAAGTTCGGCAACCTCCCGGCCGACGCCGACGGCCCGGGCCCGGTGTTCGAATGAGTTGTCTTGCCGGACCGCGGGCCTCCAGGCCCGCTCATATCGTCGCATCGACCGAGAAGATGCGGGCCTGGAGGCCCGCGGTCCGGCAAGAGTAGCTGCATGTCCCCCTCCGACGACGCCACCCGGCGCGCAGGCGCGATCCTGACGGTCGACCTCGGCGCCATCGCCGCCAACTGGCGAGGGCTGCGCGATGCCGGTCGCGCCTCGGCGGCGGGCGGCCGCCAGGTCGACTGCGCCGCGGTGCTGAAGGCCGATGCCTATGGCTGCGGCGCGGGGATCGTCGGGCCGCGGCTCGCGGCCGAAGGCTGCCGGCAGTTCTTCGTCGCCCATCTCGAAGAAGGCATCGCGCTCCGCAAGGCCATGCCCGAGCACCCGATCTACGTGCTGAACGGGCTTCTCGCCAACACCGACGCCGATTTCGTCGAGCACGACCTCACGCCGGTGCTGAACCATCTCGGCCAGCTCAACGCCTGGCGGGCCGCTGCCCAGCGCTTCAACCGGCCGCTCGATGCAGTGATCCATATCGACACCGGCATGCACCGGCTGGGCTTCAGTCCCGACGAGTCGCAGGTCCTGATCAACGAGCGCGGCCGCCTGCGCGGGCTCAGGCTGGCCCTGCTGATGAGCCACCTGGTGGCATCGGAGGAGCCCAACAACACCATCAATGTCGAGCAGCTCTCGCGCTTCCGCAGCTTCGTGAAGGCCATGCCGGGCGCGCCGACCTCGCTCGCCAATTCCTCCGGCATCTTCCTCGGGCCCGACTATCACTTCGACCTGCTGCGGCCGGGCGCCGCGCTCTACGGCATCAATCCCCTGCCCGGTCGCGACAATCCGATGCTGCCTGTGGTGACGCTGCAGGCCCGCATCCTGCAGACCCGGCAAATCGACGCCTTCCAGACCGTCGGCTATGGCGGGGCGTGGCGATCGGCCCGGCCGAGCCGCGTGGCCACGATTGCGCTCGGCTATGCGGACGGCTACTTCCGTATCCTGATCAACCGCACCCATGTCCACCTCGCCGGCCACCGCGTGCCCGTGATCGGCCGCATTTCCATGGATCTTGTGACCATCGACGTGACCGAAGTGCCCGAGCCCCTGTGCGAGACCGGCGCGCTGGTCGAGGTGCTGGGCCGGCACATGACGGCCGACGACCTCGCCGACCATGCGCGCACCAATGCCTACGAGGTGATGACTGCCCTGGGCCGCCGCTATGCCCGCGTCTATGCCGACGAGCCGGCGGGCGAACCCCAGAACGAGCCGGAGAACGCCGCGTGAGCATCCCCCTGGTCACTTTGCTGGGGCGCATGACGCTCGCCTTCCTGGAGGCGATCGGCGCGGTCACGGCCTTCGCCTTCCAGGCCGTGCGCTGCGCGCTCAGCCCGCCATGGTACAGCCGGCAGATCCTTCGCCAGATGATGGAGATCGGCTACTACTCGCTGCCGGTCGTGGGACTGACCGCCATCTTCACCGGCATGGTGCTGGCCTTGCAGAGCTACACCGGCTTTGCCCGCTTCTCCGCCGAATCGGCCATCCCCAACGTCGTCGTCGTGTCGCTGACGCGCGAGCTGGGGCCGGTGCTGGCCGCCTTGATGGTGGCCGGCCGCGTCGGTGCCGCCATGGCGGCCGAGATCGGCACCATGCGGGTCACCGAGCAGATCGATGCGCTCACCACGCTGTCGACCAATCCCTACAAGTACCTGGTGGTGCCGCGCCTGATCGCGGGCATCATTACCATGCCGATCCTGGTGCTGATCGCCGACATCATCGGCGTGCTGGGCGGCTTTCTGGTCGGCGTCTACAAGCTCGACTTCAACGACGTCGCCTATCTCCGCAACACCATCGACTTCCTGCAGTTCCAGGACGTCTTCTCGGGTCTCGTGAAAGCGGCGGTGTTCGGCTTCCTGATCGCGCTGATGGGCTGCTACCACGGCTACACATCCAAGGGCGGCGCCCAGGGCGTCGGCGCGGCGACGACCAACGCCGTGGTGTCGGCCTCGGCGCTGATCCTGACGTTCAACTACTTCATCACCGAAGCCTTCTTCGCCCGCTGATGTCCCCCAAGATCTCCCTGCGCGGCGTCGCCAAATCGTTTGGGCCGAAGCACGTCCTGCGCGGCATCGACCTCGACGTCGCCAAGGGCGAATCGATGGTGGTGATCGGCGGCTCGGGCACCGGCAAGTCGGTGCTGCTGAAATGCATCCTCGGCCTGATGCGGCCGGAGGCGGGCTCGATCAAGGTCGACGACCAGGAGACGGTCGGGCTGGCCGACAGCGGCCGCTCCCAGGTCATGCGCAAGTTCGGCATGCTGTTCCAGGGCGGCGCATTGTTCGATTCGCTGCGCGTCTGGGAGAACGTGGCCTTCGGGCCAATCCAGAGCGACGGCATGAAGCCTGCCGAGGCGCGCGAGGTGGCGATCGCCAAGCTCGGCAATGTCGGCCTGGCGCCCGAGATCGGCGAGCTGTTCCCCGCCGAGCTGAGCGGCGGCATGCAAAAGCGCGTGGCGCTGGCCCGCGCCATCGCCCGCGAGCCCGAGATCATCTTCTTCGACGAACCGACCACCGGCCTCGACCCGATCATGGCCGACGTGATCAACGACCTGATCGTGAAGTGCGTCAGCGACCTCGGCGCCACCGCGGTGTCGATCACCCACGACATGGCCTCGGCGCGCAAGATCGGCCATCGCATCGCCATGCTGCACGAGGGCAAGCTGATCTGGCAGGGCCCGGTGGCCGACATCGACCATTCCGGCGACGCCCATGTCGACCAGTTCATCCACGGCCGCGCCGAGGGACCGATCCAGATGCAGGTCAGGAAGCTCTGACCATGGCCCGCCAGCCCAGCCTTCCGCAGACCCGCCGCTGGTTCGCCGAAGAACTGCGCGCCATCGGACATCTTCTGGACGAGCGCGTGATCGACGCCTTCGCCGCGGTGCCGCGCGAGCGCTTCGCCGGTCCCGGACCATGGCGGATCCTGCACTTCGCCGACGGCTATTGGACGACACCCGATGCCGATCCGCGCCGGCTCTATCACAACGTGCTGATCGCCCTCGACGAGGAGCGCCGGCTCAATATCGGCGAGCCGCTGTTGTGGGCCCGCCACTTCGACCGGATCGCCGTCAAGGCCGGCGAGCGCGTGCTGCAGATCGGCACAGGCTCGGGCTATTACACGGCCGTCCTGGCCGAACTGGTCGGGCCGAACGGCCGGGTCGACGGCATCGAGATCGATGCGCCGCTGGCGGCGATGGCCGAGCGCAATCTCAAGGACTGGCCTGCGGCCCACATCACCGTCGGTGACGCGAGCGTCCCCGTCGACGGGCGCTGGGACCTGATCGTCGCTTTTGCCGGTGCGACGGCGCCACATCCCTGGTGGATCGATGGTCTGGCCGATGGCGGCCGCCTGCTGCTGCCGATGACGGCCGGCAATTTCTCGGCGCGCGGCGGCTTCATGCTGCGGCTCGACCGTCGCGGCAATGGCTTCGCCGCCCGCTCCGCCGGCTGGGTCGGCTTCTATCCGTGTGCCGGCGCGCGCAGCCCCGAGGGCGAAGCGGCGCTCGAGGCGGCGCTCGCCGATCCGGCGGGGCAGCAGGCCGTGCGCAGCCTGCGTCGCGACCAGCACGAGAAGGACGAGTCGTGCTGGCTCCATCGCGATGGCTGGTGCCTTTCCAAGCACGAGCTGCACTGACATGGCCCGGCCGCTCAAACGCTTCGTCTGCCAGTCATGCGGCGCCGTCACCAACAAGTGGAGCGGCCGCTGCGAAAGCTGCGGCGAGTGGAACACCATCGTCGAGGAAGCAGCCCCGGCGCCCGGCCCGGCCGGCGGCGGCCTGGCGCGTGCCGGCAAGGGCCGCATGCTCGAGTTCGCCGGGCTGCGCGGGACGACGCCACAGCCGGAACGCTATCGCAGCGGCATCAGCGAGTTCGACCGCGTTTGCGGCGGCGGGCTGGTGGTGGGCTCGGCGTTGCTGATCGGCGGCGATCCCGGCATCGGCAAGTCGACCTTGCTGCTGCAGGTCGCGGCGGCGCTCGCCCGCCAGCACACGGCCTGTGCCTATATCTCGGGGGAAGAGGCGCTCGACCAGGTGCGCCTGCGCGGCGAGCGGCTGGGGCTGGGCGACGCGCCGGTCCAGCTCACGGCGGCGACGTCGGTGCGCGACATCGTGGCGACGCTTGAGCGTGGCGACGCGCCCAAGGTCGCGGTGATCGATTCCATCCAGACGATGTGGCTCGACACCATCGACAGCACGCCCGGCACGGTGAGTCAGGTCCGCGCCTCCGCCCAGGCGCTGGTCGAGCTTGCCAAGCGGCGCGGCATCGCCGTCCTTCTCGTGGGCCACGTCACCAAGGACGGCGCCATCGCCGGCCCGCGCGTGCTCGAGCACATGGTCGACACGGTGCTCTACTTCGAGGGCGAGCGCGGCCATCATTTCCGCATCCTGCGCACGGTGAAGAACCGCTTCGGGCCAACGGATGAAATCGGCGTGTTCGAAATGTCCGACCGCGGTCTTTCGGACGTCGCCAACCCGTCGGCGCTGTTCCTGGGCGAGCGGCGCGGCAATGTCTCGGGGACCTGCGTGTTCGCCGGCATCGAGGGCACGCGGCCGGTGCTGACGGAGATCCAGGCGCTGGTCGCCCCCTCCTCCTTCGCCACGCCACGCCACGCCGTGGTCGGCTGGGATTCCAACCGGCTCGCCATGGTCCTGGCCGTGCTCGAGGCGCGCTGTGGCGTGCAGGTCGGCGCCAACGACGTCTACCTCAACGTCGCCGGCGGCCTGCGCATCGGCGAGCCGGCGGCCGACCTCGCCGTCGCTGCAGCCGTCGTGTCATCGCTCGCCGACGAGCCCGTGCCGCACGACATGGTGGTGTTCGGCGAGATCGGCCTCGGCGGCGAAGTGCGTCCCGTCAGCCAGCGCGAGGCGCGCCTGCGCGAAGCCGCCAAGCTCGGTTTTCGCAGTGCCCTCATTCCGCGCGGCCGTGCCGGCACGGGCGCCGCTGCACGCATCGCCGAGGGCATCGCCATTGACGAAATCGAGCATCTGTCGGACCTTGTGGCGCGTTTTCAGCCGGCAGACCGGCCCCGCAAGAGTAGGCAACGGAGCGATTAGGGCCGATGGAGAAGCTGGGAATCACCGTTTTCGACGTCGCCGTCATCGCCGTCGCCGTCTTCGGCGCGCTGATCGGCGCCTCGTCGGGTTTCGCCCATGCTGTGCTGTTCATCGGCTCGTGGATCGCCGCCGGCTGGGTGGCCTGGCGCTTCGCCAAGCTGATCCAGCCCGAGGTCGAGCAGCTGGTCGGCAGCACCGAGCTTGCTTATTTTCTGTCCATGCTGACGGTGTTCGTCGGCGCCCTGATCGTGCTGGTGATGCTGACCAACGCGCTGTCGCGCTACGTGCGGAACGGCCCGCTCGCCAAGCCCGACCGCATCCTGGGCGCCGGCTTCGGCGTCGTCTGCGCCTGGGTGGCGCTGGGCACCGCCTTCCTGTTCTACGGCTATCTCGCCCCGCGGGCTCTGCCGCCGGCCGTCGAGGGCGGGGCGACCTTTCCCATGATCAAGGAAATGGCCAATTTCGTGGAACCATTTCTGCCGTCGGGCTTTCGCACCCGCCTGCAAGGCCGCGGCGGCGATTCAACGGTTACGCCGCCCTCACCGGCCGGCGCACCACCGTCCGGCGACACCAAACCACCGGCAGACGCCAAGCCGCCGGCCGCGGATACCAAACCGCCGCAGTGAGTTATCCTTGATGGCGTACACGGCGGTCACCAGTTATAACCCCGCCGTGTCCAGTGCCCCTAACCGTCTCGACCATGACCTCGATAAGTTTCACGAGGAATGTGCGCTGTTCGGCATCTACGGCACTTCCGATGCTGCCGCCCATACCGCACTGGGCCTGCATGCCCTGCAGCATCGCGGCCAGGAGGCCTCGGGCATCGTCACCTTCGATGGCCGACATTTCCACAATCACCGCGCCGCCGGCCTGGTCGGCGACATTTTCGGCGAGCAGTCGGTCATCGCCAAGCTGAAGGGCTATTCGGCGATCGGCCATAACCGCTACGCCACGACCGGCGGCTCGTCCGACCGCAACATCCAGCCGATCTTCGCCGATTTCGACTTCGGCGGCCTGGCGCTCGCCCACAACGGCAACCTCACCAACGCCTATCTCCTGCGCAAGGAGTTGGTGCGGATAGGCTGCCTGTTCCAGTCGACCACCGACACCGAGGTGATCAACCATCTGATCGCCCGTTCCAACTACTCGACCGTCGTCGACCGCCTGATCGACGCGCTGGGCCGGGTGAAAGGCGCCTATTCCCTGCTGCTCCTCACCAACGAGGAGCTTCTGGGCGTGCGCGATCCGCTCGGCGTGCGGCCACTGGTGATCGGCCGGCTGGAGGACGCCTGGATCCTGACCTCGGAGAGCTGTGCCCTCGACATCATCGGCGCCCGCTTCGTGCGCGACGTCGAGCCGGGCGAGATCGTCATCGTCGACGGCAACGGCCTGCGCTCGATCAAGCCCTTCACCAAGCAGAAGCGGCGCTTCTGCGTGTTCGAGCACATCTACTTCGCCCGCCCCGATTCCAAGGTCGAAGGCGTCGGCGTTTACGACGCGCGCAAGCGCATCGGCATGGAGCTGGCGCGCGAAAGCCCGGTGCCGGCCGATGTCGTCGTGCCGGTGCCCGATTCGGGCGTACCGGCCGCGATCGGCTACGCTGCCCAGTCGGGGCTGCCGTTCGAGCTCGGCATCATCCGCAACCACTATGTCGGCCGGACCTTCATCGAGCCGGCCGACCATATCCGCCATCTCGGCGTTCGCCTGAAGCACAACGCCAACCGCGCCATGATCGAGGGCAAGCGGGTGATCCTGGTCGACGATTCCATCGTGCGTGGCACGACCTCGATGAAGATCGTCGAGATGGTGCGCCAGGCTGGCGCCCGCGAGGTGCATATGCGCATCGCCGCTCCGCCGACGACCAATCCCTGCTTCTACGGCATCGACACGCCCGAGCGCGACAAGCTGCTCGCCTCGCACTACGACGTCGCCGGCATGGCGAAGTTCATCAAGGTCGATTCGCTGGCCTTTGTCTCGATCGACGGACTCTATCGCGCCATGGGCCTGCCCGGCCGCGATCCGGCCAACCCTGCCTTCTGCGATGCCTGCTTCACCGGCGACTACCCGATCTCGCTCGACGACCAGATGGGCGTCGAGGATCGCCAGCTCTCGCTGCTCGTCGAATCGGCCTGAGGCTTCTTCCGTGACCGCGGCCTCTCCCGGCCGGCTGGCCGGCCGCCTGGCATTGGTTACCGGCGCCTCGCGCGGCCTCGGCGCCGCCGCGGCGCTCGCCTTCGCCGCCGAGGGCGCTCATTGCGTGCTGGTGGCGCGCACCGTGGGCGGCCTCGAGGAGCTCGACGACAGGATCAAGGCCCTGGGCGGCTCGGCCACGCTGGTGCCGCTCGACGTCACCGACGGGCCCGGCATCGACCGCCTGGGCGCCGCGCTCTACGAACGTTTCGGCCGCCTCGACGTGCTGCTGGGCAACGCCGCGATCCTGGGCGTGCTCTCGCCGATCGGCCATATCGACCCCAAGGTGTTCGAGCAGGTCATGGCGGTGAACGTGACGGCCAACTGGCGCCTGATCCGCTCGCTCGATCCGCTGCTGCGCCGCTCCGACGCCGGCCGCGCGATCTTCGTGACCTCGGGCATCGCGCGCAAATGCGTGCCCTATTGGAGCGCGTATGCCGCCAGCAAGGCGGCGCTCGAAGTGCTGGTCGGCACCTATGCCGCCGAGGTGGCGCACACCGCGGTGCGGGCCAACCTCTACAATCCCGGCCCAATGCGCACGATGATGCGCGCCCAGGCCTTCCCGGGCGAGGATGCGGCCCGGCAGACGCCGCCCGAAGCACACGCCGAGGGCTTGATCCAGCTGGCGCTGCCCTCCTGCACCCTCAACGGCGCGTGGGTCGCCGGCGACGAAGCCCTACCGTGAGGCATCGGTCGTGCGCAGGCCCTCCTTCGCGATGCGATTGATCGCCTCGTCGACGCAGAACTTGAAGGCTGCCGCCGCCTTCCAGTGATCGATCTTCGGGTCTGTCGATCCAGGCTGCGCCAGGGTCCGGTTCAGGCACTCGTCGAAGGCCGCACCGTGACCGACGCCCGATAGCACTTTCCTCACCCGCGTCTGCAGCCCGACGTAGGGGCCGCCGTCCGAAATCCAGGCGAGGTAGTCGGAGAGCGCACCCAGGGCCACCATCAGCTGGACCTTGTCGGCCGGCGTCGTGCGCTCGAACCAATCGAGGTAGGTGACGGCGATGTTGAGCGCCGGGCCGCTCTTGGACGGATCGAGATCTGCGGCGGCTCGGTACTTCGCGATGGCGTCCTTCCACTCGCCCCGCGCGCGGCTGACGTTGCCCCAGTTCATCAGGTCGTCGGCCGACGCCGGAATTTTGGCCTGCGCCGTTGCGTACTTCTTGTCGGCGCCGTTGAGCAAGGCCAGCTCGTCCGGCACGCCGAGCGCGACGGTGATGTCGCCCGACTTGGTACGACGATGCGCCACGATCAGCCACTGGCGATATATTCGGAGACCTTCGAGACGGTTCACCAGGGCATCCACGCTCGCGGTGCGCGACGTCGGCAGCTCCTGCAATTGCTTGCCTGCTTCGGCCAGCGTGTCCTCCGCCATCTTCAGACGCGTCTGCAGCAGCGACTGGGGATCGTCGTCCCAGCCCAGTGCCGGCGTCGTCTGATGGATCTTGATGCCTTTGGTAAGGATCGCGTTCATCAGAACGGCGATGGCCGTCGGCGCATTGTGCGTCAGCGCTTGCGAATCCCTGAACCGTCCGATCGCCTGATCGAGCTCGGACAGTTGCTGCTGAAGGTCGCTGAGCGCGTCGGCACGCGCCAGATGGACCTCGCCGTAGATGTAGGGCACCCAGCGCAGATCCGCTTTATTGCCTCCGGCCATGACCTTGGCGATCAGGTTCTGGGTGTGGCTGAAGCTGCAGCGTTCTCGGCGATTGTTGATGCGCTGTTCCACGCGCTGCAGGTCGGGCGCGCCCGGCGCCACGCCGGCGTCCAGCCCCGTGCACTGCGCTCGCTCGAGCTGGAACGTGTAGGCGGCCGCTGTCTTGGGGTCGATGTCGGCAATCGCATGGAGAGCGATGCACTCGTAGATGTTGTCGAGCGTATCCTCGGTGATGCCGCCGACGGTCTCGGCCGGACAGTTCGCGGTCGATCCGTGGTCGCCTGCGAGACTCATCACCGCGGAATACGCTCCCTGATCGTTGCGACGTGTCAGGGCCGAGCGCAGCGTCACCGGCGCGACGCCGAACAGGGCAACCAGCTCGCGCGCGGCGCTGCGCAGGCTGAGCGGCGCTCCCGGGATCTGCAGGTCCACCGTCTGGGTGCCGTCGTCGACGTTCACCCGCCGCCACTCCTTGACGCCGGCGCGCTGGATCCGGTCGAGATGCCGAGCGATCTGCTGGGCGGCAAGCTCGGGCGTCGGCACATCGGGCGTCGCCGATGCCTTGACGACCACGGGATCGATGGCGATGCCGCCGGCGGCCAGCTCGCGAACGACAGCGGCCACCACGATGATGACGATGACGCTGACGCCAAGCGCCACCAGCACCTTGCGCAGGCCGTCGAACCAGTTGGCTACACGGTCAAATCTCGTCGGTGCATCCGGCATCTCAATCCCCCTGATCGATGCCAATACCGCATCATAGAGACTGCCGGCGCCGCCCACGAGCGGTCTGTGGGGAAACCCACACGGTCGCCGCTTCCTCCCCATCGCGGACTCCGCGATTGGCGTGCGATTTTGGCCGCGAAGCAGCCAAAACGCATGGGTGCCCGCGAAGCGGGCGGAGGGGTCAGAGGCCGCAGTGTGGGGCTCACGACCCCTCCGGCCCTTCGGGCCACCTCCCCAGCTTCGCTGGGGAGGAATGAGCATTGATGCCTCAACGCCTCGCGCGGCCGCCGTAGGGATTCTTCGGCTTGCGCATGCTGAGCCGGATCGGCACGCCGGGCAGGCCGAAGTCGTCGCGCAGGCGGTTGATCAGGAAGCGCAGATAATCGTCGCCCAGCTCCTCGGGCTGGCTGACCGACAGCACGAAGGTCGGCGGCCGCCGCTTGATCTGCGTCATGAAGCGCAGCCGGATGCGCCGCCCCTTGGCCAGCGGCGGCGGATGCAGGGTCTCCATCTCGCGCAGCCAGCGATTGAGCTTGGGCGTCGGGATGCGCTTGTTCCAGACGTCGTAGGTCGCGAACACCGCCGGCATGAGCCGCTCGATGCCCCGTCCGTTCAACGCCGACAGGCCGACGATCGGCAGATCCTTGACCTGGGCGAACGAGGCTTCCAGGCGATCGGTAAGCTTGCGCCACGCCTTGGTCGCGGTGGAGCGGTCGTCGGCCAGCAGGTCGGTCTTGTTGACTGCGATCACCAGGGCGCGGCCTTCCTCGATCACCCAGCCGGCCACCGCCAGATCCTGCTTCTCGGCCATGTTGGCGGCGTCGAGCACGACCACGGCGACGTCGGCCAGGCGAATCGCATCGAGCGTATCGGCGACCGAGGCAGCCTCGAGCTTTGCTTCGATGCGGCTCCTCCGCCGCATGCCCGCCGTATCGACCAGGCGCACCGGCCGGCCCTTCCACTCCCATTCGACGCGGATCGCGTCGCGCGTGATGCCGGCCTCGGGCCCGGTCAGCACACGCTCCTCGCCGACCAGGCGGTTGAGCAGCGTCGACTTGCCGACATTCGGCCGGCCGACGATGGCGAGCAGCAGCGGCCGCTTGGGATCGACCGCGTCGGCTTCTTCGTCAGCCCCCGCTTCGTCTTCGGCGTCCTCGTCCTCTTCGGAAATCGGCTCGATGTGCTTCGCCAGCGCCTCGTGCAGGTCGCTCAGGCCCTCACCGTGCTCGGCCGATACCGGGATGGGCTCACCCAGCCCCAGCCCGTGCGCCTCGGCGAGGCCCTGCTGGCCGGCCCGGCCCTCGCACTTGTTGGCCACCACGATCACCTTGCCGGCGCGCTTGCGCAGCCAGCCCGCGAAGCTCTCATCCAGCGGCACGATGCCGGCGCGCGCGTCGATCAGGAACAGCACGACATCGGCGCTGTCGATTGCGCGCTCGGTGAAGCGGCGCATGCGCGCCTCCAGCGCCCCGCCGCCCGCGGTCTCCCAACCTGCCGTGTCGAGCAGCGTGAAGGCGAGATCGCCGAGCGTTGCCGGCGCCTCGCGCACGTCGCGGGTTACGCCCGGCGTGTCGTCGACGATGGCGCGGCGCTTGCCGACCAGGCGGTTGAACAGGGTCGACTTGCCGACATTGGGTCGGCCAACGATAGCCACCCGTGGAGGAGCGGGCCGGTTGTCAACGGAGGGCAATGAGCCGTCCTGAATCGGTCAAGACGTAGATCGTGCGATTGGCGATCACGGGACCGAGCCGGATCGGGTCACGCAGATCGAGCTTCCCGAGGATCTTGCCGTCGTAGGGCGACACGGCCAGGAGCTCGCCCAGCGTGCCGCCTATCAGGAGGCGATCGCCCGCCAGCACCGGGCCCGACCACAGGACCGGCCTCTTGCGCGCTTCGTCCTGGTACTGCGTAAGCGGCGTCACCCACTTCACCTTGCCGGCATCGCGCGACAGCGCGGCGACGTCGGCGCTGCCGGTGGTGACGAAGACGAAGCGACCGGCCACCCACGGCGTCTGGTTGCCGCCGATGCCGCGATCCCAGACGCGTTGGCCCGAGCGCAGGTCGAGCGCGGCGAGCTGGCCTGCCGTGCCCATCGCCAGCACCAGGCCGCGGTCGATCACCGGGCGGCCGCGAATGTCGGTGAGGTTGCCGAAGGCGCGCACTTCACCGCGCGCGCCGATCATCGTCTCGTTCCAGATCGGCCGGCCGTTGTCGACACGCAATCCGACCAACTCGCCCGAGCTGAAGGGCGCTACGATGTAATCACCCGAACCGGCCGGGCTGTTGCCGCCGACGAAGCCCGCGCTCTCCTGCAGGCCGGTGAACTGCCACAGCTCCGAGCCATCGACCGCAGCCAGCGCCTGCAGCTTGTTGTCGATGCTGATGGCGAACACGCGGTCTGCGAAGACCAGCGGTGCGCCACGCACCGGGGCACTCACGGTCGAGGCCCAGATCTCCTTGCCGTCGTTGGGATCGAGCGAATAGACGGCGGCATAGCCCGTCGTCACGAACAGCTTGCCGCCATAGTAGGCGAGCCCGCCGCCGAACTCGTTGGCGTCGCGGCCCTTCTCGGGCTTCAGTGTCACGCGCCAGATCAGCTGGCCGGTATCGGCATTGAAAGCCGAGACGGTGCTCTGCGCATCCTTGGCGAAGACCTTGCCTTCGGCCACCACCGGCGGCGTGGTCAGGATGCGTGAGGAGGTCGTGCCTGCGCCGACGTCGGCCGTCCAGATGACTTGCGGCGAATCGCTCACCGCAAGATTGTGCATGGCATAGTTGGCGAAGCCGCCGGACTGCGGCCAGGAATCGTTTACCGTCGGGGCCGGCAGCACGACCGAGACGTTGGCCATGTCCTTGTCGGGCTCGAGGTCACCGCGCTCGGCGAACACCGAGAGACGCTCGCCGGGCAGCGGCGTCTTGCTCTTGCCGAACATGTCGCCGATCGCGTCGCAGCCCGACAGCGACAGGCCGAGCAAAAGGCCAACGAGACCGACGCGGAGCGAGGCCGCATGCAACACACTGGCCATGCGGCTACTTCGCCTCGGGATAGAGATTGAGCATCGCCGAGGCGCGCTGCGCGGCGGCCTGCGGCACCTGAGGGTCCTTACTGATCTCGGTCCACAGCTCTCGGGCTCGCTTCATGTCGCCCTTGCGCACGGCGAGCATCGCCTGCAGCTCCCGCACGCTCAGCCGGAACGGCCGGTCAGGGCCGGCCAGCGGCTCCAGCTTGGCCACGATCTCCTCGGCCTTGGGCGAATCGATGCTCTTGTAGCCCGCGATAACATTGGCGAGGTCGGACAGCTCACTGGCCGACAGCGTCGGCGCCACCTCGACCAGAGCTGTCACCTGCGCCTCGAGCGGCTCGCGCAGCTGGGCGGCGATCAGGGCCGCCAGCGACCGGTAGGGTTCGGGGGCGCTCTTGGCCTGCTTCTCGAAGGCCGCCCGCGCGGCCGCCGGATCCTGGGCGATCTGGGCGAGGGCCGCCGAGTAGGCAGCGCTCGCCTCACCGCGTTGCGAGGCGTCGTACTGGCGCCAGCCGACCATGCCGGCGGCCGCCACGACGAAGATGACGGCGGCGGCCACAATCCAGGTGCCCCAACGGTTCCACCATTCCTTGAGCTCGTCCTTGCGGACGGCCTCGTCGACTTCATGGAAAGCGGCGGAATCGGACACGATGGCTCCCGGATTATCGCGAAATATCAACAGCTTCAGGCGCGGTTCTAGCCCCGCGACCCGCCTTTGGCAAACCACAGAACCTGGGCCGTTTGGGGGCGCTTTACCCTTTCCAACGGTTCTGCAACAATTCGGCTGACGTCATGGTTCAAGTGCCGGCTGCATGACCAACCTGTACCGTTTGGCCGATCAAAAGGCCCGGCGCCGCATTGTCTCATTCGACCGGCGGGAACTGTCCCGGCTTCTCAACCTCTACAGCCTGCGAGTCGCCTCCGGCGAATGGCGCGACTACGCCATCGACTTCCGGCCGGGCATGGCGATCTTCTCGATCTTCCGCCACACCGCCGAGCAGCCCCTGTTCGCCATCGCCAAGGTGCCGGGCGGCAACCAGGGCGGCTACATGGTCTACAACGGGCCGCGCAAGCTGGCGCACGGCGATTCGCTGGAGGACGTGCTCAGCATCTTCGAGCGCAAGCTGCGTTTGCTGACGGGCTGACTGACCTCCCGCGTCTTGCCCGACCGCGGACCTCCAGGTCCGCTCATCGCTGGGAGCGCGCCACTCCGTGGCGCTCATAGAATGTTGATACGAAGAGAAGATGCGCCACGGAGTGGCGCGCTCCCAGCAAAGACCTGGAGGTCCGCGCTCCGGCAAGACTAGAAGACCTTCGCGTAGTTCTCGGGCTTGAAGCCCACCAGCAGCTTGCCGCCGACATCGAGGACGGGCCGCTTGATCATCGAGGGCTGCGCCTCCATCAGCGCAATCGCCTTCTTCTCGGTAAGGCCTTCCTTGTCCTTGTCAGGCAACTTGCGGAAGGTCGTGCCGGCGCGGTTCAGCAGCGTCTCCCATCCGACCTTGCCCGCCCATTGCGCGAGACGGCCGCGTTCGATCCCGGCCGTCTTGTAGTCGTGGAAGGCGTAGGCGACGCCCTTCTTGTCGAGCCAGGCGCGGGCCTTCTTCATCGTGTCACAGTTCTTGATGCCGTAAATCGTGACGCTCACGGGTCCTCCAAGAAAAATCGCCGGCGCATGTCGGAAGCTGGATAGCTCGTTCGTCCTTGAGTTAGCAACGTGGTTGCGTGCAAGGAGAGTATGATGTCTGCCGATCGCGAGCTTGTCCTGACCCGCCTGATCAAGGCCCCGCGCGAGAAGGTCTATCGCTGCTGGACCGAGCCGGAGCTCATGAAGCAGTGGTTCGCGCCCCTGCCCTACACCACTCCGCATGTCGATGTCGACGTGCGGCCGGGCGGCGCCAATGTCATCATCATGCGCGGTCCCGACGGCAACGACCTGCCCAATCGCGGCATCTATCTCGAGGTCGTGCCCAACAAGCGGCTGGTGTTCACGGATGCCTACGTGAAGGCCTGGGAGCCATCGGACAAGCCGTTCATGACCGTGATCCTCACGTTCGAGGATGAAAGCGGCAAGACACGATACACCGCTCGCGTCCGCCATTGGACGGTGGCTGACAAGGAAGCGCACGAGAAGATGGGCTTTCATCAGGGCTGGGGCATCTGCACCGACCAGCTCGAAGCCCTGGTCGCCAAGCTGTGATGGGAGGCTGACATGGCCAACAACTTCGTCTGGTACGAGCTGATGACGAACGACGCCAGGGCGGCGGAAACCTTCTACGGCCAGGTCGTGGGCTGGACGGCGAAGGACGCCGGACAGCCCGGCATGGCCTACACACTTCTGTCGGTTGGCAACACGCCGGTCGCGGGCCTGATGACCCTGGACAAAGAGGCCTGCGATGCCGGCGCCAAGCCCGCCTGGATCGGCTATGTCGGCGTGAACGACGTCGATGCCTACGTGGGTCGCATCACCAAGGCCGGCGGCAAGGTGCACGTGCCGCCGACCGACATCCCCAACATCGGCCGCTTCGCCATGGTGGCCGATCCGCAGGGCGCAGTGTTCAACCTGTTCAAGCCTGTCTCCGACATGGCACTGCCGCCTCCCGATCCCGCGACGCCGGGATTGGTCGGCTGGCACGAGCTGATGGCGGCCGACGGAGAGAAGGCCTTCGCCTTCTATGCCGACCTGTTCGGCTGGACGAAGGACGAGGCGATCGACATGGGCGCGATGGGTCGCTACCAGCTGTTTGCCGCCGGCGGTGCCGCGATCGGCGGCATGATGACCAAGCCCGCCGACGTGCCGGCACCGTTCTGGGGGTACTACTTTCAGGTCGACGCCATCGGCGCGGCGCTCGAGCGGCTGAAGGCGGCCAGCGGCAAGGTCATCAACGGACCGATGGAGGTCCCGGGCGGCAGCTGGATCGTGCAGGGCGTCGACCCGCAGGGGGCGATGTTCTCGCTGGTCAGCCGCACGCCCTAAGGCTGAGGCCTTATTGCACTGGATTGCCGCTGTCAGTGCACGCCGGTTTCAAATAGCCTCCGCTCGGGGAGATGGCGCGCGCTCGCCGCCACGGCTCTTGCAGGGGGACAGGACAATGAGTGTGACCAGCGTCGGACAGAAGGTCGCCACGAATGGCACTGACGACGACGGCGAGAGGAGCAATGGGGGGCGGATCTGGATTCTGGGGGCGATCGTCGCAATAGCGGCGGTCGTGGCGGGCTTCTACGGCATCGACGCCTACTCTGCCGGAACCAACGCCGCGGTCGCCCAGTCGACCGACGACGCCAAGGATTTCGAGACGGTGTTCCGCGATCTCCTGAAGCAGCGCTCGCTCGTCATGAGCATGGCCGCCGAGGTGCTGCTGCAGGACACCACCACCATGGAAGCGTTCGCGCGCCGGGATCGGCCGACGCTGGTGGCGCGCATGGAACCGTTCTTCGAGCAGCTCAAGAAACACCATAGCGTCGAGCAGCTCAATTTCTGGCTGCCTCCCGCAACAGTCTTTTACCGCGCCAGCCAGCCCAACGACTTCGGCGCCGATGTCTCGAAGTATCGCCGGACCGTCCTGACGGCCAACGAGCGTCGGGAGCCGGTGGTCGCCGTCGAGACCGGCTCGAACGGCCACGTCGATGTGCGCGCCATCATGCCGATCGTGGTCGACGGCAAGTTCGTGGGCTCGCTCGAGTTCGCGAGCAACCTCGACACGCCGTTAGCGAGCGCCAGCGCCACCGCCGACCAGAAATGGGCGGTCGGCATCAGCCGGGAAGTGTCCGAGCGCGTTGGCCGCGCCGCCGACTCCCGCACTGATGTGTGGCAGAAGGACATGGTCTTCTATCTCTTCTCCGATCCGCAGACCGCCCAGCTTCTGCACTCGATCAGCTTCGATCCGACTGCCCAAGGCTACACGCTGGCGAACGACAGACACCACCACACGATCTTCGTGCGCACCTTCCCGCTGACCGATTTCGGTGGCACCCCATCGATCGTCGTCGCCATTGTCGACGACCTGACCAACGACTTTGCCCAAGTCTTGCACTCGGTGCTGATCAAGGCCGGTGCTCTGTTCGTCGTGCTTGCGGCGGTCGGCGCCTATGCCTTCGTGAAGTTCGGCCAGATTCGTGGCCGACTGACCGGGCTGGTCGGCAGCCAGCGTCGGGAACTCGCCCAGCAGGTCGCCGTCGGCCAGGCCGCCCTGGCCAAGCTCAAGGAAGTCGACCTGATCAAGCGCGGCTTCTTCAGCAACCTGGTCAGCGCCATCAACGGGCCCCTGCAGGCGGTCACCGGCCAGCTTGCCACGCTCGCGCCGGCGATGGCCAAAGCCGATCCCGCGACGGCCGGCCGCCTCGGCTTCGTGATGAGCGAGACCTCGCGTCTCAGTCGCCTGGTCCAGGACTACCAGCAGGTCGAGCTGTTCCGCCAGAAGCTGGTCAAGGCCGACGCCGCACCGGTCAGCCTGGCGGCCGTGGCGGCGAAGGTGGTCGAGGACGACCTCGTCGCCTATCGCCGTCTGCCGCAGTTCTCCGTCGCGTCCACCGTGCCCATCGACCTCGCCCCGGCGCGCGCCGACGCCGAGCTGCTGCACCGGGCCATCGCCGGCATCATCGCCATGGCCGCGCAGCGTTCGGGCAAGGGCGCGGTTACGATCGCGGCGACGCGGGATGCCGAGCAATGGCTGGTGCTCACGATCACCGGATCGGCGTTCTCCGGCGCCGCGCTGCCGAGCGAGGCCATGCTCGACGAAGCGCGCCAGTTCATGGCGCGGCTGGGCGCGGTCGAAAGCGCCGACGCATCCGGTGGCGAGCTGGTGGGCCTGGTGCTCGCCCGCACGATTGTGGAGTTCTACGGCGGTTCGCTCGCCGTCTCGGCCGGCGAGCCTGGCTTCATCGTCCGACTGCCCGCGGCAATCTAGGAGAGCGCCATGTCGAATGATGCAATGAAGGTCTACGGGCGGCTGGCGACCGTCATCGCCGCCCTGGTCGTGGTGGTGGTCCTGGACAAGCTGTTCACGGGGCCGTTGGCCCTTGTCTCGGGGCTGTCGGAGGTCACGCTGACCCAGTGGGTCGTGGGTGCGCTGGCGCTCGCCTGCACGCTGATGCTGGCGCGCATCGTCAAGCGCGAGGTCATCCACGGCTGGATCGAGCGGCGCACTGGCAAGGACGTGCCGCCGCTGATCGGCAGCCTGGTCTCTGGGCTGGTGATCTTCGTCGGCATCTGCCTGATCCTGTCCCTCGTCTTCCGTCGTGACATCACCGCCCTGGTGGCCACGGGCGGCGCTTCGCTGATGATCCTGGGCATTGCGCTGCGCGACGTCATGCTGGCGCTGTTCACCGGCATCCTGCTCAACGTCGAGAAGCCCTTCCGGGTGGGCGATGCGGTGCGCATCAACGACCGCCTGACTGGCAGGGTGGAACGCATCACCTGGCGCACGACGGTGCTGCAGACCGGCGCCAACGAGACCGTCTACGTGCCCAACCTGCAGCTCTCCAGCGCGGTCATCCTGAACCAGGCGCAACCCGACAGCCGCTCCAGGCGGACCATCGAGCTCACGATCGACTACGACACCTCGGTCGAAAGCGCCGAGCGCGTTCTCTATGCGGCTACGCTGGCGGCGGCGGGTGTCACCCATGTGTCGCCGCCCTCGGTCTCGGCGCGAAAGCTCACGGCTGACGGTGTGCTCTACGAAGTCAGCTTCACCATTTCGAACTATGCCGATGGGCGCAGGTCCGAGCACGCGGTGATCAAGAGCATCCTGCAATGCATGCGCGATGCCGATATCAGCGTCTCCGCCCCCGGGCGCGAGCGCACGCGCATCGCCAACCGCTCGCTCGACGTCTTCCACCTGGTGCAGCAGGTCCGCCTGTTCCGCGGCCTGCCGAAGGACCTTTGCCACCGCATCAGCGGCGTCCTGATCGAGCATCATTTTCCCGCCGGCGCCGAGATCGTGCGGGCGGGCGAACGGCGCAACTCGATGTTCATCGTCGGCGAAGGCATGGCGCGGCGCACCGCGTCGGACCGTGACGGCGCCAATGTCGAGCAGCATCGCTTCATCACCACCGAGTTCTTCGGCCGCAAGGCGCTGTTCGCCGGCCAGGCGCAAAACGCCTCGGTGCTCGCCGAGACCGCCGTGCTGATCTACGAGTTCGAGCGCCGAGCCTTCGCCCGCCTGCTCGAGGAGACTCCCGAGCTGATCGATACCTTCGCCACAGCGCTGGCCCAGCTCGACTGGCAGGAGAGCATTGGGCACAGCACCATCGACGAGCCTCCACGCGAGGTGATCGACCGTCTGGTCAACCTCTATCGCGGCCAGATCGAGGCCAACTACGGCCCCCGGCACGAACCAGCGCTGCTGGCGGCCGAGTAGCCGGGCTTGAAGACCGCAGGCGCCGCTCTCGCCCTGCTGCTGGCCTCGGTTGGTGCTGCGCGGGCGCAGACCGACAGTCCGGACCAGCTGATCGCCCGCTGGACGGCGAGCGACGCCACCTGTCGCAATCCAACGGCTTCGGCGGTCGACGCCGTCGGCGCCTGCGAGCAGCGCGACACGCTCGCCAAGGTGCTGGCCCTCGCGGGCTTGTGCCACGGCACGGCTGCCGGCAAAACCGGTGCGGCCTGGACGCCTTGCGCCGCCCAGACGCGGCCGCAGGCGACCCGGGCGACGGCTCAGTTCCAGCGCATGGGCGGGGTGTTCGTGCTGTCGGGGCTGCTGGATACTACCACTCAGGCCTACTTCATCGTCGATTCGGGCGCGGCCACGGTGCAGGTGCCCGAGGAAGCGGTCGAGGAGATGAAGCGCAAGGGCACGCTCACCGAGGCCGACTTCATGGGTCAGCACCGCTTCATCCTGGCCGATGGGCGCGGCATGCAGCAGCGCGTCTTCCGGCTGCGCACCCTGCAGATCGGCGACCGCACGATGGAAAACGTGATGGCCACGATGGGCGCCCCCAAGAGCCGTGCCCTGCTCGGCCAGAGCTTCCTGCGGCGCCTGAACTGGTGGAAGATCGACAATGTGAGGAACGCGATCGAGTTCGAGTTCACGGGAGCGTTTTAGTGGATTTCCTGATCGACGGTCCGGCAAAGGCGACGTGTTCGATCCTGCTGGCGCACGGCGCGGGCGCGGCGATGGATTCGCCGGCGATGAAGGTCATCACCAAGAGCCTGGCGGATACAGGATTCCGCGTCGCCCGGTTCGAGTTCGGCTACATGGCCAGCCGTCGCACGGCGGCAGGCCGCAAGCCGCCGCCGCGCGCCGAAACGCTGCGTCCCGAATACGTCGAGGCAATCGCGGCGCTCAAGTCACGCGAGCCGCTGAAGGGGCCGCTGATCATTGGCGGCAAATCGATGGGTGGGCGCGTTGCCAGCATGATCGCCGACGAACAGCACGTGGCCGGCCTGCTCTGCCTCGGCTATCCCTTCCATCCGGTTGGGAAGCCAACGCAGCTTCGAACCGCCCATCTTGCCGACCTCAGGACGCCGGCGCTGATTGTGCAGGGAACGCGCGATCCCTTCGGGACCCGCGAGGAGGTCGCCGGCTATAAGCTCTCGAAAGCCATCGAGATCCTCTGGCTCGAGGACGGCGATCACGACCTGCGCCCGCGCAAGGCCGTATCGGGATTCTCGATGGCCGATCACCTGAAGACAATGACAACGAAGGTCGCTGCCTGGGCCAACAAGATCACCTGAGGAGGAATCCCATGCCGAAGTGGCGCTACACCAAGGGCCTGCACGATCTCGGCAACGGCTGCTACGCCTGGCTGCAACCCGACGGCAGCTGGGGCTGGAGCAACGCCGGGCTGCTCACCGATCACGACCAGACGCTGCTGGTCGACACGCTGTTCGATCTCAAACTGACGGCCGAGATGCTGGCGGCGATGCGCGCCGCCGTGCCCGCCGCCAAGGCGATCGGCCGGCTGGTCAACACCCATTCCAACGGCGACCACACTTTCGGCAACCAGCTGGTGACGGGGGCCGAGATCATCGCCTCGCGCGCCTGCGCCGAGGAGATGAAGGAACGGCCGGCCGAGGAGCTGGCCGCCATGCAACGCAATTGGCGCCAGCTCGGCGCGGCCGGCGCCTTCCTGCACGAATCGATGGGAGCCAAGTTCAAATGGGATGACGTCACGAACACCCTGCCGACGCGGGTGTTCGATGGCGAGCTCAAGCTCAAGGTCGGTGACAAGGACGTGCTGCTCAAAGTCGTCGGCCCCGCGCACACGCGCGGCGACCTCCTGGTGCACGTGCCGAAGGATCGCACCGTCTTCACCGGCGACATCCTGTTCGTCGAGGGCCATCCCGTGCTGTGGGCGGGCCCGGTCGACAACTGGGTGGCCGCCTGCGACCAGATCCTCGCCTGGGACGTCGAGACCGTGGTGCCCGGCCACGGTCCGATCACCGACAAGCAGGGCGTGCAGGCGATGAAGGACTACCTGCTCCACATCAAGGCCGAGGCGCGCCGCCGTTACGATGCCGGTATGCCGGTATTCCAGGCTGCGCGCGACATCGCGCTCGACCGCTTCGCGAGTTGGGGCGATGCCGAGCGCATGGTCGTCAATGTCGCCTCGCTCTACCGCGAGTTCGGCTCCAAGCAGGAGCTCGGCGTGATGGAGCTGTTTGGCGAGATGGGCCGCATGCACGCCGAACTCAAGGCCAAGGCGCACGGGCATGGCCACAGCCACGCCCACTGACGAGATCAGCGCGCCACTCCTGCGGGCGCCCGCACGTTGGCGTACTCGTATCGGACCTCACTCTTCACCTGGTTGGCGCCCTGATCCATCGTCACGTTGTGGCGCAACGGCAGGCCGGTCGCCGACGAGATCCAGATCTGCGCTTCGCTGGCGCTCGACGCGCTCTTGCTCTTGACGCCGTAGAGTTCGGCCGGCTGGCCGTCGACGGGCTCGCTGCCGAGCCGCGTACAGCTGTGCTCGGCCTTCAGCATCGCCTGGCGCACATTGCCTGCCGCCTTCGCGGCGTCGTAGGGGCTCGCCGTCCATTGACCGTGAGACTGCGTGTAGAACGTGCCGTTGAGGTGGATGATCTCGCTCTGGATCGCCCTGCCCGGCACGGCGGCAGTTTCGATGGTGATCTTCTGGTGCACCGGCACTGTCGTCTGCTTGACGATCGCCGCCAGCACGGCCTCGCAGGCCGCGTCGTCGGCGCACACGACCGACGACGACATTCCAAGCGTCACAACCCCCAGCGCAAGAACAGCCATCGTCCTCATGGTCACTGCTCCCGGCGCAACTTTCGCGGTTCGCCTGGCGTTCGGGCCCACAAGGTCAACCGTCGCGATGGGAGGCTACGCCATGCAGATCACCGGCTTCAAGGATATGTATATCGCCGAACTGCAGGAGCTGCGCAGCCTCGAGGTGCAGCTCGACGAGGCGCTGCTGCACCTCACCGAGATGGCGACCCATCGCTCGCTCAAGGATCTGCTGGTCGACTACCGCGGCCGGACGCGGGAGCAGAGGGAGCGGCTCGATGTGATCCTGCTCGTGCAGGACGCGATGCCGCCCTGATCGCGGCCTCGGGTCGCGATTTTATTCAACCGTACGGTTGACAATAAGAAGGGACGGTCTATATTCAACCATATGGTTGAATTACAAACCCCTCAGCTGGATAACGTCTTCCACGCCCTGGGTGACGCCACGCGGCGGCAGATGCTGCGCGAGCTCAGCGCTGGCGAGCGCACGGTGGGCCAGCTCGCCGAGCCCTTCGCCATCTCCCTGCAGGCCGCCTCCAAGCACATCAAGTCGCTGGAGAATGCCGGCCTGGTCCGCCGCGAAGTACGCGGCCGCACCCATGTCTGCCATCTCGAACCGGGGCCTCTCGCCAGCGCGCATGAGTGGCTCTCCTACTACCGGCGCTTCTGGAATGACCGCCTCGACATCCTCGAACGCCTCCTGCGCGAGGAGGACGCCAGGGCCAAGGCCGACAAACCCCGCAAACCCAAAGGAGACGACCGATGACCGACTTCGCGAGCCCCTCCGACCACGGCACGCTGATCGGGCCCACCACGCTCAAGATCGAGCGCCTGCTGCCCGGCCCGATCGACCGCGTGTGGCGCTATCTCACCGACAGCGACCTGCGCGCCAAGTGGCTGGCCTCGGGCACCATGGAGATGAAGGAGGGCACGCCGTTCGAGTTCGTGTGGCGCAACGGCCGGCTGACGACACCGACCGGAAAGAAGCCGGAGGGCTTCGGCGACGAGCATCGCATGCAAAGCCGCATCACCGAGCTCGATCCGCCGCGCAAGATCTCCTTCACCTGGAGCAACAGCGGCGACGTCACCTTCGAGCTGACGCCGCGCGACGACAAGGTGCTGATGACCGTGATCCACCGCCGCCTGCCCGACCGCACCACCATGCTGAGGGTGGCTCCGGGCTGGCACATGCACCTAGACGTCCTGGTCGCGCGCATGACGGACAGCGAGCCCGAGCCGTTCTGGGACGGCTGGACGCGACTGCAGGGCGAGTACGACAAGCGGTTGCCGAGGTAAGCCATGCGCAAGCTGATTGCCGGAATGAAGGTCTCCGTCGATGGCAAGACGGAAAGCAGCGAGGGCATGGCCGACTGGGTCGATGCCTGGTCGGAAGACTACGGGCTGACGCCTCAGATCGACGCCTGCGTGCTGGGCGCCGGCATGTACCCGGGCTACGAGCGCTACTGGACGGGCATCCGCAACGAGCCCGCCACGCCGGCCTGGATCACCGGCGCGCCACCGACGCCGGCCGAAATCGAGTGGGCAGAGTTCGTCACCCGCACGCCGCACTATGTGCTGTCGACGACGCTCACCACGGCGGCATGGCCGCAGACGCGCTTCCTGCGCAGCACGGCCGATGTCGCCACGCTGAAGCGGCAGCCGGGCAAGGATATCTATCTGATCGGCGGCGCGCGCACGACGGCGAGCCTCATGGATGCGGGGCTGGTCGACGAGCTTCGCCTGATCGTGCATCCACTGGTCGCCGGCGACGGCAAGGCGCTGTTCGCGTCCATGCCGCGCCGCCCGCTCGACCTCAGGAAGATGGAGCCGCTGGGGAAAGGGCGTATCGGCCTTGTTTATGGCCTGGCCTGACCGGTTGGCGCGAACCGGCTGGAGAGAAAGCCGACAAACGTCAACAGCCACGCCGCCAGGGCGATGACCGTGAACGCCCACGACACCGCGCGCAGGAATGGCGCATCGAGGATCATTGCCAGGCCGTCGGTCGATACGGAATACATGCCGAGCGGGAACACCGCGCCCCACTCCACCACCTCGTAGCCGAAGGGCACGCCGCGGATCAGGTGGCGCCACACCGCCAGGATCACCAGCAACGGAATCCACCAGGTTGCCACGCTCCAGAAGAAAACGGTCAGGCCCTTCACGAAGGGCAGCAGCTCGGCGGTGAGCGGCGACAGACCCGCATTCTGCGCCAGCGTCGCTCCGGCGAGCGTCGAAATGGCGCCCGCGCCCATATTGATCCACTCCAATGACGAAAGGTCCCGCGGACCGAGCGGCACCGTGACATAGCGAGCAAGCACCAGCGCCATGAGACATAGGTAAAGCGCACCGCCGGCAAGCCACAGAACGAGCGCCGCAAGCACCAGCGGCTGCTGGAAGGCCGCAAGGGCACCGCGTGCCAGGACCAGCACCGCGAGGATGGCAACGGACTGCTGAGCCACGACGATGATCATCCATCCGCCGTTCAGGTCGGCCAGGCGCGGCTTGTCCGGCAGGCTGAGCAGCACCGCCAGCAATCCATAGCTCACGCCGGCCCACAGCACGGCAGCGGCGGCCCAGATTGCCGCCGCCAATCGTGGCTGTCCCATCTGCAGGTCGAGCTGCGTGCCGAATACCGCCAGCGCCGCAACGATCGTCAGGAAGCCCAAGCCGCGACCGTGGTTTCGTATGTCGGACGCCATCGCCTGCGGATAGAGGGCGGCACGCGCCGCCGTCGCGACCACAAGCCCGGCGAGAAAGAGCGCGTTCAGCCAGAACAGGACGGCGCCGACCATCGACATGCCGTGAAGGTGCGCCGAGACCGCGACGATGCCCGTCGCCATGACCATCGCGAAACAGGCCGGATGAAGCGTCTTGAGTTCGTCTCGACGTCCTCGTTCGAAGCGAACTTTCATTCCGCTGGCCCCGATCTCATGCCTTGGCGAGTATCCATCGTGGCCGCTGCCTGTGCTAGCGTCGGGCATGACCACCTACGCCGACTACAAGCCGCTCACCTTCCATGACGCCGCTCGCCGCTTCACCGACGGCAACGACAGTCCCCGCGCCTATCTGGAGCGCTGTCTCGAGACCATCGCCGCACGCGAGCCGGTGGTGAAAGCCCTCACCGCCATCAACGAGACCGGCGCTCGCGCTGCCGCCGACGCCAGCGCTGCGCGCTGGAAGGCGGGCAAGCCGCTGTCGCCGATCGACGGCATGCCGATCGCCATCAAGGACCTGCTCGAGACCAAGGACATGCCGACCGAGATGGGCTGCGCGGCGATGAAGGGCAATTTCCCCAAGCGCGACAATGCCGGCGTCTGGGCGCTGCGCCAGGCGGGCGCCGTGATCCTGGCCAAGACCGTGACGGCCGAGCTCGGCGGCTCGCATCCCGGGCCGACGACCAATCCGTTCGATGCCAAGCGCACGCCGGGCGGCTCGTCGTCGGGTTCGGCCGCCGCCGTGGGCGCCAACATGGTGCCGGCGGCGATCGGCACGCAGGTCGGCGGCTCGATCATCCGGCCCGCCGCCTATTGCGGGAACTTTGCGCTGAAGCCGACGCAGGGCGGCATCAATCGCGGCGAGCGGCTGGCCACCAGCCAAAGCACGCACGGCCCGCATGCCGGCTGCCTCGAGGACATGTGGCAGGTCGCGATCGAGCAGGCCAGGCGCTGCGGCGGCGATCGCGGCTCGCTCGGCCTGATCGGACCCGACACGCTGCCGGCGGCGATCAGGCCCAATCGCCTGATCGTGCTCGAGACCGAGGGCTGGCCCGACGTCGATGCGGCGACCAGGCAAGCCTTCGCCCAATTGCTCGGCCAGCTGGAGAAGGCCGGCGTGACTCTCATCCGGCGCAAGGATCACCCCTTCGTCGAGGCACTTGAGAAGGCGATCGCCAACGGCCGCGCGGTGTGCGGCGGGATCACCAGCTGGGAGAACCGCTGGTACCAGCGCGGCATGCTCGATGCCGCGCCCGATGGCCTGAGCGAACGCGCCAAGGCGACGATCCTCAAGGCCGAAGCGATGACTCCGGACGACTACCGCACCAATCTGCTGGCCCGCCAGCATGCGCAGCTGGCGCACGCGGCCGTGGCCCAGCTGGCCGACGCCGCGATCACCCTCTCCTGCCCCGGCCCGGCGCCGATCTGGGCGGGCGACGTGCCCGGCCAACCGCTGGCACCGCGGCCGACCGGCGACTTCGTGTTCAACGCGCCCTCTTCGATGCTGTTCGCGCCGGTCGTGACCGTGCCGCTGATGAGCGTCGGCGGCATGCCGGTCGGCGTGCAGCTGATGGGTCAGCAGCATGAGGACGCCCGCGTGACCGGCTTGGCGCGATGGTTCAACGAGAACCTGAAGCGGGTGAACGCATGATCGCCATCCGGACCAGCCTCCTCTCCCTCGCGGTCGCGTGTCTCGCACTCGGCGTTCCTGCTCACGCCGCCGATATGGCGACCAGCAAGGCCGCCATCGGACGCACCCTCGACGCGCAATACAGCCGCATCGACGCACTCTACAAGGACATCCACACCAATCCCGAGCTCAGCTTCCAGGAAGCGCGCACGGCCACCAAGCTCGCCGGCGAGCTCAAGGCGCTGGGCTTCGAGGTCACCGAGGGCGTGGGCAAGACGGGCATCGTCGGTCTCTACCGCAACGGCCCCGGCCCTACCGTCATGGTGCGCACCGAGCTCGATGCCCTGCCGCTGGCCGAGAACACCGGCCTGCCCTACGCCAGCAAGGCGAAGCAGATACTGCGCGGCGCGGAGACGCCCGTCATGCATGCCTGCGGCCACGACATCCACATGGCGGCATGGGTCGCCGCCGCCAAGATCCTGGTCGACATGAAGGACCAGTGGAGCGGCACCCTGATGTTCGTCGGCCAGCCGGCCGAGGAAGCGGGCGGCGGCGCCAAGACGATGGTGGCGGATGGCCTGTTCACGCGCTTCCCCAAGCCCGACTACGGCTTTGCCCTGCATGTCGGCCCCGGCCCGTTCGGCACCGTGAGCTTCAAGCCCGGCGTCATCAACTCGACGTCGGACAGCTTCGCCATCACCTTCAACGGCAAGGGCGGGCACGGCTCGCGGCCGCACACGACGATCGACCCGGTGATGATGGCCGGCCGCTTCATCGTCGACGTGCAGAGCGTGGTGAGCCGCGAGAAGGACTCCGCGCGCTTCGGCGTCGTCACCGTGGGCTCGGTGAACGCGGGCAATGCCGGCAACGTCATTCCCGACTCCGCGACGCTGCGCGGCACCATCCGTTCCTACGACGACCAGACGCGCGCCAAGATGATCGAGGGCGTCGAGCGCACGGCCAAGGCGGTGGCGCTGATGTCGGCCGCGCCCGAGCCCGAGGTCAAGATCACGGCCGGCGCCAAGGCGGTGATCAACGACGATGCGCTCGCCGCGCGCAGCGGCGCGGTGCTGAAGGCGGCGTTCGGCGACAAGGCGCGCCAGGCCACCGAGCCCGGCTCGGCCAGCGAGGACTATTCGGAGTTCGTGATCGCGGGCGTGCCGTCGTTCTATTTCGGCATCGGCGGCCTCGATCCCAAGTTCCTGGCCCAGGCGGCAGCCAACAAGACCCCGGTGCCGGGCAATCACTCGCCGGAGTTCGCACCGGTGCCCGAGCCCAGCATCCGCACCGGCGCCGAGGCCATGAGCCTTGTCGTGCTCGACATCCTGCAGAAGAAGTAGCGAGCGCCTACACACCGAGATAGCGCTCCCACGGGCCGCGATCGGCGGCGAGCTCGGCCGAGCCGCCAGCCCAGGCGACGTGCCCGCGTTCCAGGATGGTGTGGCGCCGGCAGAGGCTCACCAGTCGGTCGACGTACTTGTCGATGGCGAGGATGGCGAGGCCGCCGCGGCTGAGCTCCCCCAGCACCCGCCAGATCTCCTCGCGCAACAAAGGCGCCAGCCCTTCGGTCGCCTCGTCGAGGATGAGCAGCCGGGGATTGGTCATCAGCGCGCGGCCGATCGCCAGCATCTGCTGCTCTCCGCCGGAAAGCTGCATGCCCATGTTGCCCGCGCGCTCGGCGAGTCGCGGAAAGAGCGCGTAGATGCGCTCCAGCGTCCACGGCGACGCCGCGCCGCCGCGATCGGCGGCAAAGGCGACGAGGTTCTCGCGCACCGTGAGATTGGGGAAGATCCGCCGGCCTTCGGGCACCAGCGCGATGCCGGCGCGGCCGATGCGATCGGCCGTCCAGCCGTCGATGCGGCGTCCCTCGAAGAGGATCGAGCCGGCGCTTGTCTTCAGGAGGCCGACGATGCAGCGCACGGTCGTGGTCTTGCCCATGCCGTTGCGGCCGAGCAGCGCCACCGCCTCGCCCGGCTGGATGCTGAGGTCAATGCCGAACAGAACCGGCAGGGTGCCGTAGCCTGCCTGCACGCCCTGGACTTCGAGCAGCGCGCTCACGGCACACTCTCCTCTCCCAGATAGGCCCGCCGCACCTCGGGATGGCGGCGGATCTCCTCGGGGACGCCGCTGGCGATGACGCGGCCATAGACCAGGGTGGTGATGCGGTCGGCGAGGCGGAACACGGCGTCCATGTCGTGCTCGACCAGCAGGATGGTGCGCCTGCGCTTCAGCGCCGAGAGCAGGTCGACGATGCGCGCGGCTTCCTCAGGGCCCATGCCCGCCATGGGCTCGTCGAGCAGCAGAAGGCGCGCGCCGGTCGCCAGCGCGAGGCCGAGCTCAAGTCGCCGCCGCTCGCCATGCGCCAACTCACCGGCGAGGTCGTCGGCGCGCGCTGAAAGCCCGACGATATCGAGCTCGGCGCGGGCGCGGCCGCGGTCGTCGCGGCCGGTCGCGCCCTGCACGGCGAGCGCGACGTTCTCCAGCACCGTGAAGTTGGGGAACACGCTGGTGATCTGGTAAGAGCGCGCCAGCCCCAGGCGCACGCGGCGGTGCATGGCGAGGCCGGTGATGTCATGGCCCTCGAGCACGATGGCGCCGGCGTCGGGCCTGAGTGCGCCGGAGAGCAGATGGATCAGCGTCGTCTTGCCCGCACCGTTCGGCCCAATGACGGCGTGCAGCTCGCCATCGGCCAGCTCGAGGCCGACGTCGTCGACCGCCAGCAGGCCGCCGAAATGCTTCTGCAGGCCCGTGACGCTGAGCATGGTCATGCGCGCCGCCGCACCAGGCCGGACAAGCCTTGCGGCGCGAACAGCACCACGGCCAGCAGCACCACGCCAATCACCAGCGGCCAATGGATCGTGTGCTCGGCGATCGCTTCTTCGACGACCAGCAGGAGGACGGCACCGAGCGCACCGCCCAGCAGCCGGCCGGCGCCGCCCAGGATCACCATGATCATCAGCACGCCGGACTGGGTCCAGTTCAACAGGTTGGGGCCGACCAGCCCGTTGAGGCTGGCCAATAGCCCACCGCCCAGGCCCGCCGCGGCGCCGGCGATCACGAAGAAGAGCAGCTTTATGCGGTAGGTGGCAAAGCCGATCGCCTCCATGCGCCTCTCGTTGTCGCGAATGCCTTGCAGGGCACGGCCGAGCGGCGCATTGAGCAGCGCGCGCATCCCCGCCAACGCTGCGAGCAGGATGACGAGCGCCGCGTAGTAAAAGGTCGCGTCACGATTGAGATCGACGAAGCCGAGCGATGGCCGCGCGCTCAGGGTTAAGCCGTCGTCGCTGCCCAGCACGCGCAGCGACAGCACGAGGTAGTGGGCCATCTGCGCGAAGGCGAGCGTGATCATGATGAAGTAAACGCCGCGGGTGCGCAGGCTGACCCAGCCGACTGGAAAAGCAAAGATGGCGCCCGCAAGCAGCGCCGCCGGCCACAGCAACCACGCCGAGGCGATGCCAGCCGGCATCAGCATGGCGACCGTGTAGGCGCCGGCGCCGACGAAGGCAGCATGGCCGAAGCTCACCATGCCGCCATAGCCGATGAGCAGATTGAGACTTGTGGCGACCAGGGCATAGATCAGCACGCGCGTCGCGAACACGATGTAGAACGGCTGGCCGATCGCCGACGCAACGAGCGGCAACAACGCGAGCACGACGACGACTCCGAGCGTCGCGCCGGGGCGCAGCGGGATGTGGAGCGTGTCGCGCATCAGCCGCGCGCCGGAAAGAGCCCGGTGGGGCGAAAATAGAGCACCGCCGCCATAAGCATGTAGATCAGGATCGAGGCGACGGCCGGCCCCGCCTCTGCGGCGACGACGGCGGGGAACACCTGGCGGAAGAGATACGGCAGGAAGGCGCGGCCCGCCGTGTCCAAAAGCCCGACCAGCAGCGAGCCCAGCAGCGCGCCGCGGATCGAGCCGATGCCGCCGATGGTGATGACGACGAAGGCAAGGATCAGGATGTTCTCGCCCATGCCGACCTGGACCGCGAGCAGCGGCCCCAGCAAGGCGCCAGCCACGCCCGCGAGCCCCGCGCCAATCGCGAATACCAGAGTGAACAGCCGGCGGGTGTCGACACCCATCACCTCGGCCATCTCGCGGTCCGAGGCGCCGGCGCGCACCCACATCCCGGCGCGCGTCTTCGTCACCAATAGATAAAGCAGGACCGCCGTCGCGAGGCCGACGGCGATGACCACGAGCCGGTAGGCCGGATAGCGCAGCCCCCAGAACTCGACCGGGCCCGACAGGCTGGCTGGCATGTTCAAGAGTATCGGCTGGCTGCCCCAGATCATGCGCACGATCTCGTTGGCGATCAGGATGACAGCGAAGGTCGCCAGCACCTGCGATAGATGCGAGCGCCGGTACAGGCGGCGCAGCAGCGCCATCTCGAGCACCACGCCGACCAGCGCCGTGCCGATGATCGCCGCCGCGATCCCGAGCATGAACGAGCCCGAGGCCTCGATCGCCGCCGCCGCGATATAGGCGCCGATCATGTAGAGCGAACCGTGCGCCAGGTTGATCGTGTCCATGATGCCGAACACCAGCGTAAGGCCAGCGGCCAGCAGAAACAGCATCAGGCCGAGCTGCAGGCCGTTCAGCAGCTGCTCGACGATCAGGGACGGCGGCAAAGCACTACTTCATCTTGCACTTTTCGGCGTGAACGTCCTGGAAGTCGCTGAACACCTTGCCGATGGTCTTGTTGGTGATGCGGCCGCTTCCGTCCTTGTAGACCTCGCGCAGGTAGTAGTCCTGGACCGGGAAGTTGTTCCTGTTGAAGCGGAACTTTCCGCGCGTGGCATCGAACTTCGCCTCGCTCAGCGCCTTGCGCAGCGCCTCCTTGTCCTCGACCCTGCCGCCGATCTGCTTGACCGCGGCATCGATCAGCAGCGCCACGTCATAGGCCTGCGAGGCGTACATGGTGGGGAGCCGCCCGTATTCCTTCTGGAATTCGGCGACGAACTTCTTGTTCGCCGGATTGTCGAGATCGGCGGCCCATTGCGACGTATTCAGGATGCCGATCATCGGATCGCCGACCGCCTTGATCGTGTCCTCGTCGGCCGAGAAGCCCGGCGTGAAAAGCTTGGCGTCCTTGTCGGCACCGGCCGCGACGTACTGCTTCACGAAGTTGATGCCCATGCCGCCCGGCAGGAAGAAGAACACCGCGTCGGGCTTGGCGGCGCGGATGTTGGCGATCTCCGCCGCGAAGTCGAGCTGGCCCAGCTTGACGTAGACCTCGTCGGCGATCTTGCCCTTGTAGAAGCGCTTGAAGCCCGCCAGCGTCTCGCGCCCGCCGGGATAATTCGGCGCGATCAGGTAGACGTTCTTCAGGCCGCGCTGGTTCATCACCTCGCCCATGGCGCCCGGGATGTCCTCGTTCTGCCAGGCCACGGCGAAGAAGTTGGGATTGCACTTCTCGCCGGCATAATCCTCGGGACCGGTGTTGGTGCTGAGATAGATCGTGTTGGTGTTGAGGATCGCGGGCATCACCGGCAGCAGCACGTTGGAGAACACCATGCCGGTGATCAGGTCGACATTGTCGCGCTTGGTGAAGCGTTCGATCGCCTCGCGCGCGACATCGGGCTTCTGCTGGTCGTCGACCACGGCGACGTCGGCCGCAATGCCGCCGAGCTTGCCGCCGTTCAGCTTCACCGCGAGCAGGAAGGCGTCGCGCATGTCGACGCCCAGCGCCCCGCCGGGGCCGGACAGGGTGCTCAAGAACCCGACCTTGACCTTGTCGGCCGCCTGCGCCGGCAATGCCGCCATGGCTGACAACAGCAGCGCAAAAAGCAATTTCTTCATTGTCGCCTCCCCTCTTTACGGGAGCGCGGGCCTCTGGCCCGCCTCATGAGCGGGCCAGAGGCCCGCGCTCCCTTAGACCCACGCCTGCAGCACGTACTCGTACGGGCCTTGCGCGTTCACCATGTCGACGCGCTGCAGCTTTATGCGATGGCCCTGCTTCGTCTTCTTGAGGTGATGGATGTACGAGCCGGCGAAATGCCGGGTCACGTCGTTGCGGAACTCCATCATGTGGAAGCGCGAGCGCACCACGAGGTCGCCGGTGCGGGCGTTCTCCTTCTCGATGGTGACGTTGCCCACGACATGGTTGGTGCCCCATGCCGTCTTCTGCGACCAGGCGCGCGGATGGGTGAGCCGCTTCAGGCGCACCGTCATCAGGTCGCGATCCTCCCAGAAGATCGACGGCACGCCCTCGCCGGTTGTTTGTTCCGGCGCCGCCGGCATCCAGTAGGTGCCGTCCTTGGTGAACAGATCGATGAAGTCCTGCCAGCGCTTGCCGTCGAGGCAGTCGGCCTGATGATAGAGCAGCTGCTCGACGTCACGCAGCGCGCTTGCCTTGAGCTTCTTCGCCATCAGTGCGCCCCGTTCATGTACTCAGTCCACGCCTTGAACTGGTTGCGCATCGGCTGCTCGGACGTGCCGATGACCGAGGTCGTGACCTCGTTGCTCTCATGGTCCTGACCGGCATTGCGATGGAAGCTCACCCAGTCGCCGCCTTCGGATTCGAGCCCCTTGTGGCACTTCCAGAAGTTCCACAGGTCGTCGGCGTTCACCATGGTCGAAGGCGAGTTGACGAGATTGTAATAGCCCAATGCCCGGCGATAGATCGCCTCGGGTGCGCCCTTCAGCCGGAAATGCCAGATCTCGGTCAGCGTCTTGTCGACGCCGAGCGGCCGCACCGCGCGCAGCTGCTGCAAGGGCGACTGCACCGAAAGCCCGGGATAGAGCAGCACATGGTGGATGTTGACGCCTAAAATCTCCTCCATGCGCTTCTTGCCGTAGGCCTTCTCCATCACCTTCTCGTAGGCGAGCGTATCGGGATCGCGCGGCCGCAAGCCCATGTAGCCGGTCAGGATGCAATGGCCGTTGCGATAACCCAGCGTCTGGAAGGCATCCCACTTTGTGATCGGCGTCGCGAAGGCCGAGAGGAAGTGGTAGCTGAGCGGCGCGTGGCCGCCCTTGTGGTTGATCTCGTCCTCGACTTCGCCCGCGGCGCGGCCGGTCGATTCATGCGTCACCGACGGATGCAGGGCGTCGAGCTGGTTCTCCAGGAAGATCTTCCAGTTGGATTGCTGGATCACGCGGAAACAGGTCGGCACCACCTCGACCTCGCCCTCGGGCGCACGATCGCACATGTCGTCGAAGGCGATCTTCGCCGCGCCGAGCCAGTCGACCAGCGAGGGCCCGTCGGCGGCGAGGCTCGCAAACACGAAGCCGCGGTAGCTCTCGACGCGCGCCGCGGTCTTGATGTTGCAGTTCTCGTCGCCCGGCGTCAGTCGCGTGCCCTGGTAGCCCTTGTCGAGCGGAATCGCCTTGCACGCGCCGTCGGTGTCGAACTGCCAGGAATGGTAGGAGCAGATGATGCCCTTGCCGACATTGCCGTTGCGGTCGCCGTAGAGCATGGCGCCGCGATGCGGGCAGCGATTGTAGAGCACACGCACCGAGCGGTCGGAATGGCGCACCATGACCATCGGCTGCCGCCCGATCTGCACCGTCCAGTAGTCGCCGACCTTGGGCACCTGGCTCTCGTGCCCGACATAGGTCCACACCTTGTTGAAGATGCGGTCCATCTCGAGCTCGAAGATCGCGGGGTCGGAATAGACGCTGCGGTGGACGCGGTCGGGCTCCACCCTCTTGGCGATATCTAGGCCGACATCTGATGCCATCAGGATCTCCGTGTCGTTAAGGCCGTTTCATTTCCTCCCCCGTCGTATGGGGGAGGATACAGGAGGGGGAGAGTCGCACAGACGATTTGTCAGCGCATGAGATCATGATCTGAAATTTTTCACACCCGCCGCTCGCCTGCCCCCTCCTGTATCCTCCCCCGTATGACGGGGGAGGACATAGAGGTGACCGGCAACCCCCGCCCCGCAACGTCGTTGGAATTCTCGTCTGCCTCTGCCGCGGAGTCGAGACATGCTGAGATCGGTTGCCCTCGCCGCCATCCTGGGCAGTGCCGCCGTCAGCGCGCACGCCCAGTCCCCTCCCGAGCACATGGTCTCGACCGGCGATTTCAACGTCAACGGCAACATCGCGGCGAGCGCCTTGATCGGCACCAAGGTCCGCGACGCCAACAAGCAGGCGATCGGCAAGATCGACGAGGTCTTCCTCGACAAGAACGCCAAGGTGGCGGCGGTCGCGATCTCGGTCGGCGGCTTCCTCGGGTTCGGCGCCAAGGAGGTCGCTGTGAAATGGAGCGATCTCCGCTTTGCCAACGAAGGCTATTCCCTGGTGGTGACGACGTCGCTCAGCAAGGACGCCCTGCTGGCCCTGCCGGACTACGACAAGACCAGCCGCCACAAGGCTGAATTGCCGGACTCGGTCGCCACGGCGCCGCCGAGGCCCAACCCCCGTCAAAGCCAGTGAACGTCGGGCCGTTGATCGGCTATGGTTGCTCCGACCGAATGCTGCCGGGAGGAGCCGATCATGACCAAGGGACCGCTGCCGCGCCGTGACGTTCTCATCGGGACGGCCGCCACCGGCGCGATGGGGCTGAGCAGCGCCGCTCACGCCGCCTACGATCCGAACGCGAGGTTCGATCTCACCGTCACGGAGGTCGAGCTGCGCAAGAACACCGCCGGCCGCGCCCTGATGGCGCGTATCTATCAGCCCAAAGGCGCAGGTCCCTTCCCGACGGTGCTCGACCTGCATGGCGGGGCGTGGAATCGCAAGGACCGCTTCGCCGAGGAGCCGATGGACCGCGCGCTTGCGGCGAGCGGCCTGCTGGTCGTGGCCGTCGACCTCACCATCGCGCCCGAGGCGCCGTATCCGGCCTGCGTGCAGGACGCCAACTGGTCGGTGCGCTGGCTGAAGGCCAATGCCGCCAAGTGGGGTGGCGACGGCGCGAAGATCGGGCTCTACGGCTCCTCGAGCGGCGGTCACGTCGCGGAACTGCTGGCGATGCGGCCTAACGATGCCCGCTACAACGCGATCCCGCTGGCCGACGCTGCCGGCGTCGACGCGACAGTGGCGTGGGTGGCAACGCGTTCGCCGGTCAGCAACACCGCGGCGCGCTTCGAGAACGCCGTGAACCGCAAGAACGAGGGCATGATCAAGAACAACAAGGTGTTCTTCGTGCCCTGGGAGTCGATCCACGAAGGCAATCCGCAGGAGATCCTGGAGCGCAAGGAGACCAGGAACCTGCCGCCGCTGCTCATCATGCAGGGCGCGCTGGACGACAACGTGCTGCCCGAGATGCAGGAGAAGTTCGCCGCGACCTACCGCGCGGCGGGCGGCGTCTGCGAGTATCGCCTGTTCGAGAATTCGGTGCATGAATGGGTCGCCGAACCCGGCCTGCAGACCGACAAGGCGCGCGACACGGTGAAGGAGTTCGTGGCGCGGCAGGTCTGAGTCTTTGCCGGGAGCGCGCCACTCCAGTGGCGCATCTTCCTGGTGTTGCGACATCCCATGAGCGGCACTGGAGTGCCGCGCTCCCGGCAATGAGTCAGACCGTCGGCGGGCGGCGGGCATTGGTGGCTTGCTCGTAGGCGTAGGCCAGCCGCAGGAGCTTCGCCTCGCTCCAGGCGCGGCCGGTGAAGGTGATGCCGAGCGGAAAGTCCGGCGTCTCCTTGCCGTCAACGCCGCCGATGAAGCCCGCCGGCACCTGCACGCTGGGATAGCCGGGCTTGGCCGCGATCGAGGCGCCAGAGGTGCCGGGGAACACCACGGCATCGAGCTTGTGCTTGCTCATATAGGCATCGAGCCCGCGCTCCTTGGCCGCCAGCAGGTCCATGGCGCGCGCCGACTTGTATTCGAGCTCCGACAGGTCGCCGCGTGTCGCCTCGGCCGCCAGGAACAGGTCCTGGCCGAAGCGCAGCGCCTTGTCGGCATTGGCCTGGTTGAAGGCGACGATGTCGGCCATGGTCTTGACCTTGGTGCCCCGGGCCCAGTCGCGCAGATAGGCGTTGAGGTCGTGCTTCAGCTCGTAGAGGAAGACGATCGGCGGATTGGCCGGCGTGCCCTTGTTCTTGCTGAGGGGATTGCGGTTCAGCACCGGCATGGTGGTGCCCGCCCCGCCGATCCAGCCCGCCGTCGGCATGCTGGCGCGCACGACCGTGGCGCCGCAGTCCTGCAATGCCTCGATGGCTTTGGCCATCACCGCCTTCGAGCGCGCCGGGAGTTTGCCGTAGTAGAAGTCGTTCAACGGATCGTCGGGGTCGCTCGGCACGCCGATGCGCGCGCCCTTCAGCGCGTCCTTGTCGAGCCCGGCGGTGTAGTCGGTCGGCCGCTGCAGGTGCTGGGTGGCCGCATCGAGCGGATCCTTGGCCGCCAGCACGTTCAGCAGGATCGCCGAATCGCGCACCGTGCGCGTCATCGGCCCGGCCGTGTCCTGGCTGTGCGAGATCGGCAGGATGCCGGCGCGGCTGATCAAACCGACGGTCGGCTTCACGGTGACCAGCCCGTTCTGGGTCGCCGGGCTCAGCAGCGAGCCCGAAGTCTCGGTGCCGATCGACGCCGCGCACAGCCCCGCCGCCACGGCGACGGCCGAGCCCGCGCTGGAGCCGCCCGGCAGCACGACCGGGATGCCGCGATCGTCCATCAGCGTCGGCGAATACGGGTTCTTCACCTGGCCGCCCAGCGAGCTGTAGCCCGAGGGCATTTCGATCGCGATGATGTTGGCGAACTCGGTCAGGTTCGCCTTGCCTAAAATCACCGCGCCGGCCGCGCGCAGCTTCTTGATCACCGTCGCATCGTCCTTGGCGCGCGCGTCGGCGAGCGCCAGCGAGCCGCCGGTGGTGTGCTGCTTGTCGCCGGTGGCGATGTTGTCCTTCACCAGGATCGGCACGCCGGCCAGCGGCTGCTTGGCCGACGGCTTGACGCCGTCGAGCTTGCCCGCGATCGCAAGTGCATCGGGATTGAGCTCGCGCACCGAATTGAACGCCGGCCCCTTGCCGTCACTGGCGCGGTCGCAGGCCTCGATGCGCGCCTGGTAGGCCTTGGTCAGCGCACTGGCGGTCGTCCTCCCCTCGGAAAGCGCCTGGAGGACGTCGGCGAGCGATGCGTTCTCGATCGCCAGGGCCGTTTGAGCACTGGCGCGTCCCGAGGCGATGGCGCCGATCACCAGCGGCAGCGCGGCGAGATCGCGTCGCGTCGGGCCGCCGCGGCGGCTGCGGCTCGTCGGCTTGCGCGAAGTTGGCTTGGCCATGGTTCCCCCTATTGAGTCCCGGTGTTGCGCTCGAGCAGCGCCGCCCATTCCCGCAGCCTGGCGTCGGGCACGTGCGGGAAGCCGCCGTAGTCCTGCCAGAGCTCAATCGAGCTTGCGCCGTACGATACGCCGAGTCGGATCGTGCCGTCGAAGTCCTTGGGCGTCGTGCGCCAGGTCTGGAATTCGATCTCAGGGCCGAGCTGCTTCATCAGGGCGTAGATTGCCCGCAGCGGGCTCGGGAATTCGGTATCGAGATTGTGATTGTCGAACACGCACCGCCTGCCGATCGACCGGCGACAGTTGCGCATCAGGCTTTCGGTGAAAGCCTGGTCGCCGTTGCCCTGCCCCGGCTCGGTGCGAAACGGATTGACCGACAGCACCAGCCGCGAGCGCTGCCAGGGCGCGTAGTCGGCGAGCGCGTGAGAAAGGCAATCGCGGTACGCGGCCGCGGTGAAGCCCGCCGCATGCAAGGGCGCCAGCACGCCCTCCTGGATCGGCACGACGAAAGGCTCGGCCGTGTAGGACATGCAGCTCGTGACCGAGACCTCGCGGATCAACGGCCGGTTGTCGAAGCGCGCGGCGAGTTGCTGCTGCAGGTTGGCCCAGGCCTGGCGATAGGCCGGGCTCCAGAAACGGCCGACCGTGCGCGGCTTGTCGTTGAACATCGTGTCGATCGGCGGGCCGCCCAACGCCTTGGCCCAATCGGGCGCCTCGTAACCGCCCCACACCCGGAGCTTCACGGAGAGCGGCTTCTGCGGATTGCGCTCGTTGTAGGCGCGGACCTCCGCGAGGGCGCGGTCGATGACATTGCCGGGTCCCATCTCGGCGCCGGGCGTGGGCTGCAGCTGCTTCCAGCTCGCGACCACCACCAGGCCGCCGAAGATGCCAGGCTTGGCGTCGAGCGGCGCCAGCGTGTTCACCGGATCGCCGCCGTAGCCGACGAAGCGGTAGGCGCCCATGGAGACGAGGCCGCGGATGGGGGGCTTGACGTCCTGGGCGTTCACCGATGTTGCAAGAAGCATCACGACGCAGGCGATCGACGAGCGGAGGGCAGGCATGCTCGCAGATGATGGACTCATCGCCGGGGGCGCGCCACTCCAGTGGCGCTCATGTCCTGTCTCGACACCGCATGAGCGGCACTGGAGTGCCGCGCTCCCGGCAATGAGCGGGCCCCAGGCCCGCGCCCCCATCACGATTGCTCTTCGCGTCTTGCCAACGCAAAATGGCCGTGTGCCGTCCATAGTACCCCAGCCTGTCGCCGCGCCGCTGACGCGGGCGGCGATCTTCCTTGTCGTCACCATGAATGACGGCCCCGCCTCCGAAGCCGCCGTGAAGGGCCTGGCCGCCGACCTGTCGGGGCTTCTGCGCTCCATCGGCTTCCGCGACACCGACGCCCGGCTGTCCTGCGTCATGGGCTTCGGCTCCGACGCCTGGGACCGGCTGTTCGGCGCGCCGCGGCCCAAGCAGCTGCATCCGTTCGTCGAGATCCAGGGCCAGCATCATGCCGTCGCCACGCCGGGCGACGTCATCTTCCACATCCGGTCGATGCGCATGGACATGTGCTTCGAGCTCGCCGCCCAGATCATGACGCGGCTCGACGGCGCCGTCGCCGTGGCCGACGAGGTGCATGGCTTCAAGTACTTCGACGACCGCGACTTGCTGGGCTTCGTCGACGGCACGGAGAACCCCGTCGACCAGGCTGCCGTCGACGCCACCGTCATCGGCGACGAGGATGCCGCGTTCGCGGGCGGCAGCTACGTGATCGTGCAGAAGTACCTGCATGACCTGAAAGCCTGGAACGCCGTGCCGGTCGAGCAGCAGGAAGGCTTCGTCGGCCGCACCAAGCTCAGCGACATCGAGCTCGACGATGCGACCAAGCCCTCCTTCGCCCACAACGCGCTGACCGTGATCGAGGAGAACGGCCAGGAGATCAAGATCGTGCGCGCCAACATGCCGTTCGGCGAGGTCGGCAAGGGCGAGTACGGCACTTACTTCTGCGGCTATGGCCGCTCGCCCACTCGCGTCGAGCGCATGCTGCAGAACATGTTCGTCGGCAATCCGCCCGGCAACTACGACCGGCTGCTCGATTTCAGCAAGCCGGTGACGGGAACGCTGTTCTTCGTGCCCTCGGCGACGTTCCTGGACGACGTCGTGGTGGACCCGGTCGCGGAACCGGCGGCCGAGCCCGGAGCCGAAGCGGAGGTCGCTGCGGGCGACGGTTCGCTCGGCATCGGGTCGCTGAAGACGAGCGGTTGAGCAGCTCATTGCTGGGAGCGCGCCATTCCATGGCACTCATATCTGTCGTCCTGAGCGAAGCGAAGGACCTCATCGCCGTTTGCAACCAGCATGAGATCCTTCGCTGCGCTCAGCATGACAGAGGCGCCACGAAGTGGCGCGCCCCAGCAATGAATCGCGAATTCGGACAATTACGCAAATTACGCAACCGGTTTTCATGTTTCGGCCAAGGCTGGATTGACCAGCCAGTGGCTGCTCGGTCGGCCCGGCCCCTCGCGAACCGCAGGGTCGGGCTTGACGTAGCCGAGGTAATGCAAGCGCTGCAGCACTAATTCCGCTTCGTCGGCCGTTGCGCTCATGCTGAGGCCACGTCGCCTCACCTCCTCGCGCGATACCGATCCCGGCCGCTTGTCGAGCAGCCAGCGTGCGACGCGGCGGACCCGTTTCGCATAGTCCGACAGCTCGGCGCTGTCGAACACCGCCTTGGCATGAGGCCAGAAGTAGTCGCGCCACAGGGCGGCGGCGGCCTCGATCTGCTCGCGGCCGATGGCCCCCGGCCGCAGGACCTTGCCGTCGATCGAGGCCAGCAGCTCCAGCAGGCCGGCGAGGCGCACGATCTGCGAGCGGCTCTTGCCCAGCCACGCGGCCTCCAGCCCCTCGGCCTTCGCGCGCTCGGCATGCAGGCCGGCCAGCACGCCGTCGAGCGCGGCGATGCCGCGGGCATCGACGGTGAGCACGCAGGGATCGTCGGCGCTGCGGGCGAGCCGCGACACGCCGCGCAGCCGCTGCAGGATCGCCTGCTCGCGCACCGGCTCGACGACGGTGAGCGCGCGATAAGGCTGCGGCCCCGGCCAGACGAACAGGAAGCGCGCCGCCAGGCCGTCTTCGTCCGCCTGCAATTGCTCCTTCAGGCGGTCGGGCCGCACGGTCTCCAGGATGCTGACGGGAAAGCGCGCGAGCGTCCGCGACGGCTGGCGCGGCGTCCGGAGAGCGACGGCGCCGGCTTCCCACGCCGCCAGCCGGGCAGCGCGATGGTCACCCTCCTCCGCGGCGCCGATCCAGCCGTCGACGCCGTCGCGCCACAGCAGCACGCCGCGCGGGTTGCCGGCGACGATGTCGGCCAACGCCAACGGATCGGCGTCGCTCGCCACGACCTGCGAGGGCACGGCGTCGGGCACGTCGTCGGCGCGCCGCTCCTGCTCGATGGTGTCGAGCAGGCGGCGCATGGCCGCCAGCGCCGCCGACTTGCCGGTCGAGGCCTCGCCCACGGCCGCCTGCCACAGCACCAGCGGCTCGCTCCAGGCCGGGGTGACGCGCACCGACACGGCCGCGCCGCAGAGCGCGGCGACGCCTGCCAGCACTGACTGCAACACGTAGTCGGCCGGCGCGCCGGTCGAGCGATGGGTGTCGGCGATCCAGTCGCGCCAGGGTTCGGGGATGCGCTCGAGCGGAATGGCCGGCACGGGCGCGCGCCGGTCATCCAGCAGGCTGAGGTCGGGGTCCTTCCAGTCGTCGTCCGACGAGGTGGAGACGAAGCGGGTATGCATCATGGGTCTTTCCAGGAGCAGAGACCGCATATATAAACACTATTGTTATTTTGTCAATACTTTTGTCATTATTCATCTTTGCCGGGGGCGCGCCACTCCAGTGGCGCTCTTTTTGTTGATCACACAGCCCATGAGCGCCACTGGAGTGGCGCGCCCCCGGCGATGAGCGTCAGGGCGCATACCTGTTGAAGACCAGGTCGCGGCCCTTGGCGATGGCATGGCAGGCAAAGCAGGCATTGTGCACCGCCTCGCCGGCGGGCTTGTTGTTGTCGAACTGGGCGAAGCCCCAGCCGCCGGTGCTGGCGTACTTGGTGGAGTCCTTGACCATGAACTGCACGTTGGTGGGCTTGCCGGCGACGAAGGATTGCGCCTGGCCGAAGGCCTCGGCGCTTTCCGGCAGCGGCTCGTAGCTCCAGGCGACGCGGGCGACGATGCTGCCGTCGGGATACGGCAACTGCCCCTCGCGCGCCGCCTTGTAGGCGATGTCGTTGCCCAGGATGGCGCGCAGGTCGTTGAGCTTGCCCGCCTCATGGGCCACCGAGATCACCTTCCACTCGCGATAGCCGGGCGGGAGCGTGATGCCGAAGATGGGTGCGGCGTCTTCCTGCGCCCTGCTGGAGGCGACGATGGTTGCCGATAGTGATGCCGCTGCCAGCACGAGAAAGGCCGGACGCATCGAGTGTCTCCGCGTGGACCATGAACTAGCCACAGATGAACACAGATAAACACGGATGCAGAGTCACCGCGGCGCTTCTCATGCTCTTTTGGACCGCCGGCCTCCGGCCGGCTCATGATCATGATGCCGGCCGGAGGCCGGCGGTCCGGGAGACCATGAGCAGCCTACGCCACGCAGATGTCCGGCACGGCGACCTTCTGGAACAGGTGCGGCGAGGCGACGGCCGACGACGGATAGGCCGTGAGCTTGGCGCGGAACTCGGGATTGGCGAAGGCGGCGCGGAACACGGCGGTCGATTCCCACACGGCGTAGTTCAGGTAGGTCGGGCTCTCGCCGATGGCGCGGTGCAGCTGGGTCGAGATGAAGCCGGGCTGGCGCTTCATGATATGGGCATCGCCCTCCCAGGCGGCGAGGAAGGCCTGCTCGTCCGCCTTGTCGAGGGTGAAGACGTTGACCAGCACCACGGGGCCGGCCTCGAGGCTGAGCTGGCGGTCGATGGGAAAGGCGGGATCCAGGGGGCGCAACAGGCTCATGACGGTTCTTTTATGTAATGATGATGTCTATTTGGTATGGTGGTGACATAATATTTTGACATCATCATGTCAATATGAATCTATGGTGACGAATGCGTGAACCCAGATCGACGCCGGCAAAGTGGACGCCTGCCAAGTGGACGGGGGCCGGCGCGGCATTGAGCAACCTGATGCTCGATTTCTTCCGCCTGAACAGCCTGATCCTGACCGCCGGCGACCGCCTGGTGGCCCCGCTCGGCCTGACCAGCGCGCGCTGGCAGGTGCTGGGGGCCATCGTCGCCGCCGAACGGCCGCAGCCGGTCGCCTGGCTGGCGCGCAATCTCGGCGCCAACCGCCAGAACGTGCAGCGCATCGTCAACGACCTGGCGGACGACGACCTGCTCGCCTTCGAGGCCAACCCGCATCACCGGCGGGCGCAGCTCGTGGTGCTGACCGACAAGGGACGGCGGGCCTTCGAGGCCGCCATGCGCCTGCAGGTGCCGTGGGTCAACGGCCTGTCGGACGGGCTGGCGGTGAAGGATATCGAGGCCGTCGGCCGCGTCGTCGCGGCGTTGCGGCAGAAGCTCGAGAGTGAGCAAGACTGAAGAATAGCCACAGATAAACACGGATGCAGGGTCACCGCGGCGCTCTTCTCATGCTCTTTTGGCTCATGATCATGATGCCGGCCAGAGGCCGGCGGTCCGGAAGACCATGAGCAGAGTAACTCTTACGCCAACTGAAAGGAGCTGCCGCCAGTGGGATGGGATGCACTCAGGCAGTGGGGCAAAGACGCGGCCCGCGTCGATCGGCTGGCCGGCGGCGTGGCCAATGACGTGTGGCGCGTGCGCGTCAACGGACGCGTCGCAGTCGGCCGCCTCGGGGCCAGGAGCGACGCCGATCTGGCGTGGGAAACCGAGCTCCTGAAATACCTCGACCGCGAAGGTCTCGCCGTGCCGCTGCCGATCCCGACGATGGACGGCCGGCTGTTCTCGGACGGGCTGGTGGTGATGACCTATGTCGAGGGCGGGCCGCCCGAGACCGAGGCCGACTGGCGTCGCGTCGCCGACATGCTGCGCCGCCTGCATCGTCTGACGCGAGGCTGGCCGCAACGTCCCGGTTGGCGTTCGTCGATCGACCTCCTGCACGCCGAGACCGGGACAAGGATCGATCTCGGTGCGATGCCAGCCGAAGGCGTTGCCCGATGCCGGGCGGCGTGGGCGCGGCTGGTCGGACGGGAGACATGCGTCGTCCACGGCGACCACAACCCCGGCAACGTCCGCCTGACGGCGGAACGGGTCGCGCTGATCGACTGGGACGAGGCGCATGTCGACGTCCCCGACCTCGACCTGGTGCTGCCCCACAATGCCGCTGGCCTGAACGACGGCGCCTTTGACATCGCCGCGCAAGCGTCGGCCGCCTGGGAAGCCGCCGTCTGCTGGGACGACGAGTTCTCAAGGAAACGGCTTGCCGAGGTGCGCGCGGCCTGATCTGTCTTCGCTGGGAGCGCGCCACGCCGTGGCGCGTTCTTGTCCCAACGATACATGAGCGCCACGGAGTGGCGCGCTCCCAGCCATGAGCATGAGGAGACCGCCATGACGACGTACGACGCGATCATCATCGGTACCGGGCAGGCGGGGCCAGCGCTGGCGCGACGGCTGGCGGGCGCCGGCATGAAGGTGGCGATCGTCGAGCGCAAGCGCTTCGGCGGGACCTGCGTCAACACCGGCTGCACGCCGACCAAGACCCTGGTCGCCAGCGCCTACGCCGCTCACGTCGCGCGCCGCGGCGCCGATTACGGCTTCAGCGCCGGCGAGATCAAGGTCGACATGAAGCGCGTCAAGGCGCGCAAGGACGAGGTCGCAGGCGCCTCGACCCGCGGCGTCGAGCGCTCACTGAAGACGCTCGAGAACTGCACGGTCTACGAGGGCCATGCGCGGCTGCGCGCACGCAACGAGGTCGAGGTCGGCAACGACGTCCTGCAGGCCGAGAAGATCTTCCTCAATGTCGGCGGCCGCGCCGCCGTGCCCGACATCGCGGGCCTCGCCGAGGTCGAGTACCTCACCAACAGCTCGATGATGGATGTCGACTTCCTGCCCGAGCATCTGGTGGTGCTGGGCGGCAGCTACATCGGGCTGGAGTTCGGCCAGATGTATCGCCGCTTCGGCAGCCGGGTGACGGTGGTCGAGCTCGGGCCGCGGCTGGTCCCGCGCGAGGACGAGGACGTGTCGCGGGAGATCGCGGCGTTCCTCGGCCGCGAGGGCATCGACGTACGCACCAATGCGAAGTGCCTGCGCGCCGCGAAGAAGGACGGCGGCATCGCCCTGCAGGTCTCCTGCGAGGGCGGGCCGATGGAGGTGCCGGGCTCGCATCTCCTGCTGGCGACGGGGCGGCGGCCCAACACCGACGATCTCGGGCTGGAGCGCGCCGGCGTGAAGACCGACAAGCGCGGCTATATCGAGGTCGACGACGAGCTTCGCACCAACGTGCCCGGCATCTGGGCGCTGGGCGACTGCAACGGGCGCGGCGCCTTCACCCACACGGCGTGGAACGACTACGAGATTGTGGCGGCCAACCTGCTGGACGGCGACTCGCGCCGCGTCAGCGATCGCATCACCGCCTATGCGCTCTATACCGATCCGCCATTGGGACGCGCCGGCATGACCGAGGCGGAGGTGCGCAAAAGCGGCAAGCGCGCGCTGATGGCCAAGATCGCCATGGAGGACGTCAGCCGCGCCTACGAGAAGGGCGAGACCGAGGGCTTCATGAAGGTGCTGGTCGACGCCGAGTCCCAGCAGATCCTGGGGGCGAGCTTCCTCGGCGCCAGCGGCGACGAGGCGATCCATTGCGTGCTCGACACCATGTACGCCAAGGCGCCCTACACGGTGTTGCAGCGGGCCATGCATATTCATCCGACGATTGCCGAGTTCATCCCGACCATGCTGGGGGATCTGGCGCCGCTGTGACTCCCTCCCCACGCGGAGCGTGGGGAGGGAAGCGCCAACATTATCCCCAGAATCTTTTATGACGTCTCACAACCCTGCCCTGTCCCGCACCATTTATTGCCTGGAGGTGGTGTGTGGGAATTGCAATCGGCTTCGAAGCACCGGAGCGAGGCGAGCGCGGACGCGACGCCCTGAACCTGATGGCGGCGATCTACGAGATATTGAGTGATCGGGGGCTCACGGCACACGAACTGGTAGCCGTCGACCTGCAATCCACACCCGGCGCCATCGAGCTGCTGACCCGGCCGACGCTTCGGCCCGACTATCCCGACCTGCTCGCCGTCCTGGGGCAGCTCGGCCAGACCTGCCTCGAGCACGCCATCCCGGCCCATCGCCTGCAGCGCATCGCCTTCCTTGACCGCGAGATCGGCCTGGAGGTGGTCGACGGCAACGGCGATCCGGAGGTCTTCGTCTTCCCCATCGCTCCGGCGGCGGGGCAACAGCCGGAGAGCACCCTGCTCCCGCTGCCACGCGTCGGCGGGCGCCTGCGGTCGAGTCCGAAATCGTACTGACTCATTGCGGCGCTGCCGCCTGAAGCGAGCCCTAGGGCAGCCCCAGCATGCGCGGCAGCGTGCAGGGGATCCGCTCGATGGCGACGATCAACGCCGCGATCAGGCCGCCGAAGATGACGACGATCAGCGCCGAGAGCGGGCTCAGCATGACAACGGCGATGATGGCGCCCGCCACGATGGCCCATTTGAGCGCCCAGCCGATGGCGCCGAAGGCGCGGCAGCGGCTCGCGTCGCACAGGGAGCGCGCCAGCACCAGCGCCGCAACCGCAACGGGGAGCGCGATCGGGATCCAGGGTGCGGCGATCGCGGCCCAGGCCGGCACGCCCTGCGCCACGATGGCCAGCAGGACCACCAGCAACGCCAGCGCACCCACAAGGATCAGGAGCCCGCACAGCGCTTCCAGCCCGCAGACGATGGCGAGCACCGCCCACTTGACCACCTGGACGACGATCGACGCCAGCACCCAGATCAGGGTGACGATCAGGTGGCAGATCGCTGCAATCACATGATCGATGGTCGTGATGACGACCGTGATGACCTGGACCAGCACGTCGATCAGCCAGCAGAACCACTTGTTGCAGCACAGGCACCCCCAGTTGCACTCCTGCTCCGAGCAGCGCTGCTGCTGGGTATGCAGCCAGCTCTGGAGGTCCTGCTCGACCTGTTCGAGCCAGTGCTGCGCCTGGGTGCATTGCTGGTCGGCCGAGGCGCGCCACTGATTGACCCACTGCTCGACGTTGTCGGTGAACCACTGGCCGATGTCGCGACAGTTCATGGCAACCCCCGCTCTGCTGATCGTGCGCGCCTCACGAGCAAGGATGCCTGCGAGGCGAAGACTGCGCGTGCCGCCACGATCGCCAGGGCCTTGCCCAGGATACCCATGCCGACGACGAAGGCGGCCGCGTACAACACCATGACGGGCGTCGAGCCGGACTCCGGCACCAGGATCGACGGTGGACCCGCGATCGACCAGGCGAGCGCAGCAAGCGCGAACAGGGCGCCGGCCTGGCAGCCGCAAACGCCCCGCAGGAAGTTCAGTCGCCGCTCGGACTTGCGCTGAAGCTCGGCCTCGACGAACGGCAGCTTGAGCGAGAGCGTCGCAAGGGGCGACCACCGCGACAGCGGGGCCGCGAGCGCCGCCAGCTGATCCGGCGACGTCACTTCCAGGACGCCGGCGCTACGCGCCTGGACCTTGGAGGCCCGCTCCGTGAGGGGTTGGTTCCTGGTCGGCATGGCGTCAGAACCACAGCCGCAACGAGAAGTCGGCGACCGCCGTGCCGGGCATGTTGCGCGAATGGCCCTCGGCCGTCAGCTCGCCATAGGCGAGGTTCTCGCTCGACGGGAAGATGTTCTCGTCGATTGCGTTGATCCACAGCACGACGCCGCCCATAGCCGCCGTGTTGAGCGAATGTCCGGTCTCGTGCGAGCTGGTCGACGGCGTCGTGAAGCGGCCGGCCGCGGCGCCTGCCGCCGTGGTGCCCGCCAGGAAGGTGAAGTTGCCGAGCGAGAAGCCGCCGTTGAAGCCCGTCACACCGCTCAGGCCGCCGCGCGTCTCGATGACCCCGGTGGTCCAGTCGAACGCGAAGGCGCCGATGCCGAAGGCGGTGAAGGCGAACGGGATGTTGATGAAGAACAGGAGCAGGCCGAAGACAGTCGCCAGCCAGGACAGCGGGAACAGCCAGGCGGACCAGCCGAGGAAGCCCTGATAGACCCGGTTGCGCGCGACGAAGATGACGGCGGCCAGGGATATGACCGTGAACGCCCAGGTTGCCAGCACCGGGCCGACGATGGGTACCAGGGACAGCAGGATGACATCGACGGACACGTTCATGCCGATCAGCAAGCCGCGCCCGAAGAACTCGCCGGGCGTGGCCGCCAGGGTGACCGGCACCGGCGTCGGAAAGGGCGCCGCCAGCGGAAAGGTGGCCCCGGCCGGCAGCAACGGCGCGATGCTCCTCGTCGCGATCAAGTAGGCGACCAGGAAGCCCATGACGAGGAACAGGATGGCCACGGCGAGGGCCAGCGAGCCCAACGCGGCAACCATGGGCGCCAGCACACCGCCGAGTGCGCCCAGCACGCCCTGCAAGGCAAATCCAAGACTGAGGAGTGCGGTGACCGTGGCGAGCGCGCCGAGAACCAGTCCGACAAGCCAACCCAGTAGGATGAACACCGGCATGATCGAACCCGCCTTTCCACTCGGAATGCGAGACACGACCCACCCATTGCTACTTTAGATGGTAATTGTGTTCACGTGAGGGCACGCGGCGATAGAAAGGAATGGCGACGGAGGCGTCATGGGCTTCAGTACTGGTGCTCACGACCCCTCCGGCCCTTCGGGCCACCTCCCCTTCGCGGCTTCCGCGAAGGGGAGGAAGGCTTTGCTCAATCCGCGCGCACGTAGCCGTAGCGCAGGTTCGACGGGCCGGCCGCGGCCAAGGCGTAGTCCTTCTTGAGCGCGGCGAACCTGTCCTCTGAGTAGGCCGGCATCTTCGTGTTGGACGCAGCCTTCAAGCGGATGCCGTACATGCCGAGCGCATTGTTGGCGAAGATCATCTGCTTGGTCATGCTGTTGGCGTCGCCCAGGGCGGCGAAGCCGTGCTTCTTGCGCATGTCCTCGGGGATCTCGAGCCGCCGCATGGCCTCGATCTGCCATTGCGGCGAGCCGTACCACACCGAATCGGTGCCCCACAGCACGTGGTCGGCGCCCATGCCCTTGATCAGCGTGCCGACCAGGGCGGCGCAGAACTTGGGATGCGACACGGCCGAGTTGGCGAAGGCCGTGCCGAGCTCGGCGTAGACGTTGTTGACGCCATACTTCTGCGGGATCTCGGCGAGATCGGAGACCCACTTCATGCGGCCGGTTTGCTCGAACTCGCCCCACGCCTGCTCGGGCAGCTCGAAGGCCGGGCGCAGGCAGGCGTGGTACATCACGAACTTCATCTGCGGCCAGTCTTTCGCCGCCTTGCCGATGTCCTGGGCGGTCGCGTACTGCCACACGCCGGCATAGGACTTCTCGTAGTCGGGCGGCAGCAAGCCCTTGTGGATGCAGATGGTGGTGATGCCGGCCTTCACCGCCTTCTCGTAGAACGGATAGACCAGCTTCTCGTCGTCGAGCCGCCACGGGAACTTCGACGGATTGAGCGGGTCGCCGATGGTGTAGCCCTTCCACGACTCGGGCTTGTGCACGGCGATCGCCTTGTCGACCTCATCCATCCAGCCGGGCTGGCCAGGGATGATCAGGCTGTGCGCCAGCAGCCGCCGCGAGCCCGCGAAGCCGTTGATCAGGGCGCGCGCCTGGGCCATCTGCTCGTTCGACAGGAACCACCAGGTGGGATCGTCGAACGGCGCGCCGCTCAGCAACGCCAGGCTGGTGTCGCTGTCATAGAAGATCTCCTTCACGTAGTTCTGGAACTTGTAGCGGCCGAGCGAGGCCACGCCCTCCTCGGCGAGCTTCTTGTTCCAGTTCACGCTGGCGAACTTGGCGAGGTCGAGAAGCTCCTTGTGCTCGAAGTCGTCGCGCACGAAGTGGGTCTGGACGTCGAAGATGAACTGGCCTGAAAGGCCATCGGCGCGGGCCTGCGCCAGCTCGGGCTCGCGCGCCTCGGCCGGCGTCACCTGGAAGACGTTGCCGCCATAGACCTCGTTCATGGCGACGAACGCCGCCGCCATGCCGCACGAGGTGCGGAAGAACTGGCGGCGGTTGAGCCCGAGCCGCGCCGCGTTGGCGTCGGCCAACTCGTTCAGCCGCGCCTCGACCCGCTTCTGGGTCGCCGACTGCGGCGGCGGCAGATACTCGCCGTTGGAGACGATCTGGGTCGGGATCGGCGTCGCCGCCGAGGCGGCTTCGGCGCCGGCGACCAGGCGCTGTTCGCGTTCACTGAGCCAATTACCCATCGGTTTCCTCCGTTTGTGGTGGAGATCAGTCCGAGGAAATTCTTCGCAGGCTCGACGAGGACGATTGCAGGTTCTTTTAGGGCATGCCTTGCGAGAGCGCGCATCCTGGGATGCCGCTCGCGCGATCGAGCCCGGTTTCCTCCTGGGTGTCTTCCGGAAAACTGGTCATGCCGTTACCCCGGTTACACGCAGCGGAGTCTGGGACCGCGGGCCCTGTCCGTCCAGTGCGATGCAGGCATACCTCCCCACGCTTAGAAGGAAAGGATCAGGCGCGCCCGGGCGTCAGATAGCCCGCGACCAGGCGCGTCACCTCGTTGACGAACCGATCCCGGTCGCGGTCCAGGGCATTGGGCTTGTTGATGACGAACTCATGCGTCAGGGCCTCGACCGTGGTCGCCAGAATGGAGGTCGCTGCATCAAGGTCGCGAACGGCGATCTCCTTGCGGCGGTCTTCGAGGTAGGCCCGGATCAAGGCGAAGGTCTCCTCCTTCAGCGCTTCGATCTTGGCGAGCTGGCCCATGCGCGGCACCTGGTCGGCGAAGATGCGATGCAGGGCGGGATCGACCAGGTGCGCGTCGAGCGTGGCCTTCACCATCTCGCGCATCGCCGTCGCGAGATCGAGCGACGCCACCTTCTTCAGCGCGTCGCGGATCAGCTGCAGCATCTCGCGGTTATGGCGGGCGACCAGGGCGGCGACCAGCGCCTCCTTGTTGGGGAAGTACTGGTAGAGGGACCCCACGCTGACGCCGGCCTTGGCGGCGATGCGGTTGGTGCTGGCGCGGTCGTAGCCGTCGCGCACCAGAACGCGAGCGGTGGCGTCGAGCAACGCCTCGACCGTCGCCTTCGAACGCTGCTGGGACGCCGATTTTCGCGGGATTGTCGGGAGTGTGCGCGCCATGGAAGGGTCGCCGGCCAATGCGAGTAGACAATGCGAGCCATAGCTCACAAATTGACAGGCAGCAATGGCTGCCCGTTACCCTGAGCGAAGTCGCCTGAAAGGCGGCGTAGTCGAGGGATCTGTTCTGTCGATGCATCGACAAAAATAGGTTCCTCCGCTACGCGCTTCGCGCTCCGGTCGGGATGACGGGGTTGGCTAACCGAAAGGAGACCAACATGGTCACCCTCCCCTATCGCACCCTGATCCAGCAGAAGCGCTGGGCGACCAACGGCCTGAATGCGGTGCTGGCTGAGAATTTCGAGCGGCTGTCGATGGACGAGCAGGTCATCGTCCGCCGCCTGCTCGATCACGTCCAGGTCGTCGACGAGATCTTCCGGCACAATCTCGAAGGCCGGCCGCACGGCCAGTCGGCGCCACGCTCGGCCGAGCTGCCCTCGCTCGAGGCGCTGGCCGCGGCCGCCCGCGCGACCGCGGACTGGTATGCCGACTATGCCGATGCGCTCGAGCCCGCCGAGGTCGACGAGGCGATTTCCTTCGCCTTCTCCAACGGCGAGCCCGCGCGCATGACGCGCGGCGAGATGCTGCTGCATGTCGCCACGCACGCCGCCGGCCATCGCGGCCAGGTCGCGCTGCTGCTCCAGAAGAACGGCATCACGCCCTTCCCCGACCGCATCACCGACTTCCTGATGGCGGGCGATGGCGCAGCACAGCGACAGGTGGCGGCATGACGGAGCCCCTGTCCCTGGCGCGCTTTCCGCTCCATCTCGGGCTTGGCGCCCGCGCGGTGCCGCAGCCCGAGTTCACCGGCATGGAATGGTACGACGCCTATGTCGCGCGCCACGCCAACGACGGCGACGAAGGACGACTGGTCCAGCTCTCGAGCTTCAGCGAGAGCTGGACGAGCTGGGAGCGCCATCCCGTGGGTGACGAGGCGGTGATCTGCACCGCGGGGGAGATCGTGCTGATCCAGGAGCTGCCCGAGGGCCTGCGCAAGGTGACGCTGCGGGCCGGCGAGTACGCGGTCAACCCGCGCGGCGTCTGGCACACGGCGGACGTCACGGCGACGGCGACGGCGCTGTTCATTACGGCAGGGCGCGGGACGGAGCATCGGCCGCGGTGAGTCTTTGCAGGGGGCGCTCCACTCTGTGGCGCTCATTGTCTTCGGAGCGCCACTTACGACGGAGCTCCGCTCCGCCTCTAGTGGCGCGCTCCCAGCAAAGAGGTGACAATCGCTTCCCACAAAGGAGCCTTCCATGAACAGGCAGTTGTCCGTTGGCCTCCTCTCCTTGCTCATATGGGCGCTCACCCCCAACAACAGCTTCGCCCAGGCGGCGTCGCTCAAGGACCAACTCGTCGGGACGTGGATTTACGTTTCGAGCACGGCCAAGCGTGACGATGGCACCAGCGTCCCGCGGCCGAGCCTGCAGGGAGCCGTGACCTACACAAAGGATGATCGATTCCATTTCATAACGACGCGCACCGATGCGCCGAAGTATGCGTCGAGCGATCCTGCTCGCCCTTCGCCGGACGAGGCCATGGCCGTCGCCTCGGGATCGATCGCCTATGCCGGCACGTACAGGGTGGACGAGGCCACGAAAACGATCCTTCCGACCATCGAGTTCAGCACGTTTCCAAATCTTGTGGGAGCTCCCAATCAGCAGCGGATCGTCACGTCCATCACGGCGGACGAGATGAAGTTCACGAACCCGCGCACGGCTGCCGGCTTGACGCTGGAAATCGTCTGGAAGCGGGCGAAGTGATTGCGCCGCGCGCCGCCGTCGCGATGAACCTGAGAATTCGCTGGGCCTCGGCCTGCGGCCTGGCGGGGGCTCTCATCCTCGGCCTGACCGGCGCCAGCCTGGCGCAGACTCCGCCGGCCGCCGCTGCGACGACGCTGTTCCAGAACGTCCGCGTGTTCGACGGCCGCGGCGCGAGCCTCTCGGCGCCGACCAACCTGCTGGTGCGCGGCAACACCGGCGCTCGCCGACCTGCTGCTGGTCGACGGCGATCCGCTGGCGAACCTCGGGCTGGTCGCCGACCCGCACAAGAACTTCCTGGTCATCATGAAGGATGGCAGGATCTACAAGGACATGCTGACCAAGTGACCCGGCTTGATCCAGATCATGGAGACCCGGCCTCGACCCGGTAGGTTGCCCAGATGCGAGTGAACCTGATTCACCTGACGGGCTGCGCCGCGATCGCGGCGAGCCTGGCGACGAGCGCGGCGCCCCCTGCCGCGGGGGAGACCTACGAGGCGCTGTACAAGGCCTGCTTCTCCAGCGGCATGCCGGACCAGGTGATCGCGAGCTGCTCGGTCGTCATCGGCCGGCGCCTGGCCGAAGGCGAGGACCTCGCCACGGCGTTCAAGAACCGCGGCAATGCCTACGACGACCAGGGCGACTATGCGCACGCCGTCGAGGATTATGGGCAGGCGCTGGCGGTCAATCCGCAGGATGGCAGCGCCTTCAACGCGCGCGGTGCGACGTTCACGGCGCTCGGCCAGTACGACCGCGCCATCGCCGACTTCGACCAGGCGGTGCGCCTCAACCCGGCGAGCCCGCAGGCGCTGGGCAACCGCTGCTTCGCCAAGGCGCTGCTCGGTAAGCTCGACGCGGCGCTGGCCGATTGCGACGAGGCGCTGCGGCTCAAGCCCGGCAATGCGGCGCTGGCCTCGCGCGCCTTCGTCCACCTCAAGGCCAGGCGCATCGATGCCGCCATCGCCGACTACAACGCCCATCTCGGCAGGCGGCCCGAGGATCCCTATGCCCTGTTCGGCCGCGGCCTCGCCCGCACCCTCAAGGGCGACAAAGCCGGCGCCGACCACGACATCGCCGCCGCCCGCAGCCTCAAGCCCGACATCGAGGAGCAGATGGCGAAGCTCGGGCTGAAGCTGCAAGACTTCCGGCAGAGCTAGGGCCCGAGATCAGGGGCTCTCATTGCCGGGAGCGCGCCACTCCGTGGCGCTCATGTGCTTCGTGATCGACGAAGATGCGCCACTTACGACGGAGCTTCGCTCCGTCTCTAGTGGCGCGCTCCCAGCAATGAGTTGACCTCAAGTCATCCGCTCTACCGCCAACCGCCGGGCAGCATGCGCACCAGCGTACGGTCGCGCAGCAGCCAATGATGCATCAGCGCCGCCGCGGCATGGAGCAGGGCGAGGAAGATGAGAGCATTGGCCGCCACTTCATGAACCTCCTTCACGCTGCGCCGTAGCGCCCGATCGCCGCCGGCCAGCGGCGAGGCGATCTCCGCCAGGCCGAACAGCGGCAGGGCATCGCCGCGCACGAACTGCAGCGCGATCCCGGAAAGCGGCACGGCGATCAGCAATGCGTACAGGGCGAAGTGGCCAAACCGTGCGGCGTAGTCGAGCCACACGCCGAGCGCCGTGCGCTCGAGCGGCGGCGGCGCGTCGGCCAGCCGCCAGCACAGGCGCAGCACGAGAAGGCCGGCCACGGAAAGGCCGGCGGAAATGTGCACGACCAGGGCCGCCGCGCGCGCCGCCCCTTTGGGGAAGATGTCGTCGAACTGGCCGAGGAACCAGGCAAGGATCACCAGGGCGACGGTGAGCCAGTGCATCAACTGCGGAATCGCGCCGTAGCCCTTGACCGAATTACGCCATTGCATGCCCGAACTCTCCTCAAACGCGGGGCACCCAACAAGAACGGGCGCCGGCGCGCCTTGATGTGAATCAAACCCTCCTTCGCTCCTGCGGAGCTTCGGAGGGTTTCACTTGTCGATGCCCCAGAACACCACGACCGGCGAATCGATCCAGCCGGTGACATTCTTGCGCATGCCGGCGACGCTGAAGCCTTCGCCGAGATGGACGTGGGTCACGATCTTGGCCTGCAGCTTCTGGACCTCGAGCGCGATCGCCTTGCGCTCGGCGGCTTCGGTCGCCAGCGCAAAGCGCTCGCGCAGGGTCTCCATCGCGGCATCGCACGGCCAGCCGGCGCGGCTCTTCTCGCAGTTGGCCTGGAGGAAGGGCGTCATCAGGGGATCGAACAGGTCGGCCATCGACCAGTAGGTCAGGAAGACGTTCCAGCCGCCCTCCGAGGGCGGGCCCTTCTTGGTGAGCAGCCGGTTGACCAGCGACTGCCAGTCCATCGGCTGCAGGTCGACCTTGAAGCCGATGCGCTCGAGCAGCGACTTCGCCACGGGGGCGAGGTTGGAGAGCGCGGCGGTGTCGCTCGCCTGCAGGACCACGACGGGCTCGCCGGCGTAGCCCGATTCCTTCAGGAGCGCGCGCGCCTTCTCGATGTTGCCCTCGATCAGACCCTCGAAGCCCACGGTCGATTCCAGCGGCGAGCCGCACGGGAACATCGACTTGCAGACGCGGTAGTAGCGCGGATCGCCGACGATGGCGGAGAGGAAGTCGGGCTGGTTCAATCCCACCATCACCGCCTGGCGCGCCTTCTCGTTGTTGAAAGGCGGCTGCAGCCAGTTGGGGCGGAAGACGTACTGGTTGCCGGTGCTCGCCTTCACCAGCGTGATGTTGCGATCCTTCTCGACCAGCGGCAGCAGGTCGTAGGGCACCTGCTCCATGATGTCGATCTCGCCCTTCTGCAGCGCGTTGACCGCGGTCTGCGAATCGGGGATCCAAACCCATTCGACGCGGTCGACCTTGGCGACCTTGCCGCCGGCCAGGCCGGAGGCGGGCTCGGGCCGCGGCCTGTACTTGGGATTTTTGACATAGACGATCTTCTCGCCGGGCTTCCATTCGTCCTGCTTCAGGATGAACGGGCCCGAGCCGACATACTCGGAGATCTGCTTGAAGGGATCGGTCTCGGCGACGCGGCGCGGCATCATGAAGGGCGTGACGACGCTGGGCTTGCTGAGCGATTCGATCACCAGGCCATAGGGCTGCTTCATGGTGAGGACGAAGGTGCGTGCGTCGGCGGCCTTCATGTCCTCGACGAAGGGCATCATCTTCTGGCCCATCGGATCACGGGCGCCCCAGCGCTTGATCGAGGCGATGCAGTCGTCGGCGGTGACGGGGGTCCGATCGTGCCATTCCAGCCCCTCGCGCAGGGTGAAGGTCCAGGTCTTGCGGTCATCGCTGGCGGACCAGCTCTCGACCATCTGCGGCTTGGGCTGGAACTTCTCGTCGAGGGCGAACAGCGTGTCGTAGACCAGATAGCCGTGATTGCGCACGATGTAGGCGCCGCTCCACACCGGATCGAGCACCTTGACGTCGGAATGCATGACCACGCGCAGCGTCTTGGGCTCCTGGGCGTGGCTGGCGACGGACACTGTGAGAGCGGCGATGGCCGCGGCGATGCGCACGATCCAGTTCATCATCGACCTGCCCCCTTTTCGATGGCCTTCATCCTAGGCCCGACTGTACCCCGGCGCCATGCAAGGAAGATGCCCGACATGATATCGTCGGGCAGCGAGGGCACGACGATGGCGATCCCCAACATCTCCCACGAGCAGATCCGCGCGGCGCTCCAAGAGCTCGACCAGGCCTCCTACCATCATGAGCAATGGGCGGAAGCGCTGTACGGGACGCTGATCTGCCGGCTGCCGGCGGACCAGCGCGATACCGGCGGCGACGCCCATCGGCTGTGCCGGTTCGGCCAGTGGTACTACCGCGCAGAAACCGCGGCGTTCGAGCATCACCCGGGCTTCGCCGCGATGGGGCTGGAGCACGAGCGCATGCATCAAAGCGCGACCGCCCTGCTGCGGGCGACGGCCGAGGGCGCGCCGATCTCGATCCGCGACTACGAGCGCTTCGTCGCGGCGCTGAAGCGCATGCGGCTTGAGCTCGCGACCCTGCGGCGCGAGCTCGGCGATGCGCTCTACAATCTCGACCCGCTGACCGGCACGCCGAGCCGCATCGGCATGCTGACCAAGCTGCGCGAGCAGCAGGACCTGGTGAAGCGCCAGTTGCAGAGCTGCGCGGTGGCGATGATCGATCTCGACCACTTCAAGGAGGTCAACGACCGCTACGGCTATCTCGAGGGCGACAGGGTGCTGGTCGCCGTCGCCCGGCACGTCATGGGCGAGCTGCGCCCCTACGACAAGGTCTTCCGCTATGGCGGCGAGGAATTCCTGATCGTCCTGCCGGAGACCGACGTCGCGGAGGCCCGGGCGATCGTCGAGCGGCTGCGCGAGGGCGTGGGCGCCCTGCGCCATGCCTGCAACGGCCACGACGAGGGCAACGACAAGGGCCACGACAAGGACAACGCGGCCTTCGAGGTCACGATCTCGATCGGGCTCACGGCGCTCGACTGCGAGCTGCCGGTGCAGGAGACGGTCGACCGCGCCGACAAGGCGCTGTACGCCGCCAAGGCCGCCGGCCGCAACCGCAGCGCCGTGTGGGATGCATCGATGGATGCGCTATCTCACGGCGCCTTGTCGTAGTGGATGGCGGCGATCGCCAGGATCTCGGCACGATCTTCCAACAGGAGATGGCCGGCGGCGATCGTCCGGTCGAGCGCGGCGGTGAAGCGCTGCAGGTAATCGTCCTTGCCGCCGGGGTAGAGCTTGGCGAGCGTCGCCTTGTCGAAGGGTTCGCCGATGCCGGCAAGCTGACCGAGGAAGCCGCCCGAATTGCCGGCGCCGGCGAGGCGCATGGTGGACGCGTCGGTCCACGGCGTGCGGATGCCGCCGACGGAGATGCCGCGCGCGTCGGTCCGTGCTTCGAGGAGCGCTGTGCTGGCCGGCGGCTCTCCCGTGCGCAGCCACCGATCGAGTGCCGCGATCGCGGCCTGGGCGACGTAATGGTGAGGCAGGCCGGGATTATATGGCTTGGCGAGCTTGGCGCCGGCCACGCTGTCGCGTGGCCAGAACAAATCGGCGAGGCGCTCGGGCGGGAGTGTGCCGTTGTCGGCGAAGGCGCCGGCGAACAGATAGCTGTCGGCGTGGGAGGAGCCCGCCAACTCCCAGACCCGTAGATGCGCATCGTCGGGCCGGCGCGCGGCCTGGTAGCCGGGCAGCCGGGCGCCCAAAAGGTCGGTCTCGGTGATGAGGGCCAGCACCGGTACGCGCAGATCGGCGCGGAAGCGGACTTCGGTCGGCGTGTCCGGGCTGTCCACTGGTAAGCCGTCGAGGCGCCCCGCCGGGCCGAAGCGCGAGTGCACGAAGAAGCCGTCATAGACCGGCGTCAGCGCGTCGACGGCGTTGACGTAGGTCGTGAGGAACATCGCCGACTGAGATTGGCCCATGGCGACGAGGCGCTGCGGCTTCAGCAGCGCGCGCAGCGCCGCGCCGGCCTGGGCGAAGATGTCATAGGCGAAGGCGTCGCCGGGATGGCTGAGGCTGCCGTAGCGCGGCGCGTCGAGCGTCTTCAAAGGTGCACCAATGCCCATGACCGACCCGCCGCCCTCGATGCCGACCGGCTGCGCCGATACCGCGGCATAGGCATAGCGGCGCCGCACGATCTCGCGATGCGCGATGAACCAGTCGGACGGCATGTCCTGGCCGGAGGTGACGTTCAGCCACTCGACCAGCAGCGTGCCGTTGAAGGTCGCAGGATCGGTCGGACGGATCACCACGATGCGCGTCTTGTAAGCGGCACTGCCAGCCGGTGCGTAGCGGCTCACCGAGCCTTCGAGGAAGAACTCCTCGGCCTGGTAGCCGAGCGGCGCCAGGTCGTAGGCGCCCAGTAGTAATGCGGGCCTGCCCGCGACTGGCGTCAGCGTCATGACATCCTGATGCCACAGAAGCTGACGCCGAGACACCGATAGTCTCCTGCGATGGGCGCACGGATCATCGCTACTGCAATCGCCGCCGCGGCACTTGCATCGACAGCGACGGCGCAGGAGGCCGGCCTGCAGCGGACCATCACCTTCGACGACCTCGCCCCGCCGGGCATGGCGCTGCAGCAGTGCTGGAACGCGACCGGCATGGACGCCAGCGGCAAGGTCCATATCGGCTTCACGGCGCGGCGCGGCGACGGGCGCGATCCTCCGGCCGCGGTGAGGCTCATTTCGCGGCAAGGCTTTGCGGCATTGTCGCCCGGCTGAAAAGCGGGGAAGCTCCCTCCTCCGAGGAGGTAGCGGCATGACGGCGCGCAAGATGCGGCTCGGTCTTTCGATACGCGGCCATGGTTATCACCCGGCCGCCTGGCGCCATCCCGACGTGCCGGCCGATGGCACTCTCCATGTCGAGCACTATGTAAGGAGCGCCCAGACCGCCGAGCGCGGCAAGCTCGACATGATCTTCTTCGCCGACGGCGCCGGCATCCGCCAGGGCGACACGCCGCCGGGCTCGCTGGCGCGCACCGGCCGCGACATGGTCGAGCTGGAACCGATGACCTTGCTGCCGGCGCTCGCCATGGTGACGACCCGCGTCGGCCTGGTGACGACGGCCTCCACCACCTACAACGAGCCCTACAACCTCGCGCGCAAGTTCGCGACGCTCGACCTGATCAGCAAGGGCCGCGCCGGCTGGAACGTGGTCGCCTCCTGGTCGGAGCTCGAGGCGCAGAACTTCGGGCTCCCGACGACGCTCGACTACGACACGCGCTATGCCCGCTCCGCCGAGTTCGTCGAGGTGGTGAAGGGGCTGTGGGACAGCTGGGACGACGGCGCGCTGGTCTTCGACAAGGCAGGCGGCCGCTACTTCGACGAAGCCAAGATGCATGTGCTCGATCACCGCGGACGGTTCTTCAAGGTGCGCGGTCCATTGAATGTCGCCGGCATGCCGCAGCGTCATCCGGTGATCGTGCAGGCCGGCGCCTCGGAGCAAGGACGCGAGCTGGGTGCGGCGACGGCGGAGGTGATCTACGCCATCAGCGGCTCGCTGGAGGGCGCGCGCGCCTACTATGCCGACGTCAAGGGCCGGATGGCGAAGTACGGCCGCGAGCCGGACGATCTCAAGATCATGCCGGCGCTTTGCCCAGTGGTCGGCCGCACCCGCGCCGAAGCGCAGGCAAAGTACGACGAGCTGCAGGCGCTGTGGGATCCGCTGGCGGGCCTGGGCGCGCTCTACGGCACGTTCGGCAACCTGTCGGGCTATCCGCTCGACGAGCCGGTGCCCGAGGGCGCGCTGGGCAGCCAGGAAATGCGCAGCGTGAGCGCCCTGCTGCTCGAGCGAATGAAGCGGGAGAAGCCCACGATCCGCGAGCTGTACCTCAAGTCCGGCCTCACCGGCTCGGCGCGCATCGGCACGCCCGCCGACATCGTCGACACCATGCAGGAGTGGTTCGAGGGCGCGGCCTGCGATGGCTTCAACATCACGCCGGCCGCCCTGCCCGGCGGCGGCGAGGACTTCGTCGACATGGTGGTGCCCGAGCTGCAGCGCCGCGGTCTGTTCCGCACCGAGTACGAAGGCCGGACCTTGCGCGAGAATCTCGGCCTGCGCCCGGTGACGAGCCGCTACCAGCAACAGCGCCGCGCCGCGGAGTAGGACATGCCCGTCATCGACGTCCAGGTTCATCCCTTCGATCGCGATCATCCGGGCCGGCCGTGGGCCGGTCCGTCGCACGGGCTGCTCTCGGCCACGGGCGAGGAAATGGTCGCGGCCATGACCAGTGTCGGCGTCGACGGCGCGATCATGGTGTCGTCGTTCAGCGCCTACAAATACGATCCGAGCTACGCGCTCGAGGTCTACGACAAGTATCCCGACAAGTTCCGGGTGGTGACGCCGGTCGATGCGACCGATCCCGCGATCGACGATATCGTGGCGACGTGGGCGAAGACGCCGGGTGCGCGCGGCATCCGCATCCGCATGGGCAAGGACCTGCCGATGGATCCCGACCATCCCGGCCTGCGGCGCGCCTTCGCCGCCGCCGCGCGGCATGGCCTGCCGGTCAACCTGCTGTGCTGGGGCATTTTGGACAAAGGCCTGCCGCACATCCGGCAGCACCCGGATACCGTGATCGTGATCGACCATCTCGGCCTGCTGCAGCCGTTCCATCCGCCGGTGCCGGCCGACGTCTGGGCCGACCTGCCGAAGCTGCTCGATCTCGCCCGCTATCCCAACGTGCGGGTGAAGGTGAGCGGCGCCTGCACCATGTCGCACCAGCCCTTCCCTTACGACGACATCTGGGCGCCGGTGCTGCGCATCATCGATGCCTTCGGGCTGGAGCGCTGCATGTGGGGCACCGACTGGACGCGCACCATCGGCATGCTGACCTACGAGCAGGGCGTGGCGCCGTTCCGCGACACCAAGCGGCTTTCCGAGAGCGACAAGGCGGCGCTCATGGGAGGAACGTTGCAGAAGGTCTACAAGTGGTGACTGTCCCGTCATGACGGACCAGGAGGAAAACAAATGAATCGTCTCGCGGGCAAGGTTGCGGTGATCACCGGCGGCGGCTCCGGCATCGGCCGGGCATCGGCCAGGCTGTTCGCCGCCGAGGGAGCCAAGGTGATCGTGGCGGAGATCGACGCGTCGCTGGGCGAGGCCTCGGCGCGCGAAGCCGGCGGCGATGCCCGCTTCGTGAAGACGGATGTGACCGACGAGGAGAGCGTCAAGCGGATGGTGCAACAGGCGAAGGACGCCTTCGGCCATGTCGACGTGCTGCTGAATTGCGCCGGCGGCTCGCTGCGCGAGGACAGGCCGGTCACCGAAGTCGATGCGTCGGTATGGGACCACACCATCAACCTCGACATGAAGGGGCCGTTCCTTTGCTGCCGGCACGTCATTCCCGGCATGGTCGAGCGCGGCAAGGGCAGCGTGGTCAACTTCTCCTCGGTGGTGGCGCTGCGCGGCAACCACATCGCCCATGTCTATGTCATGGCCAAGGGCGGGCTGATCTCCTTCACCAAGGCGCTGGCCGGCGCCTATTCGCCCAAGGGCATCCGCGTCAACGCGATCTGCCCCGGCGTCGTGCTGACCGAACGCGTCAGGAGCCGCTTCACCGGCGGCAACCAGATCCGCTTCGGCGGCATCGACAATATCGCCGCACAGTATCCGTTCGCGGTCGGCCAACCGGAGGACATCGCCAATGTCGCGCTGTTCCTGGCGTCGGACGAATCGCGCATGGTGAATGGCGCCGCGATCCCGGCCGAAGGCGGCTTCTCGGCGTACTAATCTGGAGGCTGGCCAATGATCCGCATGGCGGCGATCGTGCTGGGGGTGCTTCTGCCGTTTGTGGCCAATGCCCAGAGCCTGAGACTGAAGAATTTTCTCCATCCGGAGAACGAGCGAATCCGCGTCCTCAACGACGTCTATCTGGCGGGCGCGATGGATGCGCTCACGGCCTACAACATGGCGGCCCCGGTCAAGCTGTTCTGCAAGGAGGGCGACGTCGTCAGCCATGAGGAGGTGGCTCGCTTGATCTCGGACTGGGCGGAGAAGCAGACGAAGATCCAGGACGACATGATCATCGTCGTCCCGCTGCTGCTTCTTCTGAAGAAGGCCTATCCTTGTCGCTAGCTCACGCTTTAAGTACCGGCACCCGATCGATCTCGGCGGTGACGCTGCGCGCCGAGCGCGCCTGGGCCCATATCTGGGCGCGTTTCGGGCCGCGAGGCTCCTAATGGTTTATTTGCAGCAGCGTTTTGCACTCCCCAGAGACCGCCGCTCCATTGACCAAGATCAAAGCACTCCGGATGATGACCCTGTCGAGTTGAGGGGCCATGCAGTTCAGTGAATTCCGCACAAGCGACATGCCGACGCGCGGCCAGCTCGAGGCCTGGCAGGCGTGGTACGGCCGCGTGTTCGACACCGCGCCGCTTCATCCCGGCGAGGACGGTTTCTCCGCCCGCGCGCGTGCCTGGACCCTGCCCGGATTCACCCTGAACCAGGTGACGGCGCCGGGCCTCTCCGTGGTGCGCACGAAGTCACTGATCCGCCGCGAACCCGTCGACCACTGGGCGATCACCCTCAGCAAGCGCAGCGTGACCCTGATCGACTCCGGCACGACCTCCCTGGCGGCGCCTCCGGAACTGCCCTTCGTGGTGTCGCTGGGCCAGACGATGGAAAACCGCCGCGAGGCCGACGACCGCATCCAGCTCTATCTGTCGCGTGATTCCTTCCACGGCATCGCCGACTTGCTCGACGCCTGCTGCGTGGCTCCGCTGGAGCCGTCCGGAGCGAGGCTGCTGGCCGACTACATGCGTCTGCTGCTGCGCAACCTGCCGGACCTGGGTCACGAGGAGGCCTCGCGCCTGTTCGATCCGACCCGCACCATGATTGCAGCCTGCCTGGCGCCCTCGGCTCGCCGCGTGGCCGACGCCCAGCCCGTCATCAACGTGACCCTGATGCAGAGGGTCCGGGACGTGGTCCGCCGCCGACTGCATTCACCCGCGCTCTCGGCCGACCTGATCTGCCGCGAGGCCGCGACGTCCCGCTCGCAGCTCTATCGCCTGCTCGAAGGCGAAGGCGGCGTCCGCCGCTACGTCCAGAAGGTGCGGCTGTCCGAGGCCTTCGTGATGCTCTGCGACACGTCGCACCACATCTCGATCGGACGCATCTCCGAGACGCTCTGCTTCGCCGACACGTCGAGCTTCGCCCGCGCTTTCCGCCGCGAGTTCGGAATCAGCCCGAGCGACGTGCGCGACGCGGCCCGCGCCGGCCTTCCGCCCGTTCCGCACCTCGCCGATGCGAACGAGGCGGCGACGCCCGGCTTCACCGCCTGCCTGCGTGGCACGTTTCAGCCGGCAAACGCAGCACTGCACGCCTAGAAGAGCTGGCCGATCAGGCTCGGCGCGCGAGGCGCGACGTCGCGACGTAGGCCCAACCGACAAACACCAGCGAGATGCCGCCGAGCGTGGCCGGCGTGAACGAATGATTGTACGGCAGCTTCATCACCATCAGCGCGGCAGCGGCGAAAGCGATCACTCCCGAGAGCACGAACCAGTGCCAGCCTGCGAGCCGTCTCACACGCGCGGCAAAGACGATCTGGGTCAGGCCGTGCACGGCGAACACGGCGGCCATGATCAGCGTCTTGGTGACGATTCCCGGAAACGGCTCGATATAGACCAGGACGCCACCGATCGCGGCCACCAGGCCGAGCGTGAGGTGCCAGGTGAACAGCAGATCGCCGGCCATCTTGCCGGCCTGCACGATCTGCACGATTCCCGCGACGATCAGGACCAGACTTAGGACCTCGTTCGGCGGCAGGGACGAGATCGCCGGCAGGGCGATCGCGATCGCCCCGGCAAGGATCAGCAGGACGCCGACGAGGAAGAGCAGCATCCAGTATGAGCGGAACGTCTGCGCGAGCTCGCGGTTTTCAGGCTCTCGATCGACGCGTGCGTTCACGGTGCTCCCCCTCCGGCCGCTATTCCGAGATGGTGTTGCGCGGCACGACCTCGTAGGCGCCGGCCTTGGGGATGGGCGTATCGCGGACTTTCGTGCCCGGCATGATTTGGAATCGCGGATCGAAGTCGACGATGGTCGATGCCAGCCTGGCCAGGACGCCGACGTCGCCGTCCACCTTCATCAGGCCGCCGGCCATCTGCTGCTCGAGCGTGCGCGCGCCGGCCATGACCGGCTCGAGGTCGGCGCGATCGATCGTCACCGTCAGGTCCGGCTTGTCGGCGAGGAAGCCCGCGGTGTTGGTGAGCGTCGCGTTCTCCATTTCGATCACGAACTTCTCGCCATTGTCGGGCGTGATCAGGTTGATGGTGAAGCGCATGCCCTCGGCCTTGCGGCTGTCCATGCGGATGCCGAGGAAGTTCAGGAACAGCTCGGTCGACATTGCCCGGACGACGTCGGCGCTGCTTGAGCTCGCGACCGCGCCGGCAGGAATGCCCTGGCGCAGCTCGTAGGCGGCGGCGAGGAAGCTGTTGCGCAGGCCCGGATTCTCCTGCTGGTAGCCGATCTGCTCGAAGACGTCGGCGAGCAGGTCCTTGGCCGCCTGGTTGGCGGGTTGCGCCTGCACGAGCTTGTTCAGGATCTCCTGGGCCAGCAGGTAGCGGCCTTCGTCGTGCAGCTGCTTCGCCCGCGTCATGATGCGCTCCGCGCCGCCCATCATCTCGACGTAGAGCGGCGCCGAATCGGAGGGCGACAGCGGAATGAGGGTCGCCGGGTTGCAGTCCCAGAACCCGAGATAGCGCTGGATGACGCCGCGGCTGTTGTGTTGCGGCGACCCATGATAGCCGCGGTTGAACCACATCTTCTGCAGGCTAGGCGGCACTTGGTAGACGTTGTGGATCTCGTTGATGGTCACGCCCTGATTGGCGAGGTGCAGGACCTGGTTGTTCATGTTCGCATAGAGGTCGCGCTGGCCGCGCAGCACTTCCTGGATGCGCCCGTTGCCCCATCGCGGCCAGTGATGCGAGGCGAACATGACCTCGGCCTCGCGGCCGAAGCGATAGAGCGCCTGACCGATGAACTTCGACCAGTTCAGCGGATCGCGCACCGGCGCGCCGCGCAGGGTGTAGATGTTGTGAAGCGTCGCCGTGACGTTCTCCGCCATCCACAGCGCCTTCAGGTCGGGGATGTACGTGTTCATCTCCGAGGGCGCCTCGGTGTCGGGCGTGTTCTGGAACACCAGCCTGACGCCGTCGACCGTCAGCTCCTCGATGTCCTGCGAGATGACACGCGTCGGCGGGATCAGGCCGCTCGTGCCGGCGGGGACGCCCTGCCCCAAGCCCTGGCCAACGTAGCCGTAGGGGCTGGCCGGCAGCAGCAGCCCGTACTGATAGAACAGCCGGCGGTTCATGGCGTTGCCCGCGTACACGTTCTCGGAGATCGTGTGCTGCATGAAATCGCGCGGCGCGATCACCTCCACCTTGCCGGCGCGGACGTCGGCCTCGTCGATGACGCCGCGCACGCCACCCCAGTGGTCGCCGTGCGAATGGGAATAGATGACGGCCGTCACCTTCAGACCCTGACCAACATGCTGCTGGAAGAGCTTCAGCGCGGCGCGCGCGGTCTCCGCCGCCGTCAGGGGATCGATCACGATCCAGCCGGTCTTGCCGCGGATGAACGAGATGTCGGCGAGGTCGAAGCCACGCACCTGATAGATCCCCGGGACCACCTCGTAGAGCCCGTAGTTCATGTTCAGCAAGGAGATGCGGTGCAGTGACGGATGCACGGACTCGAACTCCGGCTGCTCGAGCAGGAACTGGAAGCGCTCCATGTCCCAGGCGACATGGCCGCCATCGGCCATGATCTTGCGGTCCGGCATCGGCGCGATGAGGCCCCTGCGTTGCTCCTCGAAGTCGCGCTGGTCGGCGAAGGGCAGTGTCTCGTGGGCCTTCTTCAGGGCCTCGATGGTGAACGCCGACGGCCTCTTCCCCTTGGGATCGAAATGTCCGGCGGCAGCAGCCGGCTGCGCCCAGGCGGCGGTGCCGTCGAGCAGCGGCTTGCCGGCGGCGGCAAAAGCGCCGGCGGCAACCGGAAGGCTGCCGGTGAGCCTGCGTCTCGTGATCATATCCGATAACCTCGCAATTGCCTTCAATATTAGGGGGCGCTGCCGCTGCCGCGCCATCGTAGACCCTCCTTCAGTCGCCAGAAGCGACCGCCGGTCCCAAAGGTGTGCCGGGCGTACCAAAAGCGGCGGGCGACAATTTGCAGTCAGGGCTGCCTGACCTTCGACATTGGGACGGCGCGCACATTGTTGGGACCTGGCGTGCGCGTCGATGGCATCGCGTCGTAGTAAGCAGACGACGTCCGAAGAAACGGAAGGAAGCCCATGCGAAACTCGAGCTGCGTCCTGGTCATGATCGTCGCAATCACCGCCGGATGTTCGACACAACAGGCATCGACGCCGCCGGCGCCCGCAGCGGCTGCGCCGACCGCGAGCGCTCCCATCCAGTTCCGGGTGGTCGCCGAGAGAAACCCAGCCGGATGCACCCGCTTCGACGCCGCGTTGTCGCGCGTCCACACGTTCACGGCGACGGGCGATACGGCTTCCGTGACGTCAGCCGGCGGTATCACCAGCACCATGACCCGTACGGCGCCGGGGATCTACACGACGGACTTCAGCCTCGGCGGGACGACGCTTCGTGTCGTTGCGGACAGCTCCAGCTCGCCGAAGACGCTGGCCGTGACCGAGCCCCGGCTGGGTTGCCGCTGGAGTGCCGTCGCTCCGTGATCCTCGCGCCCCAATCAATGCCGGAATGAAGATCAGATCGGGTGACCGGTCCGGCCCGGCCCTCTCGCTCGCCTAGGGCCTTACCGGCACACCGATCGATTTGAGGCGCGCGTTGGCGCGGGCAGAGCGCGCCTTCAGGCCGTCGAGATAGGTGCTGACGTCGGTGCCGGGCAGGTTCAGGACCTTGCAGCCGAGCCGCCAGTACTCCTCGATCTGCGCCTCGGTCTCCGCCGAGCCGCGGGCGAGCTTGCCGTGCGCGGTGCAGGCCTCGGCGATGCGGCGCACGGCGGCCTTGAAGGTCGGATGCTCGAGCTGGAGATGAACGCCGAGCCGCGCGCTCAAGTCGGAGTGGCCGTAGGCGATCATGTCGATGCCGTCCACCGCCGCGATCGCCTCGACATTCTCCAGGCCTTCCAGCGATTCGATCGACACGCAGACGATGATGTTGGCGTTGGCCCACGGCGCATATTCGGTCGCGTGGCGGGCGCCGTAGCTCCTGTAGCCGGTGTGCATCCCCTGCCCCGAGATGCCGCGCTGGCCGATCGGCGGATATTTCGCCAGGGCGACAAGCGCGCGCGCCTCCTCGACGCCGTCAACGTCGGAGACCTGGATCCCCATGATCCCCTGGTCGAGGATCGCCGGGATCAGATGGGCGAAGGACTTGTGGATGCGCACGATCGCCGAGACGTCGGTCGCCTGGAACCAGCCGGCGAGATCGGCGATGGTCTCGAGGTCGAAGGCGCCGTGCTCGTGGTCGATCATGCAGTAGTCGAACCCCGACGCCTCGATGATCCACGGCACGCCGCGCGAGGCGAACTCCTTCAGCCCGGTTCCCAGCGCCGCCCGGCCCTCGCGCACGGCGCGCCAGATGCTGTTGTCTTTCATCGGCGAGCTCCCCTCATGAGGCCTCGCCGGGGAGTGTGACTCGGGTCGCCATCCGGTCCAAGCGAAGCGCGGCCCCTGCGGACGCTCAGGATTGACCTACCTTTTCCGCTGACGTGGCCCGCGACAGGAGCGCGAAGGCAAGTGCGTGGCTGATGAGCAGCAGGGGCACGTAAAGTGTCGGTATGTAGATGCCCGCGCCGAGGAGGCCGGGATTCCCGAACTTCGTGAGGCCCGTGTAGTAGGCATTCAGGAGATCGAGCGCGCCCCAGATGTTGAAGACCCAGACAATCGGTAGGGCGAGCGACCAACGCCAGGACAGCGCCGCCATCGAAACAAGCGCGAGGCTGGCGGCGATGAGGTCGCCCCATGCGATCTGCTGGGCGAAACTTGAATTCAGCTCCGGAGACACGAAGCCCGCCACCATGAAGTTCATGCCCAGGAACCTGAAGGCATTGAAAGCCGCGAGAAGTCTCAGGGCCTCGTAGCGCGGCATGGCGCGAAGCGCGGGCCAGACATAGGTGTAGGCCACTACCGAGCTCGTCAGGAACGCGCCGACGATGCTCAGCACGAAGGGGAGATTGAACGGCATGATCGGAGTCCTCCTCAGGGAGCGGCCAGCAGCAGGCGGAGCGGCATCGCCGTCGGTCCGCTGATGCCATGTGCAGGCCGGATGTAGGGCTGCTTTCAGAGTGCGACCATTGTCGATAATCTTTACGGGCCATGAAGCAGAACTTCACAATCCGGCAGGGCGCGTTCGACGGCGTGGAGGCGTTCCTGGCCGTTGCCCGACATCGCAGCTTCCGCAAAGCGTCAGCGGAGCTCGGGGTGACGCCGTCGGCGACGAGCCAGGCGATCCGAGCGCTCGAGGCGCGTGTCGGCGCGGCGCTCTTCATCCGCACGACGCGCAGCGTCGGCCTGACCGAAGCCGGCGAGCGTTTCCTGTCGCGCGCCAAGCCCGCCTTCGAGGAGCTGGTCGCCGCCAGCGAAGCGGCGCGCGACCTCGGGCAGCGCCCGGCAGGGTTGTTGCGCCTCACGGTGCCGCGGGCGGTGGTGCCGATCCTGCTGGAGCCGCTGATCGCCTCCTTTTCCCAGGCCTATCCCGAGATCGAGGTCGAGATCGACGCCAGCGGCGAGCTGGTCGACCTCGCGGCCGCAGGCTTCGATGCCGGCGTCCGCATGGGCCAGGTCATTGCCGCCGACATGGTGGCGGTGCGGCTGGCGCCACCCTTCCCGTTCGTCGTTGTCGGCAGCCCCGACTATCTACGCCGGCGAAGACGGCCCGAGCGCATCGACGACCTCCGCCACCATGCCTGCCTGCGCATGCGCCGTACGAACGGATCGATCGCGCCGTGGTCGTTCGTCGACGGCAACAAGCCGATCGAGGCGATCGTCTCGGGACCCCTGATCGCGCACGACTTCACGACCCTGCTGGGCGCGGCCGCGGAAGGCATGGGGCTTGCCCAGGTGCCCGCGCCGATCGCCGCCAACCTTGTGAGAGCGGGCAAGCTGGTGCCCATGCTGAAGCCGTTCGCGCCAATGACGCCGGGCGTCTTTCTCTACTATCCCAGCCGCCACCAGATGATGCCGAAGCTGCGCGCCTTCATCGATCACGTGAAGGCGAGATCGCGCACCGCCTCTTCGACGCGCTCGATCAGCCAGCGGTCCCGCGCCGGGAACACCCTCAACAGGAGGTAGAAGGCGCAGGCGATCGGCAGCCAGGCCTCCTGCGCCGCCGTCAGCGCCTCGGGCGACCTGCCGGAGAGCCGGGCGTACTCGGCCTGCACGGCCGCATTGACGGCACGTGGCCGCTCCGGATCGGCGACCTGGGCGGGCGCGAACTCGGACAGCATGACGTGGCAGCAGCCGAGGTCGAGGGCGGCGGGCGCGCGGACCGCCCAGGTCCAGTCGACCAAGCGCGGACCCGCCGCCGTCATGATCACATTGCCGGGATGGGGATCGACATGACAGAGCCCGTCGCCCGGCTGCAGGCGCTCGATCAGGGCGCGAACGCCTGCATCGATCGGCGCCGCGAGCGTGCGGCTCGAGGACCGCAACAGGGAGTCCATCAGCTCGTGCAGGGAGACGACGTCCGGCGGCGGTGGTGTCTGGTGAACGGCGAGGCAAAGCGACGCGACGATCGCACCCGTTTCCCGAGGCGTCATTGCGCCGGTCCGCGAGAGGTGCAGCAGGGTCGGCCCGTCGAGGCGCGGCAAGACGATACCGAAGCGCCCCTCCACGGTCACCGTGCCCAGCACTTCCGGCGCCGGGCCGCCGGCACGGAAGACGGCGTCGGTCATGCGCGCCTCGTGCCAACTGAGCCGCCGCGAAACGTGGGCCTTGAACAGCTTCACGACCTCGCCGGGCGCCCAGGCGTGGATGTCCGCCGCGGCGCCCTCGCCGATCTTCTCCCCGATCTTGCCGCCAAGTGATCCCCGCATCGGCCGCCCTCCGTTGGGCGCGGAGCAGACACCTGGCGGCGGGCAAACACAAACCTATTGATTCTTAGGTGGCACTTGAGCACGCTAAGAAGGTGACGGAGTACTGATCTTGAGGATCACGAACTCTCGTTGTGCATCACATCGCCGAACAGCTCCCAGGTCTCACCTTTGAAGCGCGACATCTGCACGGCCTGGACCGGATAGAAGTCGGTCGCGCTGGTCGACACGGCGATGCCCGGCAGGAGGCCCGGCAGGTGCAGCTGGTGCCAGCTTGCCGCCTGCTTCATCACGTTCTCGCGCGTCAGCACGTCGCCGCACTTCTCGAGCGTCTTGCGCAGCAGCGCCGCCACGCCGTAGGCATAGATGTAGCTGCCGTCGGCCAGGTTTCCGTCGGGAATGTACTTGGCCATGAAGGCGCGCCATTCCTTCATGTCCTGCTCGTTGTCCCACTGATGGTCGGTGGGATCCTTCAGCCAGGCGGCGGTGAGCACGCCCTGCACGTTGTCGAAGCCGGCGGGCTTCATGGTCGTGCCGACGCTCGCCGCCACGTTGTTCATGTACTGCACCGGCTTCCAGCCCAGGTCGGCCGCCTTGCGCATCGCCTGGGCGGCGAACTTCGAGATCGACACGTTGTAGAAGACGTTGGCGCCCGAGTTCTTCAGCTCGATGATCTGGCTGTCGACCGTCGGATCGGTCGACTCGTAGGTGACGACCTTGACCAGGCGGCCGGCCTCCTTCGCCAGACCGTCCTTGATGCCGTTGAAGTAATCCTTGCCGTAGTCGTCGTTCTGGTAGAGCACGCCGATCCTGGCGTCCTTGACGTTGCTGAGGATGTGCTTGGCGTAGATGATGCCTTCGGTGTGGTAGTCGGGCTGGTAGCCCATGGTCCACGGGAAGTCCTTGGGGTTGCCCCACTTCGAGGCACCGGTGGCGACGTAGAGCTGCGGCACCTTCTTGGTGTTCAGGTATTTGTGGATGGCGGAGTTGCACGGCGTGCCCGTCATGTTGAAGCAGGCGAGCACCTGGTCTTCTTCGACGAGCTTGCGGATCATCTCCACGGTCTTCGGCGGCTGATAGCCGTCGTCGTAGCTGATGAAGTTGACCTTGCGGCCGTTGATGCCGCCGGTCTCGTTGACCATCCTGAAGTACGCCTGATGCAGCTTGCCGATCGAGCTGTAGGAAGAAGCCGGCCCGCTATAGGGGTTGGTGTGACCGATCTTGATCTCGCTGTCGGTCGCGCCGGTGTCGTACTTCTTCTGACCAAACGCCACGCGACTTGCCGAAAGCGCCGTAGCGGCCGATACGCCGGCCAGGAATTTACGCCTGTTGGTTCTCATGTTTCGCTCCCTGTCGTCGGTTACGCCATAGCCTCTCCTCACGCAGATGGATGTTCGGAACGACGCGACGCTATCACTCCCCGGCCGGGACAGCGACGGAGTCATGGGACAGCATCCCTGACCCATTAGGCGCCGCGTATTGACGGGCACTCGCTATGTCTATTAGGATATAACGCTAATCCATCGAGTGGTCTCGCGTCGCAGTCCGGATGCAGAGGCAAACCGGCGCGGCGGAGCATCGCTTGTCGAAACCAACAACCTCCGACTACATCCGCGGCTCGCTCTATGGCCTTGCCGCCGTGAGCATGTGGGCAGGATGGGTCGTGGCCGTGCGGCTCGGGCTCAGGACAAGCTTGAAGGCATGGGACATCACGGCAATTCGTTTTGCCGTCGCCGGCGTGATCCTGCTGCCCTATCTTCTGAAGAAAGGCCTCGCCGTCGACCGCCTGGGCTGGAGCGGATTGGCCGCGATCGTCGTGGGCGGCGGTGCACCGATGGTGCTGCTGGCCTACGGCGGCCTGGCCTTCGCCCCGGCCGCGCATGCCGCCTCGCTCTATACCGCCCTCATCCCGCTCTACGTCGCGATCCTGGCGGCGGTCGTGCTGGGCGAGCCCTTTACGGTGGCCAAGCGGATCGGACTGGTGCTGATCGCGGCCGGTGCGCTCGGCATCGTGTGGGGCGCCGGCGGCACGATCGCAACCCGGCAGAACATCGGCCATGTCCTGTTCATCTGCGCCGGCCTGTTGTGGGCCGGCTACACCGTGGCTTTGCGCAAGGCGCGGCTGGACGGATTGCATGCGGCGGCGCTCGCGGCGGTGGCATCGCTGGTTACCTACGTGCCTCTGTACTTCATCGTCTTCGGCACCGGCCTGTTCGACGCGCCGTGGCGCGATCTCGTTTTGCAGGCCGCCGTCCATGGAGTCCTGGTGGCGGTGATCTCGCTGGTGCTCTATGGACGCGCCATCAGCCTGCTCGGCGCCTCGAGCGGCTCGGCCTTTGCAGCGCTCGCCCCGGCGATCACCGCCCTGCTGGCCATTCCCCTTCTCGGCGAATGGCCGGCCGGGAGCGACTGGATCGCCATGCTCCTGATCTCGGTCGGCGTCTACATCGCAAGCGGCGGCGTCCTCCCGGCGCGGCGCGTCACACCGGCTTGAGGTTGGACCGCCGGATCACCTTGGCCCACTTGTCGGTTTCCTCGGCGATGAGCTTTGTGAAGTCGGCCGACGACAGCGGCATCGGCGCGCCGCCGAGATCGGCGAAGCGCGCCTTGAGGTTGGCATCGGCCAGGCCCGCCGCCACTTCCCGGTAGATCCTGTCGACGATATCGGGTGGCGTGGCCTTGGGGACGCCCACGCCGTACCACGCGGTGGTCTCATAGCCGGGAACGAACTCGCCCACCGCCGGCATGTCGGGCAGCGCCGGCGAGCGCGCCGCACCGGTCGTCGCCAGGCCACGCAGCTTGCCGGTCCGGATGAATTCGATCGACGACGGCGGCGTCGGGAACACGACCTGGACCTCGCCGCTCAGCAGGCTGGCCAGCGCCGGCCCGTTGCCGCGATAGGGCACGTGGACCAGGTTGACGCCGGCCATCATGTTGAACAGCTCGCCGGCGAGGTGGCCCGAGCTGCCGATCCCGGCCGAACCCATGTTGATCTTGCCGGGCCTGGCTCTGGCGTAAGCGATGAACTCGGGCAGCGTGCGCGCCGGCAGCGACGGACTGGTCGCCACGAACAGCGGGATGGCCATGATCCCCGCCGCCGGCGCGATGTCGCGCAGGAAGCTGAAGGAGAGATTGTCGTAGAAGGTCGCATTGATGGCGGCCGCCACGCCGACCAGCAGGATCGTGTAGCCATCGGGGTTGGCGTTGACGACGATCTCGGTCGCGATGTTGGTGGCGGCGCCCGGCTTGTTGTCGACGATGAACGGCTGGCCCGTCCGCTCCGACAGCCACTGGCCCATCAGGCGGGCGACGATGTCGTTGCCACCGGCTGGGGCGAAGCCAACCACCCAGCGCACCGGCCGGCTCGGCCAGGCCTGCGCCGTCGCGCGCCTCGGCAGCAGCGGCAGCGTGGCGGCACTTGTGACGCTGGCCGCGAGGTGCAGCAGGCCTCGGCGAGGAAGTCCCATGTCGTCCCCTCTTCCCTTGGAAGACAGCAACGCGAGAGACGCGACGTCCGCACACTTTACGCTATAAGAAGCCGCATGAGGCCGCCTTTTGCCGGCACTTTCCGGTCCCTGAAAGGGTTCAACTATCGGGTCTGGGCGGCCGGCGCCTTCGTCTCCAACATCGGCACCTGGGTGCAGCGGACGGCCCAGGACTGGCTGGTCTTCACCCAGCTCACGCCGCACGACGCCTTTGCCGTCAGCCTGGTCATGGCGCTGCAGTTCGGGCCGCAGCTCCTGCTGCTGCCGCTGACCGGCTTCGCCGCCGACCATTTCAACCAGCGCAAGCTCCTCATCGCCACCCAGACGACGATGGGCGCCCTCGCCCTGATCCTGGGGCTGCTCACCGTCACCGGCGCCGTCCAGCTCTGGCACGTCTACATCTTCGCCTTCCTGTTCGGCAGCGCCGCCGCGTTCGATGCGCCGGTGCGCCAGACCTTCGTCGCCGAGCTGGTCGGCGAGGCCGATCTGCATAACGCGGTGGCGCTCAACTCGACCTCGTTCAACGCGGCCCGCATGATCGGCCCGGCCATCGCCGGCCTCACCATCGCCGCCGTCGGCACGGGCTGGGCCTTCCTGCTGAACGGCGCCTCCTTCGTCGCGGTGCTGGTGTCCCTCGCCTGCCTGCGCCTCGCGACGCTGCGTCCGATCGCGCGGGCCCAGCGCGCCAAGGGCGGCTTCACCGAAGGGTTCCGCTATGTCTGGCGGCGCCCCGACCTGATGGCCATCCTGGTCATGCTGTTCCTGGTCGGCACCTTCGGCCTCAATTTCCCGATCTTCATCTCGACCATGGCGATCGCCGTCTTCCACGCCGATGCCCAGGGGTTCGGCCTCCTGTCGTCGTGCATGGCGATCGGCACCGTCGCCGGCGCGCTGTGGGCCGCCGGCCGCGACCAGCCGCGCTTCGGCTTGCTGCTGGGCGGCGCGCTGGTCTTCGGGCTGGGCTGCACCGCGGCCGCGCTGGCGCCGGGCTACTGGTTCTTCGCGGCGACGCTTGTCGTCATCGGCATGGCGGCGCTCACCCTCACCAACACCTCGAACAGCCTGATGCAGCTTTCGACCGAGCGGGCGATGCGCGGACGGGTGATGGCGCTCAGGATCGGCATTGCGCTCGGAGGCACGCCGATCGGTGCGCCGATCGTCGGCTGGGTGGCCAACAATCTCGGGCCGCGCTGGGCGCTCGGCGTGGGGGCAGCGTCGGGCTTTGCCGCCGCCGGCGTGGCGCTCTATGCGCTGGCCAGGCGGGCGCAGCGCGGGTAGCCTCAAGCCGAGACTGTTGCCGCCGAACAACGCGGAGAGAGCAATGTCCAAGCCCACCCCACCGGGCGCCCTGGAAGAAAGGCGCAAGCTGTTCGAGCTGATGGATCGGCTGGCGTCCGTGGATCGGCGGGCGGCCGGCAGGCGCCTGCCCGACGACTTCATTGCCGGTCAATGGCTCCACGGCGATGCCGACACGCGGCGGAGGATCGAGCAAGAGATCGAGGGTCTGCCCAAGAAGTCGACCTGAGCAGACCCTCGGTGCGTCTGACCCAGAAGATGGTCCTGGACAGGGCACGGAGCGCCCTCGCGATGCTGGGTGCACTGTCGACCAAGGCGAAAGTCACGCTCGTTGCCTGCGTTGGGTTGGGGATCGCCGGCATCTATTACGCAACGACGATCAACGCCGATCTTCCCCTGACGGAGTCGGGGTCCGCGGCCATGATCATTGGCGTGACGCTCACGCTGATCCTCGGCGTCGGGTTGATGACCCTGATCTTTTTCAGCAGTCGCAGCGGGTTCGACGAACCTCCTGAGGTTCAGTCCGACAACACGACCAAGCGCGACGAGTGAGCGCCTTGATGTCCCTCAAGGATCATTGCCGGGAGCGCGGCACTAGAGACGGAGCGTAGCTCCGTCGTAAGTGCCGCTCTTCGCGCTTCAGCATCGCATGAGCGCCACTGGAGTGGCGCGCTCCCGGCAATGAGTCATTTTGTGCGCTTGTCGGGTGCGGTCGGCGGCAGGCCCTGGGCCTGGGCTGCCATGCGCTGCCGGGTCACCGCCATGGCGGCCTCGGCTACCTTGTTGCCCTGGACCTTCGCCATGACCGCGGCGTTCAGTCCCGCCATCAGCTCGACCTTGTTGGCCGCCAGATACTCCGCGGACGCTTTCAGGTTGCGGGTGTGTCCGTTGATCTCGGGAACGACGTAGCGGGCAAACAGCTCCCACGAGCGCAGCGTCGCCTCGCGATTGGCCCAGTCGTGCGCGAAGCCCAGCACGACACCGAAGCCGCCGGTCACCTCCTGCAGGGCGCGGATCGTCTTCACCATCTCGTCGGGCGTGCCGATGACGGACGTGCCGACGGCGTTGCCGATGCCGGTCACCCGCGCCAGCAGATCCCACTTGTCGGCGACTTGGACCGAGCCGGGCCGGCCGAGGACGCGGACATTGTACTCGTTGTGCCAATGGTGGAGACCGTCCACCGCCTCCTGCTCGGCCTGCTTCTTGGACTCGGCGAGGTGCCAGGCCATCACCACGCGCCAGTTCTTGCGGTCGACCGTCTGATTGTGCTTGCGGGCCGACTCCTCGGCGAACGACCACTGGGTCGGCAAAGCCTGCAGGCCTTCCTCTGAGGTCGAGGCGATCGACAGGACGCCCATGGCGTATTTGCCGGCCAGCTGCATGCCCGACGGGCTGAGCGAAGATGCCGCCGCCATCGGCAGATCGTCCTGGTAGGGCAGGAGCTGGAGCTGGGCCTCGTTGAGCTGGAACCACTCGGACTTGTGGGTGATGCGCTCGCCGGCGAACAGCCGCTTCAGGATGCCGATGGCTTCGTCCTGGCGATCGCGCAGGAGCATGTAGTCGATGCCGAAGGTCCGCGCATCGGACGGCAGGGCGCCGGGCCCGGTGCCGAAGATCACGCGCCCGAAGGTCATGTGGTCGAGCTGCACCAGGCGCTGCGCGACGTTGAAGGGGTGATGATACGGCAGCGAAACGACACCCGTGCCGAGCCTGATGCGCTTGGTGCGCTCAGCCGCCATGGCCAGGAACAGCTCGGGTGAGGCGATCATCTCCCAGCCGGAGGAGTGATGCTCGCCGCACCAGAACTCGTCGAAGCCCAGCCTGTCGAGATGCTCGACCAGCCCAAGGTCGCGCTGGAACTGCAGGGCCGGCTGTTCGCCGACCGGGTGGTGCGGTGCCAGGAATGAGCCGAAACGGATACGGGTCATCAGGGAGTCCTCGCTGCTGCGGACGCTGCCATTGGCCGAACGCTCTGCCTCTGGCCCATTCGGCCGAGGCTGGCAATCGGCATCTTGCCGAACTCGTCCTGCTTCTACCCGCCCGGATGCAGACCCGGCGCTTCCTGGCCTGTCCGCGCCACATATTCCGTATAGCCGCCGCCATACTGATGAACGCCGTCGGGCGTCAGTTCCAGCACCCGGTTCGAGAGCGAGGCGAGGAAGTGGCGATCGTGGCTGACGAACAGCATGGTGCCCTCGAAGTCAGCCAGGGCCGCGACCAGCATCTCCTTGGTGGCCATGTCCAGATGGTTCGTCGGTTCGTCGAGGACCAGGAAGTTCGGCGGGTCGAACAGCATCTTGGCCATGACCAGACGCGCCTTCTCACCGCCGGACAGCACCCGGCAGGGCTTCTCGACATCGTCGCCGGAAAAGCCGAAGCAGCCGGCCAGCGAGCGCAGCGCGCCCTGCCCGGCCTGCGGGAACGATTCGTCCAGCGATTCGAAGACCGTGTCGTCGCCGTCCAGCAGGTCCATGGAGTGCTGGGCGAAATAGCCCATCCTGACGCTGCTGCCCAAGGTCACGCTGCCCTCGTCCGGCTCGGTGGCGCCCGCCACCAGCTTCAGCAGGGTGGATTTCCCCGCGCCGTTGGCGCCCAGCACGCACCAGCGTTCCTTGCGACGCACGCGGAGATCGAGCCCGGCATAGATCGGCTGATCGCCGTAGCCCTTGTGCACGTTGCGAAAACTCGCCACGTCGTCGCCCGAGCGCGGCGGGCTGCGGAACTCGAACTGCACCGACTGGCGCCGCCGCGGCGGTTCCACCTTTTCGATCTTGTCGAGCTTCTTCACGCGGCTCTGGACCTGGGCGGCGTGCGAGGCCCGCGCCTTGAAGCGCTCGATGAACTTCATCTCCTTGGCAAGCATCGCCTGCTGGCGCTCGAACTGCGCCTGGCGCTGCTTCTCGAACAGCGCCCGCTGCTGCTCGTAGAAGTCGAAGTTGCCCGAATAGGTGGTGAGCGAGCCGCCGTCGATCTCGACCACCTTGCCGACGATGCGGTTCATGAACTCGCGGTCGTGCGAGGTCATCAGCAGGGCGCCGTCGTATTTCTTGAGGAAATCCTCCAGCCAGATCAGGCTTTCGAGATCGAGATGGTTGCTGGGCTCGTCGAGCAGCATGGCGTCGGGCCGCATCAGCAGGATGCGGGCGAGCGCCACGCGCATCTTCCAGCCGCCGGACAGCAGGCCGACGTCGCCGTCCATCCGTTCCTGGCTGAAGCTCAGGCCGGCGAGCACCTCGCGCGCCCGGGCCTCCAGCGCATAGCCGTCGAGTTCCTCGAAGCGCGCCTGCACCTCGCCATAGCGCTCGACCAGGGCGTCCATGTCGCCCGCCTGCTCCGGGTCGACCATCGCCGCCTCGAGCCTGGCCATCTCCGTGGCCAGCGCGCTTACCGGGCCGACGCCGTCCATCACCGCCGCGACGGCGCTCTGGCCCGACATCTCGCCGACATCCTGGCTGAAATAGCCGATGGTCATGCCGGGATCGACCGTCACCTGGCCGTCGTCGGGCTGCTCCTGCCCGGCGATCATGCGGAATACCGTCGTCTTGCCGGCGCCGTTGGGCCCGACAAGCCCCACCTTCTCTCCCTTCTGGAGGCCCATCGAGGCGTCAATGAACAGGATCTGATGGCCGTGCTGCTTGCTGATGTTGTCGAGGCGAATCATGGGGTCTTTTCCGGGGGGCACTCCTTTGCGCCACGATCGCTCCCCTCGTCAAGAAATTGACTGCCGCAGGTCGAGAGGGCGGGCGGCCATCGCTTGACCGGGGCGTCCCACCGGTCGGTAATCAATCGGGGCCGCGCCGTCGCGGCGCAGGAGTTACAGACCATGCCGACCGTCCATCCGCAGGTACAGAAAGCCCGCGATCTTGCGCCCCTGATCGCCGCGGACGCGGACGAGCACGACAGGATCCGCGAGCTCACCAAGCCCGTGGTGAAGGCCCTGGTCGATGGTGGGTTCTTCACCATGCTGAAGACGAAAGCCGTCGGCGGCATGGAGCTCAGACCCTCGATCTTCGCCCAGGTGACCGAGGCGCTCGCCTATGCGGATGGATCCACCGGCTGGGTGGTGTGCCAGAGCAACGGCTGCTCGACCACCAGCGCCTATCTTGCTCCGCATCTTGCCGAGGAGATTTTCGGCAAGCCGGACGGGATCCTCGCCTGGGGACCGCCCGGTTCTCCCTACGAGGCCACGCCGGTCGACGGCGGCTACCGCATCACGGGAAGATGGCGCTTCATGAGCGGCAGCCAGAACGCCACCTGGCTGGGCGCGCATCTGCGCGTGGCCGGCACCAAAGAGATGAAGACCTTCCTCTATCCCAAATCGAGCGCCACGTTCCACGATATCTGGCACACGCTCGGCCTGCGCGGCACGGCCAGCAACGAGTACTCGGTCGACAATCTGTTCATTCCCAACGAGCGCGCCATCTATCGCGACGGTGCGCGCGACCGCCGCAGCGACAGCCCGCTCTATCGCTTCACCAGCACCCAGCTCTATTCGATCGGGTTCGGTGGCGTCGCCCTTGGTATTGCCCGCGCCACGATGGACGCGTTCCTGAGCCTGCCGCGGGAAAAGACCCGCCTGGGCGCGGCCAAACCGATGGTGGAGAACAACGTCATCCAGAGCCACGTGGCGCAGGCCGAGGCGAAGTGGCGATCGGCGCGCTATTTCCTGCACGCGGCGGCGGACGAAGCGCTGGAGACGATCGAGGAACGCGGCGAGATGGCCATGGAGCAACGCACCCGCCTGCGGCTGGCCTCGACCTGGGCCATCCAGTCGTCACGCGAGATCGTCAACACGCTGTTCCACGATTGCGGCGCGATGGCGGTGTTCGAGGAAAATCCCTTCGAACGCCGCCTGCGCGACATCGACACGGTCGCGCAACAGGGCCAGGGGCGCATCCTGCACTACGAGACGGTCGGGCAGGTCATGCTTGGGGTGGCGCCGGAGAATATTTTCTAGCTTTTGCTCGCGCGGCACGCCGGTGCGAGAGGTTTCCGAGGTTTCCGCCGGACTTCTTTTGTGTCTCTTCGGGATCGCAGCCCCTATCGGTTGGGCAGCCTTCCGAATTTAGATAGTTAAGATAGTTTAGATGTTGGAATCGCTACTTCGAGGAGCCGGGCCCGTCCCGTCCGGAGACAGGCAGCCGGACGGAACGAGCGCAGTGCCTGCGGCGCGCCTGGGTCTCGGATCAACGATGCATAGAGCGGGAACGCGACTGAGCCGCGCAACAATCTCCTTATATAACTCAAGTGCGTGCTTGTCAAGCACTCCGGTTACTTTTGTTTTCGCGAGGTTTTTGCGCTCCATGGAGCGCCAGGGATGGCGGGTCGAACCGACGATCACACCATTCCTCGTGCCACTCAGTCCAAGTGCCAGCAGTGCTTTCAACGACAGCGATATCCGTCCGCGCCTCCGTCGCGAACCGCCCGGAGCCCAGTGAAGCCACGCGCCGCGCTGTACGTGGCAACACTGGGCGCCAGTCAGCCAGGCGGACCGTCGTGATCGCAAATCCAACGATGAATAGAGCGAGCGGTGCCCGCGAAGGCACCGATACTCAACGCTTACGCAACACGAAACAAAACATTAGAGACCAAAACCCTGGATGCCGGCCGGGCTAGTACAAAGTTTTTCCCGGACGGTCCCGACCGCGGTTGGCGAATTATTGGACGCCGGAGCGTCCAATAATTCGGACGCCGCGGAAACGTTAGAGCGTGGGACTTGATCTCTATTGAAGATCATTGCCGGGAGCGCGCCACTCCGTGGCGCTCATGCGATGTTGAACCGCCAAGGAAGGGCGGCAGGGTCGCGGTTTACCGCGACCTAGGAGTGGCGCGCTCCCGGCAATGAGTCGACCAAATATCAAGGGCTCTATACCGGCCGCGCCTCGCCCATGAGGGCGATAGCGGAACCCGTCATGCCGGCCCGATGCGGAGCATCATCGTTCGCAGCACCGCTCTCCTTCGCCAAAGCTCCGGAGGGCCTGCCGAGAGCGCACGTGTTCATTCGTTTCTCCGTTGGTGATTGACCGACCGATCGACCCGGATCAGCGGACGGTCGGACTGGCGCGGGCGGACATGGGCTCCCCGCCAGGCTCCCTGTGTGACCGATGTTGCGAACGACACTGCCCTCCAAAAGAGGACGGCGCCGACGCCCGATCGATCGGCCTGCTGGACGGCTTGGCGGCCTTCATCCGTTTCCGGTTGTCGAGCCGCGCCTGCTGAGGGGCGTCGGCAGGTCCGGACCCGATGCAAGCCAGTGTCGTCCTGGCAGGGAGCATCCTTGCGCGAAGCAACTTCGCGGTGGTCCATCCGTATCCGGTTGCCGGGGGTGTGGCCCGGTCCGAACGCGATGGGGTCGCTGTCGTTTGACGAGTGATGCCGATCCTCCGAAAGAGCGTCGGCGGACAGAAGCCACGATTTCCGGTGAAGGAGTCAAGACGATCGCGTCGCCATGAAGCGCTCTTGGCGCCGGCCACGCTTGCAAACGATGATGTGTGAAGGGATGAAGACATTGATCACCTCGCTGGTTGAAGGTGATCCGCATAGGCCACAAAATTGCGCTTAGGAGTCAAGCACCTCCTCGCCGCAACGACGCTAACCGACCTTCTGTGACGACCACCCGGCCAGAAAGGCTTCAGCGAGGGTTTCCTGCCAGGCCGGTAGCTTCATCAGGTTCCCATACCAGCGTCGGATTTCCGGAAACTCCGCTAGCGGGAGCCGCATGTGCTCCGCCGCGGGTATTTGGCCCCCGACGAAAAAGTCCGCAATCGTCAGCCGGTCGCCCACGAGCCAGGTTCTGTCCTTGAGCGACCCGTCGAGCACCGCGGCGAAGCGCCGGAAATTCTGCTCTCCTCTCGCGATGAAGGCGGGATCTGGTTCACCCAGTCCAAGAACGCCCTTCGACGCCTTCAATGCCCACGCTCCCAGGCAAGCCAACGCATGACATCCGCCTGAGCCTGCAAGTCGGTGGGCCAGAGACCACTCTCTGGTCGTTGCGCCGCCAAGTAGAACAGGATGGCATTGGACTCCCACAGCACGAAGCCGTTGTCCTCCAGCGTCGGCATGTTCCTGTTCGGGTTGAGAGCTGCGTATTCCGGTGTCCGTTGCTCCCCACGACGGAAGTCCACGAGCTGGACCTCGCAGCTCTGGCGATAGTGTTGTGTCATCTGAGTTGTCCGATTCAGCAGCATACAAGCTGGTTTCAGAGCGGGCTCCCTAATGAATCGGTAACAGCTCGACAAAATGCTATAGTTGAATCACCCGCTCTTACTAGAGGGCGGAACTTTTGAACGATCCGCACTCTTGCCGAAGAACAGCAGGGACGAATTCACCGAGAGGACCAAGCTCCAGATCGCGAAGCGCGCTGGGTGGCTTTGCTCCGATCCGTCCTGCCGGCGCCCTACAGTCGGATCGAACTCTGATGGTGATGGTGACATTAATCTTGGAATAGCCGCACACATTTGTGCCGCCGCGCCTGATGGGCCTCGATATGATCCGAATCAGACACGTGATCAGCGGCGTTCACCGGACAATGGAATCTGGATGTGCAGGCTCCACGGAGCTGCTGTCGACGCCAAGGATTCGGCGTTCACTGTTCAGCTACTGCATCAATGGAAGGTACAAGCGCAAAAAGATTCATGGCGGCGAGTTCTCTACAATGATGTATCGCGCAACCCGGTCGCCCAAACTCCTTTGGCGTCAGAACCCGAGCTGGATGCTCGTCTTCGTATTGCCGCCGCGGCTGATCTCGACGTCTTTCGGCGGTCGGACCGATGGCCATCGACGGTTATACCTCTAACTCTCGAACTGGCCGGCTTCGACGACCCGGTCAGCACCTCCGCGCTCGCTCTAGCATTGACCACACTCGATGATCTGATCCTCGTGGCGCCACCTGGCATGGGGAAGACTACGACCTTGTTTCAAATCGCCGAATCCGCCTTGGCCAACGGCAGTGCGTCGCCAATCGTAGTCTCGCTCAGCGATTGGTCCACAGATTGTCTTCCGCTGCTTGAATCAATTGTGAAGAGGCCCGCCTTTCGAGGTCTCTCGGAACACGACATCCGCGCTGTGGCTGAAAAGCCTGGCGTAATCCTACTGCTGGATGGCTGGAACGAACTTGACAGCGCTGCGCGCAAACGCGCGGCTACTCAGGTCGCTCGTTTACAAGCTGAATTGCCGGAACTCAGTTTGCTGATTTCCACACGCAGGCAAGCCCTGGACGTTCCAATCAAAGGCGCCCGCATCAACCTCCTGCCGCTCGACCAAACACAACAGCTGGATATTGCCAAAGCACTGCGCGGCGTCGCTGGGGAACGTACCGTCGAACAGGCGTGGCGCACCCCTGGTCTACGCGACCTCGTGACGATTCCACTCTACCTAACGACGCTACTAGCGCTCCCGGAGGGCGCACCTTTTCCAACCACGAAGGAGGAAGTGATACGACGCTTCGTCGCTGTACACGAAGAACGCTCGTACCACGCCGAAGCGCTCGCTGGCGTGACGCATGGCCTGCACCAGCGCTTTCTCGAAGAGCTCGCCGCAATCGCGACACGGAGCACGAACACAACAATCTCCGAATATGCGGCGCGAAAGGCCGCTTCAGAAGCGGAAGCGCAGTTGGTGGCAGCAGGACAGATTGGAGAGCGGGCCCAACCCAGCACCGTGCTAGAGTCGCTTGTTAGCCATCACGTATTGATGCGCGCTGGCGACCCTGCCGGTTACTCGTTTCAGCATCAGCAATTTCAGGAATGGTACGCCTCGCATGTTGTCGAACGCATGATGGTTGCGCTCGCCGATGTCGCGGCAGCCATTGAAGCGTTTAAGTCGGCAATTCTCAATGAACCTGCCTGGGAGGAGCCCATTCTGTTCGCCTGCGAGCGGCTAGCACGAGGAGACACAGGCCAGCAAGACGCTACCGCTACAGGCATTTTGGCAGCATTCGAGGTCGATCCCATGCTTGCCGCCGAGATGATCTTTCGCTCCACCGACGCCATTTGGACGCGCGTCGGTTCACAAATCCAAAACGCCGTGAGTCAATGGCATAGCCCTGGAAAAGTCGACCGCGCACTCCGCTTTATGATTTGCTCAGGTCGTTCCGAATTTATCGATCAGGTTTGGCCACTTATCACCCATGAAAATGACCAAGTGCATCTCCCGGCGCTTCGCGCTGGAAGGCGCTTCCGCCCATCGGTTCTCGGACACAATGCGGCTGCGCGAATTGCAGCGCTACCATCAAAAGTCCGAGAACATGTGCTGCACGAGATTGCAGTCAACAGCGGAATGGATGGGTTGGATCTCGCAGCTGCCATCGCGAAGGAGGATCCCAATCCCAAAGTGAAGGCATCGGTCATTCGGGCCTTCGCATTTCGAAGTGCGAGTCGCCACATTAGTGACGTGCTACGCAATGCCAATAACGAGACATACGACATAATAGTGTCCGACGTTTCCGTCGACGAGGTGGCGGAGCAAGGCATCAAAGATCGGCTCAACGCTGCTCACGCACGCAAACAGACTGACGGTGTGTCGGACTACGATCGTCTTTACATGGTTTACTCGGGACGAGGCGACCTAAGTACCGAGTTGGCTACGATCATTGCCGAGATGACGATCGAGAAGTCGCAAGATCCGAAGCGTGACCTCATCTATAGAATGCGCAACCGCTATCCGCGTGCTATCGCAGATGGACTTCTGCAGCGGGTGCGCGCCAATCGCCAGCTGTTCTATGGCGCGGCTGAGCTTCTGGCCTCTTCAGATCTCAAGCTGGATGACGACGAACTCTTGCAGATCGCGCTCTCCGGCGCGGGTCGCCTAAATGACCGGGCAGAAGCTGCCGCGTCCGTACTTGGGCCCCAAGCCGTCGATGGCATGATCGAAGCGCTCCGGAGAGTGAGGGCGCGTCTTCGCGACGCAGGCGGCAACTACGATAAGGCCGCCAGTGACCGCTATCACGAATTGAAATACCGTATCGGATACACGCCGAGCGCAAGCCTCATCGCCGCCGCCCGCAAGCGCTCTGAAAAAGCTGACCATGAGGAAATGGCGGAGATAGCGGATCTGATTTCCAGTCACCCAAACGGCAAGAATGACCGCGGGAGGCCTCTCGACGCCGAGTCGCTCGAGGCGATCCGTGAGCTCGCTAAGAATTGGGGCAACCGCATGCTGGCCTCCGGCAATGCGAGCCGCTGGCAGCTAGCATCAATTGCAAGGCTCGTCAGCCATGCCCCTTCAGTAGAGATGCTGCCACTGCTGACGAGGTTGCTTGATGAAAATCTGCTCCGCTTCCGCGCCTTCAGAAGGGAAGCCATAGCGACGGGTTGGCGCGAGGGCACAGCGCGAAACGAAGCCCAGAACCCCCTTACGAGCGAATATCAAAGCGCGTTTCTCGCGATTCATGCGCCCGAGACCGCCACGCTGATGCGTGACTACCTATCCGACGAGCATTTCGGAGAGCTCGCCGCACGAGTACTCCTCGCGCAATGGATCGCTACCAACGAACCCGGCGACGTTGACCGCAATTGGGCACGCGTGGACTTTTCGCGGGTTGAGGAGAAGCGGGCCATCCGCACAGCTGATCCTGCAGCGACATCACCGGAAGCGGACGCCATCTTCGCCGCGATCGCGCCGCTGATGACAGATGGCACGACGGATGATCAGAGAAAACATGCCGTCGCTCTTGGCATTGTTGGAGCACGTCTTCCACATGGCCAACGCGATGCGGTGATTCAGAAACTCGTGTCGCTTGCTCCTCTACGGGCTCGGGCCGCTTTGCTGCAAAACCTGATCCTGTCAGGCGACACGGTTGAGATCGAGATTGTAAAAGGTGGCCTTGACGAACTGTTCGAGATGGCCAACACGCAAAAGTGGATCCTGTCGGATGGCTATCAACTGAAAGACTGGCTCCGCTTGCTACCCTTCGTGGACCGACCCATCGAAGCACTTGCAATCATCCGCGATTTGCCCGACGCACAACGCGAACCGGAAGTATTGGGAGAAATGATCTCGGCGTTCGGAACTGCCCCCACAGACGATGCCGAAGCTATCTTGTTTCAGCTCGCGGAAGTCCATCCAAAGCTTTATACCGAACTCGCTTGGCGCGACGCCGTTATGAACCGCGGCTCCCTTTCAGCTGCGCGACGCTTTGTTGACTTAGTTGCCAACGGCGCAGTCAAGAGCAGGGGAATGGATGGATCGTATCTGGCTCGTCAAATCGGTGGTTTGCTTGTTGAGCATCCAGAGGTGCGTGCATATGTCTACGACCTTCTGAAGCATGGCCCTATTTCGCCAGGTCTTGCGCTGCTCGCCGACGCCGTTGCCGAAGACCCCGATACAGAGGGATTGCTTCTGCTTGTTGGCTTCCGCGGTACTCACATCTCAATGCACACGATCGAACAAGTCGTAACCGCACAAATCCCTGATGAAGACTGGAAGGGTTCATACAACATAGTACCCATTTCGGCCGTGGAACTGCGGCGAAAGCTGCTTGCGATGACGACGGACGGCGGCCCTGCAGACGCTGCGGCACGTTGCTTAAACGAAATCGACAAGATCAGAGACAGATACGGTGCACCGGAGTCAGAGCCACGCCACCCCGACCTTGCATCGGGCAAAAAATGGCCGACTATGACGCCTGACCCAGACGCACATTGAAAATAGCTTACGGAAAGTGGCGCCTTATTGGCGCCGGGTGGTGCACCATTCGTTTCGCTTGCTGCTCCGCTTCGCTGTCGCCTCAGCCATATTTCACTTTCCTACTCCCACTCGACGGATGTGCCGTTGATCCCCGCTCGTCGTTGATGTTGCGGTTGGCATGCGGCCGAGGAACGAGGAACGCGTGGTAAGCGTTGCCCATTATGCCGATGCTGCCCATGGATAGGATCACGGCGAAGTCGCGCGGAACCTCAGCGCAGAGGTAGGGCTTGGACGTTTCGTCGAGAAAAACGGCGCCGACCCAGCGGAGAGGTCGACCATTTCCTTCGTGAAATGCCTGGAGGTCCCTATGCCAAGACCCTATCGGCGGTTGTCAAATATCCCTGCTTACTACACAATTAAAAGTAGAGTCGTCTAGCAAAACTTGGCGGCGCAAGTATCGAGCATCATGCAGGCGATGGCCATCAATGGGCGAAATTCAAACGACACCAGCCGTTCAAGTCCGCCCCCTCGCTGAGTGGGTACAAGCTGATATCGAACGAACCTTCGAGCTTCGTCGCGACTACTACAAGTACAGCATCGCTGTCGCGACCGGCCTCCTGGCCTTCACGATCTCGTTTCCGCCATCGCTATCCAAGCTTGAGTACCCGTACCTGATTTTCGTGGCTTGGCCATCACTTGGCATAGCTATTCTTTGCGGTATCGCGGTCCACTACGTCTGGGCCTGGTTCTTCATATCCTTCCGAAACTTCGACAGCCGAGGCCAGCGTGCCGAGGGCAAAGCTCATCGCCGTACCCTCACCTTGCTGCGCAAAGCACTGGAATTGCTTCAAGTCCTAACGATGGTCGTCGGCGTCCTTGGCGCAGCCCTGTTCGCGAGCGCAAACGTCGGCAACATCTCATTGAAGTCGACCGATAAGACCGCACCGGTAACCGTAGCGCCGCCTCGACCATGACGGACAAGTCCTGGAAGGAGCGAACCATCGACGTCATTGCCCGAGTGTCGGCACCGGAGTCAGCCGTGCGCGCGTTTCGAAACGCCGATGCCGAAATGATCGCGAAAGCCATCAGGGGCCTTGGCCCCGAGTCCATCAAGGCATCGCCGGCCGCTGGCGCGCGAATCGTGTTCAATATTTCATCAGCCCATTTTCCGGCGGTTCTGGGCCGGCCCGAAGAACCAGGCCGCTACAGGAACCGCTACGACATTGCTGCCAAGTTGACCATAGGAAGTTCTGCGCCTGCGCCTCTAAAGGATCCAACGTTACGCGAGCTGGTTGATAGTGTTGTAGCGTCATTGATCCGACGCAAGACCGGCAGACGGCTGTACTATGGTGCAGTCGAGCTCAATGGCAGCGGCGTGCGCTACTTCGGAGACATTTGCATGGTGCTTCGGCCGGCTGAAGGCGACGCTTGCACATTAGTGTTAGAGCGAAACTCGTACGATCTTGCCCGCAGTCCGATCAAAGAGCGCATCGAAAAGAGTAGCAAACGATGGAAGTCCGCGGCCCGTGGCGAGGCGAAAAAGCTCAAGGGATCCTGGCCAACGGACGTCCCTGATATGGTTGCCTGCAAGATTCTTGACGGATCACCACCGTCGGAGCGACGCCTAACAACGGGGAGTATCTCATCAGGCGTCCTGGCTGACGAGGATTATGTCGAGGTGATTCGTGTTGGCAGCTTCGGACCGTCGAAACTCGAAGAAGCTCGGGTGTCAGCGGCAGACGCCGGCGCTGAAGCGCGCATCGCCGATCGAATCTCCCAAGGACCATCCCCATCTCTTGTGGAAATGATGTGGCGTCATCGTCGCCGCGCCTGTGAGCGCCTAGCATCGGCGCATGGTATTTCTACTCGCGTGGTTCTCAGCTTGGGACGCATGAGGCCATGAAAGACAAGGAGCTTTGGTATATCGATGCACTTGATGCGCGAGCCGGCCAGGCTTTTGCCGCTGTTCGTCGACCGGATCTTAAGGACAGCAACATCGATCTTGGAGTACCTGGCGTCTTCGTTGGGCCGCCAACGTTTCAAGCGGAGACCGTGTCAAGCCGTGCTGTAGGTTTTGCCGCCACCCAAGGATGCTTCCAGCTCGGTCTCTTCGATGACAACGAAGAGATTGGTTTTGGTTCGCTTCAGTTGCTCGTCGCGTTCGTCCGCCGGGCCTACATGTCCAGTGGTGGGGGCGATGGCGGGAGCGGAATTGGCCCGTTACCGCCTCCCGTACCGCCAGAGAGGCCAGCTGGCGATCCCATCCGGCTGGATGTTCGTAAGTGGCCGCCCGAACGATCGGCGATCGGTCTGCTTCTGCAGCGAGCGGATAGGTTCCAGAATATGGCTGAGGCTTCTAGCCGGGCGATCGAAGGAGTCGCCCACGTCGAATGGTGGAGCGATGGAGAACTGACCCGAACGCGCGGCCCAACCGACTATGATGTCCTCACTCGGGCCGTGGCCCTTCTAGTCGATAGCCTTCTGCGCCGGTTTCATCGGCCACAGACCAAGTCTTTTCAACCTTGGCAGGACGCTTGCTCGAGGCTCGGCATGGTCATTGATCGATTCGCACTCTGGCCGTTCCTGCTGACAGATTCAGGCGTCAGCCCTGTTCGCGATTTGGCCCACAGAATAGTCAGGGCCGTGCCAGAGCTGAGGAACAGCGTTCAATACAGGACAAGGGATCGGAAGAGCGCAGGCGCTTTGGCCTTGATAGCCCTGCTTGGAGGATATTGGCAGCACCGATTCCACCCCTACTACTGGGACGATTTTTATCGTGAGGTCCTACGAAGAGGAGCGTCTGTCGGGCAGCTCACTATGCACACGCCCCTCGACTCTATCGACACGCTAAGCGTCCTTCCCCTGCCAGACCGGATAGTGCGGCATCTAAAGCTGGATCCCCGAAGCGCATCCGTACGCGATCTGCTGTGCATAATCGTTGCCTCGCCTGGCTTGATGATACGAAGCGTCGACGGCAATTTGAACACGTCGTCCGACCTTTCGACGGACATCGTAGCCATCCTACTGTTAGCGGCCGCCCACATCGTTGGCGTAGATCGAAGGCCTTATTCAGATGCATCGCGGAGCCTGTTGGAACAATTCAGTCACGATCTGATCTCCGAGGCAATGAAATGGCTCCGAATGCAACTGCCGTCGGGAGCCTTTCCGGCGCCGATAGAGAGCATAATTAGTAGCACAGCGGCCCTCCGATACGCTGACTAGCGGAGCTCTTAGCTCTCAACAACCTGACTGTGGCGGCCGAACGGTTCGCTGCGTGTGGCTGACCGACGGCTCAAGAACGATCACGAAGTGCGATCATGGTCAGCATCTCGGCTGAGCATCCCATCTAGCTTTGCCGCGAATAACTCCATCACGATGCTCCGGCCGCGGACCGGCATTGAGAATGCCCCGCCCTACTCCCACTCGATCGTGCCGGGTGGCTTAGAGGTGATGTCGTAGGTCACCCGGTTGATCCCCCGCACCTCGTTGATGATGCGGTTGGCGACACGACCCAGGAACGCGTGATCGAACGGGTAGTAGTCCGCCGTCATGCCGTCGGTTGAGGTGACAGCCCTCAGGGCGCAGGCCTGGTCGTACGTGCGGCCATCGCCCATCACGCCGACGGTGCGCACGGGCAGCAGCACGGCGAAGGCCTGCCAGATCTCGTCGTACAGGCCGGCCTTGCGGATCTCGTCGAGGTAGACGGCGTCGACCTTGCGCAGGAGATCGAGCTTGTCGCGGGTGATGTCGCCGGGGATGCGGATGGCGAGGCCGGGGCCGGGAAACGGATGGCGGTTCACCAGGCTGTCGGGCAGGCCAAGCTCGCGGCCGAGCTCGCGCACCTCGTCCTTGAAGAGCTCGCGCAGGGGCTCGACCAGCTTCATGTGCATGCGCTCGGGGAGACCGCCGACATTGTGATGGCTCTTGATGGTGACGCTGGGGCCGCCGGTGAAGGAGACCGATTCGATGACGTCGGGGTAGAGCGTGCCCTGGGCCAGGAACGCCGCGCCGCCGATCGTCTTCGCTTCCTTCTCGAAGACGTCGATGAACAGCGCGCCGATGGTCTTGCGCTTCTGTTCGGGGTCGGTGACGCCGGCCAGCGCCTTCAGGAACAGGTCCGAGGCATCGCTGTGGATCAGCGGGATGTTGTAGTGGTCGCGGAACAGGCGCACGACCTCCTCGCCCTCGTTGAGGCGCAAGAGGCCGTGGTCGACGAACACGCATTGCAGCTGATCGCCGATCGCCTCGTGCAGCAGTACGGCCACGACGGATGAATCGACGCCGCCCGACAGGCCGCAGATCACCCTGCCCTTGCCGACCTGTTTGCGAATGTCGGCGATGGCGCGCTCCTTGAAGGCGTGCATCGTCCAGTCGCCCTTGAAGCCCGCGATGTTGAGGGCGAAGTTGCGCAGAAGCTTGGCGCCGTCGGGCGTGTGCATCACCTCGGGGTGGAACTGCACGCCGTAGAACTTGCGGGCCTCGTCGGCGATGGCGGCGAAGGGCGCGTTCTCCGAGGTGGCGATGATCTGGAAGCCCGGCGGCAGCCTGGTGACGCGATCGCCGTGGCTCATCCAGACCTGCTTTTTGTCACCCGGCTGCCACACGCCGTCGAACAGGGCGGAGGTCTTCTTCACCTCCAGCTCGGCGCGGCCGAACTCGCGGTGGTGGCCGGCCTCGACCGTGCCGCCGAGCTGCTGGGCCATGGTCTGCTCGCCGTAGCAGATGCCCAGCACCGGCACCTTGGCGGCGAAGATGGCGGGGTCGGCCGAGGGCGCCTCGCCCTCGATCACCGAGGCGGGGCCGCCCGAGAGCACGATGGCCTTGGGGTCGAACTGCTTCAGGCGGGCCTGGTCGACCTGCTGGAAGGGGTGGATTTCGCAGTAGACGCCGGCTTCGCGCAGGCGGCGGGCGATCAGCTGGGTGACCTGGGAACCAAAATCGACGATCAGCAAACGGTCGGCCATGGGGGGATATACGGAGAGGCGCGGCCGGGTTCAATCGGGGAATCTTGGGCGGGAGGGCGGTGCTTCGTGGGCGTTTCCCACCGCATGAGCGCCACTGGAGTGGCGCGCTCCCGGCAAAGACGCTCATTGCCGGGAGCGCGGCACTCCAGTGCCGCTCATGCGCTGCGCTCCACGCAATGAGGCTGTGCCGAATCGGCAACTACTTCGGGCAATGTGAACCGCGCGCGATGGCGGCTCTGGCGTCCTCCGCGCGATGAGCGTATCACGCCGCCCATGAATGCAACTCTTACCTCGATTGGAGAGCGGCGCGCGTCGGCAGCCTGGGGCACTTGCCTCGGCATGTCCGCCGTTGCCGCGGGCTTCGTCATCGTTAGCCCCTGCTAGCCGCCGCTGATTTCGTGCGCGGGCGGCCGGTGGGCCGCCTTTTTTGTTTCGCCGAGATCAGGTGCTGTCATGCAACGTCGTCAACAGATCTTCTCCTTCGCCGCGACGCTGGTCCTGTGGGCCGGCGCGGCATACGCGGCGCCGCCGCCGGAGCGCGACGAGCTGCTGGCCGAGGCGCCTGCCGCGGCCGGCCCCGCCCCGGCGTGGGCGGTGGTCGATGCCCGCAATCATCTGACCGGTGCGCGCGGGCCGGTCGCGGTCGCGTTCGGCATCGTGCAGGAGCGCGGGCGCAGCCGGCCGGCCAGCCTGCGCGTCGACAGCCTGGACGGCACCACGACCGTCCGCATCGACGCGGACGGGCTGCGGCTGGGACCGTTCGCCGTGGCGGTGCGCCATAGCCTGGACGGCGGCCGGTTCGTCGCCTCCTCCTGGCCGGTCAACGCCGACCAGGACGGAATCGAGCTCGGTGGCGATCGCGCCATCCGGTTCGTGACCGAGCTCTACGGCAAGACCGAGCTGCGGCTGGCCGTGGTGCGCGCCCTGTCGGTGCCGTTGCTGTTCACGTTCGTCGTGGATGGCGCCGAGGCCGCGCTCAGCCCGCTGGCGGAGCGTGGACACTGGTCGGGCGGGCCGTCGATCAGCGACCTTCCGGCTCCTCTCCCTCGTTAGGGGGAGAGGAGCATGGCGGGAGGCGGCCGCAGAGAGGTCCCAATCGGGGGACCACCTATGCGCGTGCGCTCACTTGTCGGGCCCAAGACCGGGGCCTAGCCTCGCCGGCGGCAGGTGACGCTCGTTCGAAGAGTCTCAGCCCACCGTAGAGTTACAGCTTGCGTCTCCTGTACGACCCCAGAGGAGACACCCATGAAGCGACAGGAAATGGCCTGGACGAAAGTCTGCCTTGTCGGCGTGGTCGCGGCCTCGATCGGCGGCGGTTTCGGGACGGTGCAGGCGCAACAGCAACAACAGCAACAGGCGGCCGGCGAGCTCAAGAAATACGACTCCAGCGGCAAGGATTTCTGGATGAATCCGCCGGCCGACTGGTTCCTGGGCGACGAGAACGAGAAGCAGAAGGGCCAAGCGCCCAATCCGGGCCAGCCCCTGCCGACGCCCAAGGCCGAGCTCGACCAGATCCTGAGCAAGATCAAGCTGCCGCCCGGCTTCAAGATCGCGGTGTGGGCCGACAACGTCCCGCAGGCGCGCCAGATGGCCTGGGGCGACAAGGGCACGCTGTTCGTCGGCACCTTCGACAAGGGCACGGTCAGCGCCGTCAGCGGCCCCGAGGGCCAAAAGACGGTGAAGCCGTTCGTCACCGGCTTGCGCATGCCGACCGGCGTCGCCTTCCAGGACGGCGCGCTCTACGTGATCGACATCGACAAGCTCTATCGCTTCGACGATGCGGAGAGCCAAGTCGGCAAGGGCCAGCCGCTGACACCCAAGGACGGCAAGGTCGCCTACGACGACTTCCCGCCCTACGTGCCGCACGGCTGGAAGTACCTGGTGCCCGACGGCAAGGGCTGGTTCTACATCCCGGTGGGCGTGCCCTGTAACATCTGCCTGCCGCCCGCCACCACCGGCCATTATCGCCGCGTCAACCCGAAGACCGGCCAGGCCGAGATCGTGGCGCTGGGCGTGCGCAACAGCGTCGGCGGCGCGGTCGATCCCAGGACCGGCCAGCTCTGGTTCACCGACAACGGGCGCGACTGGATCAGCGACGACCTGCCCAACGACGAGGTCAATCGCGTGAGCCGGATCGGCGAGCATTTCGGCTATCCCTACTGCCACCAGGGCGACCTTGCCGATCCCAAGTACGGCGCCGAGCGCAAGTGCTCGGAGTTCACGCCGCCGGTGTACAAGCAGGGTCCGCACATCGCCGGCCTGGGCATGAAGTTCTATACCGGCGACATGTTTCCGGCCGAGTACAAGAACGGCATCTTCATCGCCCAGCACGGCTCGTGGAACCGCGCCAAGAAGCTCGGTTACCGCGTGCTCTTCCTGTCGGTCGACCCCGAGGGCAAGAACCCCAAGGAGCAGGTCTTCGCCGGCACCTGGCTGGACGACCAGAAGATCCTGGGCCGGCCATCGGACGTCATCCAGGCGCCCGACGGCTCGCTGCTGGTCGCCGATGACCAGGCGGCTGCGATCTATCGGATCAGTTATCAGAAGTAACTTTTCCGTCGTCCCGCCCACGGCAGCTCCGTGGGCGGCGATCTCGAAACGCCCAAAACCTCATCCTGAGGAGCGCGCGAAGCGCGCGTCTCGAAGGATGGGCTCCAGTCGTGTTGTTGCCCACCCACGCGCGGTTTACCGCGCGCATTCGAGACGCCGCGCTCCGCGCGGCTCCTCAGGGTGAGGTGGGTGCTTGATGGAGTGCCATGGGAATTTGCGTTGGCTGGCAACCGCTGTCGCCGCCATCACCCTCCCCTCTGCCGTCCACGCCGCCGAGCCGCCGGCGGGGATCAGGGAGCTCGTGCAGACCTGTGCGGCGTGCCACGGCCCCAACGGCATCTCGCAGATGCCGGGCTCGCCCTCGCTGGCGGGGCAGCCCGATATCTTCACGCAGTACCAGCTGGTCTTCATCCGCGAGGGGCAGCGCAAGGTCGAGGTCATGCAGGAGATCGCCAAGCAGCTGAGCGACGACAACATCCGCGAGCTGGGCGCATGGTATGCGAGCCTCCCGCCGCCCAAGGGGCTGCGTCCCAAGCCACCGGTCGACGACGCCAAGGTCAAGGCGGTGATGGACCCGCGCAAATGCGCCAACTGCCACAAGGAGGATTTCTCGGGCCAGGGCGAGACCGGCCGCATCGCCGGCCAGCGCATGGACTATCTCGTGAAGGCGCTGCACGACTTCCGCAGCGGCGCCCGCCGCGGCCGTGGGCTCGGCGCCATGTCGGAGGTCTCGGTCACGCTGCAGGATCCCGACATCGACATGATCGCCCGTTACCTGGCGGGCAAACCTTGACTCCCTCTCCCATTCCTCCCCATCATCCGTTCGCCACTTCCAAGGAGACCAGTCATGGCTTGGAAAACACCGCGTATCATCGAGATCGCTGTCGGCATGGAAATCAACTCCTACGCTTCTGCCGACGTGTAGTCGCTACGCCCGCCGCTGACGTCACCGATCGTTGGCGGCGGTCACCATGAGAGCCGTGGTCCTGGGAGCCGCCGCCGGCGGCGGCTTCCCGCAATGGAACTCGAACGCCGAGGCCTGTCGCCGCGCGCGCGCCGGCGACAGCAAAGCCCTTGCCCGCACGCAGGCGTCGCTGGCGGTGAGCGGCGACGGCAATCGCTGGTTCCTGATCAACGCCTCGCCGGACCTTCGCCAGCAGATCGAAGCCCGTGACATCCTCCACCCTCGCGCCCAGCCTGGAGGGGGCCTGCGCTCCTCGCCGATCGAGGGCGTCGTCCTCACCGGCGCCGACGTCGACGCCATCGCCGGCCTTTTGCATCTCCGCGAGCGGCAGGCCTTCACGCTCCACGCCACCGACCGCGTGCTCGATGTCCTCGATGCCAATCCGATCTTCGGCGTGCTGGCGCCGGACTGCGTGCAACGCCAGGAAGTGCCGCTCGGGCGGCCGTTTGCGCTCAGTCATCTCGACGGCAGCGACAGCGGCCTTACGGTCGAATTGTTCGACGTGCCGGGCAAGGTCGCGCTGTGGCTCGAGCAGGGGCGGGCCGACCTCACCGGCCAACCCGGTGACACGGTGGGTGTCGAGATACGCGCGGCCGGGAATGCGAGTGAAGGGCGCCTGCTCTACATCCCCGGCTGCGCGCGCATGACCGATGCCCTGAAGCAGCGGATCGCCGACGCGTCGGTCGTGCTGTTCGACGGCACGCTGTGGCGCGACGACGAGATGATCGCGCGCGGGCTCGGGCCAAAGACCGGCCAACGCATGGGGCACATGAGCCTGAGCGGCCCCGAGGGCACGATCGCGGCGTTCCGCGATATTCCAGGGCAGCGGGTGCAGCGCCGCATCCTGATCCACATCAACAACTCCAACCCGATCCTGCTCGACGATTCGGCCGAGCGCGCCGGCGTCGAGAAGGAAGGCTGGGAAGTCGCCTACGACGGCATGGAGGTGAGCCCATGAACGCAGACGTGAGTGGCGATCGCCTGCTGGCCCCCGACAAGCTCGAGGCCGAGCTGCGCGCCATCGGCGCGGCGCGCTATCACCATCTCCATCCGTTCCATCAGCTGCTGCACGGCGGCAAGCTCAGCAAGGCGCAGGTCCAGGCGTGGGCGCTGAACCGCTACTACTACCAGGCGATGATCCCCATCAAGGATGCCTACGCCCTGGTGAAGCTGCCGACCTCCGAGCTGCGCCGCGAATGGCGCCGGCGCATCATCGACCATGACGGCGATGGGCCCGGGGCGGTTAGCGGAAAGGAGGGCGGCATCGAGCGCTGGCTGAGACTCGCCGAGGGCGTCGGGCTCGATCGCGCCTATGTCGAGTCGACCGAAGGCATCCTTCCCGGCACGCGCTTCGCGGTCGAGGCCTACGTCAATTTCGTGCGCGACCGGCCGATCCTGGAAGGCATCGCCTCGTCGCTGACCGAGATGTTCTCGCCCGACATCATTGCCGATCGGGTGCGCGGCATGCTGGCGGGCTACAGCTTCGTCACCGAGGAGACGCTGGCCTACTTCACGCCGCGGCTCACACAGGCGCCGCAGGACGTCGACTTCGCCCTGCGCTACGTCAAGCAGCACGCCACGACGCGCGCCGAACAGGACGCCGTGCTGGCGGCGCTGCGCTTCAAATGCGACGTGCTGTGGGCGCAGCTCGATGCGCTGCACTTCGCCTATGTCGAGCCCGGGCTGATCCCGCCCGGCGCCTATGTTCCCGAGAAGTAGCATGGCCCGCCTGATCGTCTCCGCCTCGAGCGTGCTCACCTTCGCGCCGCATATCGTGTTCCGCTTCGACGAGGTGCGGCAGTGCTGGATCATCCTGGCCCCGGAGCGCTTGATGATGCCCGACGAGCAAGCGGTCGAGATCCTGAAGCTGGTCGACGGCAAGACCGGCGTCGGGGCGATCGTCGAGCAGCTGGCAGCACGCTACGCCCAGGCGCCGCGCGACCTCATCGCCAAGGACGTCACCGACATGCTGCAAGAGCTCGCCGACAAGGGATGTCTCGCCGGTGCCGCCGCGGGTTGATCCTCCCCCTGATCCTCCATTGGCCCTGCTGGCGGAGCTGACGCACCGCTGTCCCCTCGCCTGCCCCTATTGCTCCAACCCGGTGAACCTCGAACGCGCCTCGGCCGAGCTTTCGGAAGAGGACTGGCGGCGCGTGCTCACCGAGGCCGCGGCGCTCGGCGTGTTGCAGGTGCATTTCTCCGGCGGCGAGCCGATGGTGCGGCGCGAGCTTGTGGCGCTGGTCGGCGCGGCGAGCGGGCTCGGCCTCTACAGCAACCTCATCACCTCGGGGACCTTGGGCGGGGCACGCGAGATCGCGGCGCTGGCGGACGCCGGCCTGAAGCACGTGCAGCTCAGCTTCCAGGACGTCGTGGCCGACAACGCCGATCGCATTGCCGGGCTTGCCGGCGCCTATGAGCGCAAGACGCGCTTTGCCGACGCCGTGCGCGCGACGGGCCTGCCGCTCACGCTGAACATGGTGGTGCATCGCCAGAACCTCGAGCGGGTGCCCGACATGATCGAGATGGCGCACACCCTGGGAGCGCGGAGGGTCGAGATCGCGCATGTGCAGTACTATGCCTGGGCCTTCACCAACCGCGCCGCGCTGCTGCCGACGCGCCAACAGCTCGACGATGCGACGCGCGCCGTCGAGGCGGCGCGCCAGCGGCTGAAAGGCGTGCTCACCATCGACTATGTCGTGCCCGACTATCACGGCCGGCGGCCGAAATCGTGCATGAGCGGCTGGGGCCGGCAGTTCCTCAACGTGACGCCGGCGGGCACGGCCGTGCCCTGCCACGCCGCCGAGACCCTGCCCGGCCTCGCCTTCCCCTCGGTGCGGACGAGCAGCCTGTCGGACATCTGGTACCGGTCGGAGGCCTTCAACCGCTTCCGCGGCACCGACTGGATGGCCGAGCCCTGCCGCAGCTGCGAGCGGCGCGAGATCGACTGGGGCGGCTGCCGCTGCCAGGCGCTGCTGCTGGCGGGCGATGCCGGCCGCACCGACCCGGTCTGCGCCCTGTCGCCCGACCACGGCCTGGTCGAGGCGGCCCTGCAGGAGGCGGAACAGGCGCCGCCGGCGTTCGTCTATCGCCGCTTTTCGTGAACGGGAGCGCGGGCCGACGTCTTGTCATCCTGAGCGTAGCGAAGGATCTCATGCCGATTGCAAGCGGCGATGAGGTCCTTCGCTGCGCTCAGGACGACAGATTGGAGGTCCGCGCTCCGCTGATTAAGGCTTCTGGCCCACCAGAATGCGCATCGTGTTGCCGTCGAGCTCGGGCACGAGGTCGCTGGCGATGGCGATGCGATCGACCATGACCGCCCGGCCGATGGCGTCGGTGGCGCGGGCGGCGGGCGCCGCCTTGTCGCGGATGCCGAGGACCACGCCCTTTGGCGGCGCAGCCAACTGCTCGTGGAATTCCGGCGTCGCACCGCCAGCCTTCACGGCCTCGACGACCTTGCGGGCCAGAGCAGCGGCCTCCTTGTCCTGTCCCTGCGTCATCACGATGAACCTGATGTCGGGGAAGCGGGCGATCACCTGTCCGAGCGCCGCCTGTTGTTCCGCACTGAGCTCGCGATCGGCGCGGTGCAACCGGTCGGCCTGCCAGGCCATCGCCGCCCCGCCGACCAACAGCACCGTGGACAGCACGGCAAGGGCGCGCTGTCCGAATCGGCGATCGAGGTGGCAGATGAACACGCACACCCATCCGACCACCCCGACGATGGCCAGCACGCGGGCCAGGTCCATGAGCTGCGTGGGGCCGAAGAAACTCGACATGCGGCTACTCCTCCGTCGCCAGCTTGCGGCGCACCAGCGGCGCCTCGAGATCGCGCCAGGCGAAGGCCAGCTCCTCGACGTCGACGCCCGCCATGGTGTCGACGCGCTCGCCGACGCGCCGGCCGCCCAGCCCTTCGTAGAAGAAACGTGTCGGGTTGTCGGCCAGCATCCACAGCACGGCGGTATCATAGCCGTCGGCGCGCAGCTGGCGGAACAGGGCATCGAGCAGGCGCCGGCCGAGGCCGCGATTCTGGAAGTCGGGCTCGACATAGAGCGTGTAGACCTCGCCCACTCGCGCCTCGCGCTCGTCGAGACCTTCCGGCGGATCGCGCACCGGCCCGCAGCTGCCGAACCCGACCACGCCCATGTCCTCGTCGTCGGCCACGAACACGCCGCGCGATTCGCCGGGATCGGCCAGCAGGCGCGACCAGTAGGCCGACTGGCGGACATCCGACATGCCGGCCAGCATCGCGTCGGGCAGCAGGCCGGCATAGGTCGCCTGCCAGGTCTCGACATGGACGCGACCGATGGCGGCGGCGTCGGTCTTGTGGGCGCGACGGATGCGCATCATGCCTGACCGTCATCTTGTTGATGCGTCGCCAGAACAGGTCCTTCCGCTTCGCCTCGCTCCGCTCGGCTCCGGTCGGGATGACGGTCGTTGTCTTCCCCTTCCTCCGCCTTCCTCAACAACGTGGCAGCGAAGAAGCCGTCGGTGCCATGGCGCAGCGGCGACAGCCGCAGGTACGGGCCCGAGGCGATCTCGGCCGGCGGTTCGACGCCGGTGTCGCGTGAGATGGCATCGCGCCAGACGTCGGCGACCGGGACGGACTCGAACTCGGGGTGGCGCTCGAGGAAGGCCTCGATCTGGCGCTCGTTCTCGGCCGGCAGCACCGAGCAGGTGGCATAGACCAGCCCACCGCCCGGCTTCACCAGGCGAGCCGCGGCATCGAGGATGGCGGCCTGCTTCGGCACAAGCTCGGCGAGATCCTGAGGGCGCAGCGTCCAGCGGCCGTCGGGGTTGCGGCGCCAGGTGCCTGTGCCGGTGCACGGCGCGTCGACCAGCACGCGATCGAAGGCGCCGGCCTGGCGCTTCAGCCACTTGCGATTGTCGGCGCCGAGCGCGCGGCGCTCGACATTGTGCGCGCCGGCACGGCGCAGGCGCTGGGCCGAGCGGTCGAGCCGGGTTTCCAGCACATCCATGGCGACGACGCGGCCCTTGTTGTTCATGCCGGCGGCGATGGCGAGCGTCTTGCCGCCGGCGCCGGCGCAATAGTCGGCGATCGACATTCCCGGCCGCGCATCGACGAGGCCCGCGACCAATTGCGAGCCTTCGTCCTGGACTTCGACCAGGCCGCTCTGGAAGGCAGCGCCCGCGACCACCGACAGCCGGCGCTTCAGCCTGAGGCCGTTCGGGGCAAACCGCGTCGGCTCGGTCTCGATGCCCTCGCGCGCAAGCGCCGCGCGCGCCTCCTCAACGGTGGCCTTGAGCCGATTGACGCGCAGGTCGACGGGCGGCGGCGTCGCGAGCGCGGCGATCTCGCGGCCCCAGGCCTCGCCGTAGGCCTCTTTCAGATGCGGCGCCACCCACTCCTGGACGTTGAGGCGCACCCAGTCGGGCTGCTCGGGGTGGCTGAGCGAATGGCCCTCCATCTGGCGAAGCGCGCGCCGCTCGGCGTCGTCGAGCGGGTGCGGCCGATAGAGGCCGCCGTCGAAGATCGCCTCGACGTCGCTGAGGCCGAGCCCCTCGACCACCATGAGATCGGCGGCGACGATGCCGCGCGGCAAGGCGTTGGTCTGGTCGGCCGGGTGGCCGGTGCGCTTCAGCCACCAGCGCAACTGGCCCCAGCGGCGCAGGATGCCCCACACGCGCTCCGACACGGCGCGACGGTCGCCGCCGCCGATGAAACGGCGGGTACGAAAGAATGCATTGGCGACGAGATCGGCCGGCCGCTCGCTGCGGCTGACGATCTCGTCCAGAAGCTCTATGGTGGCGGCCACCCGCGCGCCCGGCGTCACGTCAAGAAGTCCCCTTTTCCGTCCCTGCCGCTACGATGAATAAGCCCGCCGCGCAACGACTCTCCGCCAAGCCGCCTGGCAAGGCTTCGGGCAAGGCTTCCGGCAAGGAATGGTTCAGGCGCACCGTGCTGGTGCTTTGCGCCGTTTTGATGGGGCTTTTTTCCCTGGAATTCGGCCTGCGGGCGGCGCATGGCGGATGGCTCTTCGACTATCCCAACTTCGTGCTGGGGGCGCGCACGGTCCTGGCCGAGGGCGACCGCGGCCGGTACGTGCACGACCCGGCGCTCGGCCATGTGCCGCGGCAGGGTTATGCGGCGGCCGGCACGACGATCCAGAACGACGGCCTGCGGCGGACCGGTGAGCAGGTCGCCGGAGCACCCATCCTGGCGGTGGGCGATTCCTTCACCTATGGCGACGAGGTGAATGACGGCCAGACCTGGCCGGCGCAATTGCAGCTCCTGACCGGGCGGCGGGTGCTGAATGGCGGGGTGAGCGGCTACGGCTTCGACCAGAGCGTGCTGCGCGCCGAGCAGCTCGCGGCCAAATACAAGCCCGCGGTCATCGTCGTGAGCTTCATCGCCGACGACATCAGGCGCACCGAGATGCGCCGGCTGTGGAGCGCCGACAAGCCCTACTTCGTGCTCGAGGACGGCAAGCTTGCGCTCAAGGGCCTGCCGGTGCCGCCGCGCGCCGATCCCGGCAGCACGCTCAGCTTCTGGCAATGGACGCTGGGCTACTCGTTCCTGTTCGACTGGGTGCTGCGCCGGCTCGACCTGCTGCACGACTGGTATGGCGACCACAAGCGTGTGCAGGCGCCGGGCACTGGCGAGCGCCTCGCCTGCCTGCTGGCCGGGCGGCTCGCCGAGCTGCAGAAGACGAGTGGCGCCAAGGTGATCGTGATGGCCGAGTACGATCCCGTGGTGTGGGACGATCCCGCCTTCGCCGCCGAGCAGCGCCGCCTGACACGCGGCCTGCTCGACTGCGCGGCGCGCGATGGGCTCGCCACGATCGACAGCTTCGAGGCGCTCGCGGCAACGGGCGCGCCGCGCAAGCTCTACGTCACCTGGCACATGAACGAGCCCGGCAACCGCCTGATCGCCGAGCTGGTGGCGCGAGCGATCAAGTAGTCTCATTGCCGGGAGCGCGCCACTCCAGTGGCGCATCTTCATCTCCGTCGAGCACTGCCCCAAGGCCATAGGTGAGGCTCTGCGACCAGGCCTGCTTTGACCGGATTCTGATCGATGTAATTCTCCGTCCAGCAGAAATGCTCCTCGTGTCGGATGAAGCGATCCCAGTAGTCGACCTGCCAGAACTCACCCTTCCGTCCCAGCGCTCTGTTTGCAGCCCGGGCCGTGAACCGCTTCCACGACCCAACGACTGTCCCAAGCGGGATCCCGGGTAAGATGCTGAGCAGCACATGGACATGGTTCGGCATGATCGTCCAAGCATGTAGGCGATAGCGTTCGCCATCGAATGCCAGGAACGCCTGTTCGACGAATTCGGCGACCCGATCCTCTTTCAGCCAACACGCTCCCCATCCCCTATCGAGGAACTCGTTCCGCAGGCTTTCTGGCTGCGCTGCCGCCCGCAGTCTAAGCGCCGCTTCCCTCGGCAAGCTGTCCGCAAGCCGGAAGGTTACGAATTGAATGACTTCCTGGGAATCGAAGTGCGGAAGGTATCCGCGGGCATGCCAACCCTTGTGATCCACGTCTCGACGCTCGCAATCGCTGCCATGAGCGCCACTGGAGTGGCGCGCTCCCGGCAAAGACGTTGCGAGCGGCGACTTCGTTACATCCCGCCTCTGTAGTTCGGGGCCTCGCGCATGATCTCGACGTCGTGCACGTGGCTTTCGCGCAGGCCCGAGCCGGTGATGCGCAGGAACTGCCGCTTCTCCTGCAGCTCCTTGATGGTGGCGCTGCCGGTGTAGCCCATGGCGGCGCGCAGGCCGCCGACCAGCTGGTGGATGATGTTGCCGACCGGGCCCTTGTAGGGCACGCGGCCCTCGATGCCCTCGGGCACCAGCTTCAGCGAGCTCTCGACCTCCTGCTGGAAGTAGCGGTCGGCCGAGCCGCGCGCCATGGCGCCGATCGAGCCCATGCCGCGGTACGACTTGTAGGAACGGCCCTGGTAGAGCAGCACCTCGCCCGGCGCCTCGTCGGTGCCGGCCAGCAGCGAACCGATCATGGCGCAGTCGGCGCCGGCCGCGATCGCCTTGGCGAGGTCGCCCGAGTACTTGATGCCGCCATCGCCGATCGCCGGCACGCCGGCGGCATGGCAGGCCTCGGCCGCCTCCATGATGGCGGTGAGCTGCGGCACGCCGACCCCCGCCACCATGCGGGTGGTGCAGATCGAGCCCGGCCCGATGCCGATCTTGACGGCGTCGGCGCCGGCATCGATCAGCGCCTGTGCGCCCTCGCGCGTGGCGACATTGCCCGCCATCACCTGGGTGTAGTTGCTGAGCTTCTTCACGCGGGTCACGGCCTCGAGCACGCCGCGCGAATGGCCGTGCGCGGTATCGACCACGATCACGTCGACATCGGCATCGATCAGGAGCTGGGCGCGGCGCAGGCCGTCGTCGCCGACGCCGGTGGCCGCCGCGGTGCGCAGGCGGCCCTTCTCGTCCTTGCTGGCGCCGGGAAACTTGTTCGCCTTCTCGATGTCCTTGACCGTGATCAGGCCGATGCAGCGATAGGCGGCGTCGACGACCAGCAGCTTCTCGATGCGGTATTGATGGAGGAGCCGCTTGGCCTCGTCGGTGGTGGCACCCTCGCGCACGGTGACCAGGCGCTCCCTGGTCATCAGTGCGCTGACCGGCATCGTGTCGTCGGTGGCGAAGCGCACGTCGCGGTTGGTCAGGATGCCGACCAGCTTGCCCGAGTGCTCGACCACCGGGATGCCCGAGATGCCGTACTTGCTCATCAGCGCCAGCGCGTCGGCGAGCGTGCGTTCGGGATTGATGGTGACGGGATTCACCACCATGCCGGACTCGAACTTCTTGACCTTGCGCACCTCGTTGGCCTGGGCCTCGGCGTCGAGGTTCTTGTGGATCACCCCGATGCCACCGGCCTGGGCCATGGCGATGGCCATGGGCGCCTCGGTGACGGTGTCCATCGCCGCCGACATCAGCGGAATGCGCAAGCCGATCGAACGGGTGAGCCTGGTGCTCGTGTCTGTCTGGCCGGGCAGGACCGCCGAGGCGGCAGGCTTCAGGAGGACGTCATCGAAAGTGAGCGCTTCCTGAATCTGCATGCCAACCTCCGGGAAGGAGTAACAAAAAAGGCGGCCATTCTTCCAAAGAGGAAAGGGCCCTCCTGAAGAAGGCGGCCGCCGGGTTGGCGGCGCTTTGTACACTAAGGAGCGGAGAGCGCAAGGGGTTGTGGTGGTGGGAAATAGTCGGTCGTGGCTGCGGGCATTGCCAGCAGGAAACTGTCGCCATTGCCTTCAGGGACGGCCGATCTCGACCAGGGCGCGCTGCAATGGCTCGCCCGACACCTGGATCCAGCCCCGCATCGGGTCGCCGAGCTCGAGAATCATGAAGATGGCGCCGGTGACGGCCAGGGCCGAGAGGCAGAAGCTGGCCACCACCGTGCCGTTCAGGGGAGCAAACAGGCCGAAGCTCGCGAAGATGAGGAACAGCCAGAGGATCATCACGAAGATGAACTGCCGCGGAGCCGTGGTCCCGGTGTCCTCCCACAGCAGCCATCGCTCGGTGTAGACATTGGCTGTGACGGTCATGGCCTGGGCGCTGAGTGCCGTCTGCCGCGGGCTGGCGGGCGACAGGGACAGCACGGAGTCGAGAAGCTTGTCCAGGAGATCGGCCGTCTCGCGGCCGTCCGCCGACCCCCTGTCGGCCGGCGAGAACAGTTCCTGGTACTTCTTGCCCGCATAGGCGCGCAGATGAGCGCGTGCCCGATCCGCCTCCGGCCCGTAGCTGCGCAGCAAGTGATCGAGCTGGATGAGGTCGGAGCTCAGCTTCTTCACGATGCTGGAATTGACCGTGAAGGCGCTGTTCGCGGCCGACAGCATCAGGGCGAGCACCAGCGAGGTCAGCGACACGATCACCGCAGCCGATATCTTCACCGCCGTCGCCGAGTCGTCGCTGAGGTGGTGGCCCGGCAACCGTCGCGCCGCGAACAGGCCGATCAGCGCCCCAGCGACCATCGCCACGAAGGCGGCGATGCTGATGTACAGAAAGGAACTATCGATCGTCGCCATGGCGGCGGAAGCCCGTCCCCACGACATACATCTCCGCCGAGTCGGCGCGGCTGGCCTCGGGCTTGACGTGGCGGACCTTGGCGAAGTCCTGCTTCAGGCGGTCGAGCAGGGTGCGCTCGGTGCCGCCGCGCAGGACCTTGGCGACGAAGGTGCCGCCGGGCTTCAGGACGTGGCGGGCGAAGTCATGGGCGGTCTCGGCCAATCCCATGATGCGCATGTGGTCGACCTGGGTCTCGCCGGTGGCGGCGGCGGCCATATCGCTCATGACGACGTCGGCCGGACCGCCCAGAAGCTCCTCGAGGACGGCGGGTGCATCGTCGTCATAGAAATCCTTGGCGAGCACGGTGGCGCCGGGGATGGGTTCGATGGGCGTGAGGTCGATGCCGACCACGACGCCGCCGGTCTGCTGCGGCCGCACGCGCTCGACGGCGACCTGGGTCCAGCCGCCGGGCGCGGCGCCGAGATCGACGATGCGGCCGCCGGGCTTCAGGAAGCGGAACTGGTCGTCGAGCTGCAGCAGCTTGAAGGCGGCGCGCGAGCGGTAGCCGCGCTTCTTGGCCTCGACGACATAGGGGTCGTTCAGCTGACGCTGCAGCCAGCGCTGCGAGGACACGGTGCGGCCGCGCGCGGTCTTCACGCGCACCGTCGCCTGGCGACCGGTCGGTTTACTGGTCTTCCTGGTCACGACAACGGAACGGATCGGCCTCGCGGTCGGCCTGGCGCATCAGGTCCATCAGCACGCCCTCGCGCAGGCCGCGATCGGCGACGCGCACCATGGGCGCCTGCCATTGCCGGCACACCGCCTCGAGGATGGCGCCGCCGGCCAGCGCAAGATCGGCGCGCTCGTTGCCGATGCAGGGCATGTCGGTGAGCTCGACGACGCTCTTCTCCGAGAGCTGGTCGCAGATGCGCAGGATGGAATCGCGGCCGATGCGCGAGCCGTCGACCAGGGTGCGGTTGTAGCGCTTCAGGCCGAGATGATGGGCGCTCACCGTCGTCACCGTGCCCGAGGCGCCGATCATCTGGACCTCGCCGCGGGCGATGGCGCCGCCGATGCCGTGGCGGGCGCAGAACGGGCGCAGGTCGCTGCGGATGCGTTCGACCATGGCGTCGTAGCAAGCGCGCGTCACCGGCTGCTCGCGCGGCTGGCCCTTGACGCAGGACTCGGTGAGGGTGACCACGCCCCACGGGACGGAGGTCATGTCCAGAAGCTCGGTGGCGACGCCGCCCTGACGGTCGTCGCGGCGCGAGACGCGGATCCAGCTCACCTCGGTGGAGCCGCCGCCGATGTCGATCAGGAGGCCGTAGGGGATCTCGGGATCGAGCAGGTTCTCACAGCTGGCCAGCGCCAAGCGCGCCTCCTCGGAAGGCGGAATGACCTCCAAGCAGAGGCCGGTGCGCTGCTTCACCAAGGTGAGAAAGTCCTCGCCGTTGCAGGCGCGGCGGCAGGCCTCGGTGGCGATGTGGCGGGCGCGGGTGACGCGATGGCGCTCGATCTTGGCGGCGCAGACGCTCAGCGCCGAAAGCGTGCGCTCGATCGCGTCGCCGCACAGTGTGCCGTTCAGCGCAACCCCTTCGCCCAGCCGGACCGGCCGGGAATAGGCGTCGACGACCTCATAGCCCTCGACCGACGCCCGGGCCACCAGGAGCCGGCAATTGTTGGTGCCGAGATCGATGGCCGCGAAAGTGTGCGCGAAACGACCGCTGTGCCAGCCTCCTCTGTTCCCCGTCCGTGGGGTGGGTTCCCCGGCCATCTGGAGCTCTTTTCTATCGTTGGCCGATGGTAACCCACGAAAATGCCGCGGGCGAGGCCCTGCGAGTGGCCAAATCCAGGGTCTGCCGGCCTCAGGCCCCGTCAGGCGGGCGCGGCCAGCACGCCGAAGAAGTATCCGTTATGCCAGTCGCTGTTACCGTGCGCCTTGATGGGATGGGAATTGTCGGTCGTCGTTCGGACTTCGATGGAGCAGACGATCGAACAACCGGCGTCGCGGATCGCGCGATAGGTGCCGAGCCTGGGACCGACCCAGTTCCAGTCATCGATGATCAGGACAAAGCACTTTTCCAGCGCCGGCATGGCCAGGCGCACGCCATCATATTGGTCCTGCTCGGTATGCGGCCCGTCGAAAAGATAGACATTGAAGCGGCCGATCGTCGAATAGTCGACGCGCCGGAAATCGTTCTCGATGTAGCTGAAGTCGACGTCCGGGCTTTGCACGCTCTTCAGGTTGGCGAGGAACTGCTCCTTTGGACCGTCGAACTGGGACCAGTTGTCGATACAGAGAGCGCGAACCTTGTTGCCAAAGAGAGCGGACGCGGCCGTGGAGCCGGCATAGGAGCCGACCTCCAGGTACCTGGCATCGGGCAGAGCGCCGATCAGTGAGTTGATGAAGGTGCGATACTTCTGGCCGGACATGCCCTCCATGGCGCGGACGTGGGCGGCGGGCCCACCGATGCCGGCAAGAGCTTTCTCGAAAGCCTGCTCGAGCGCCACGCCCAGGGAGGTGCTGGTGAAATTCCCCGACTTCTGGATGGCAGGCAAGGGCTGGCCCGACGAGCGGGGCTGCAGTCGCTGCCGCAGCAGCAGGCGATAGAGTGCTTCGAGGTGGAACTCGCAGCCCAGGCGTCTCGCCAGGCCGCTCAGGATCCGGCCGTCTTTTGCCGCCGCCGCTATTCTTTGCGCATAGGACGCCGGCTTGTACGCGCTCTCGCTCATCATGGTCCAGGTCCCCCGCCCCGGTCGGAGGCGCGGTTTGCAGGCCATCCGGACTCTTTGCCAGTCGATGGTAACCCACGAAAAAGCCGCGGGCGAGGGCCGGCGGGAGTGCTTGCAAAGCCGGCCCATGGTGGCTAAATCCAGCCCGCCTGCCCGTCCCGGGCCGCCCACGACAATGGCGGCGGCCCGATTGGGGGATAGTTTAACGGTAGAACAACCGGCTCTGACCCGGTTAGTCTAGGTTCGAATCCTGGTCCCCCAGCCAGGGCAGGGGGTTTCACTTTTTCCCGCACCTTATCCCCGGGGCTGCTGTTCGCGAAGACGCCGCGGTTGTGGGGGTCAGCGGTGATTACGTTCGCCGCTTGGTAAGTCCAATTTCTGCCGCGGGGCGACGGGCAGCGCCCTGGTCCTCTCACAGCAAGGGCATGCTCAAAGCCTCGCCCCCAGCCTCAGCATCACCACGTTCTGGTCATAGTCGCCGTTGAACTGGTTCGACCATCGATGGATGTATTGATAGGACGGCCCAGCGTAGAAGTTCGGCGTGAACAAGTAGTTCGCGCCGATCCTCAAGGTCAAATACTGGTCATACTGGTTGCTGGCGCCGCCGCTCGCGGCCGCATAGTCCGCAACCGAGTAGTCAGCGTGGCCGTCCAAGCGGATATTCGGACGTACATTGTAATTCGCATCGATGCCGCCCGAGGTGTTGATGTAGGCGGCTGAGTTCGCGAACGCCGAGTCGTCGATGGTGCGGCGAATGAACGGTTTCACCCACAGATCCTTCTGCGGATTCCAGTATCCCGTGAGGCCGAACATCGGCGTGCTGATGGTCGCAAACTGGCCGGAGACGTACGTCTGCTGCACGTAACCCGCGAAGACTTCAACGGCAGTGATGCCGCCCAAGTCAACGAGGACGCCTCCAACGATATCAAAGCCATTCGAGGAACGATCAAGACCGGAAGAATCGAGTTGAAGGTACCGGCGTTGATTCGTGCTGCCGCGCACCCAGGCTTCGTAGCCGGGCATGAACTCGTAGCCCAGCCGCAGCGCCTCGCGCCATTCGTTGCGATTGCGGTCGCTATTGGGAATGACGCCCTGTGCCGGGCCCAGCCCGTTGTTGAAGTAGTTGAAGTTGTCGTATCGCCCGTCGAGCCTCGCGCTGAAGCGATTGAACTTCTGGAAGTAGCCAACGTTGCCCGATGCCTGATTGTAGACGGTAACGGGCAAACCGGGTGCGTTGACGGTATTCGGCGTGCCGTGCTCCTCGTGCCGACGATTCCACGATCCGCCACCATAGAGATTCCAATTGCGCTGGATGTCGAGCCGGCCATCGGCCCCGATCGACGCATCCTGGTAATTGTTGAGCGCGCCATCCACGCTGTAGATGCCGAAGCCCCCTTTCGCGTAGGCGCTTAGATAGTGGTTCTGCCAATCCGACCGCATTTCCAGGGTGGGATTGAACGCCTGGAGGAATGTGGCGGTCTTTCCCGTGGCATTCGACGTCGCGTAGAGGTTGTCGTTGAAGATCTCGCCCGCCTCCAGCCCGGCGAAGAGCTTGAAGCCGCCGACGGGAACGCCCTTCGCCGTGTAGTCCTCTGATTCGCGCACCACTGGGGCCCGCACGTCCGGTCTTTCGTCGCGCTGTTGAGGCTGACCGACCGCACCCGGAACCTGCGCAACGACCTCCCGACCGGCCACGGCAATCCCGACAGACAGGGCGGCAATCCAGACGTACTTGCTCAAATGCCCCGATTGCATTGGTCCCCCGTTCATTGGTTCCGTTGCACGACAATATTGTAGCGCATCGCGTGGCCTGCACCATATGTATGTCTTACGGTGATGAAGGCCTGTGGCAAGTGGGTGTGAAGACAATCGACTTCTCGTGGACGATCTCGTAAATCGAGTTTCCGCAGCATAGGTGCGGTCAAGCTCCGCCGGATTCCGTAATGAACGATATCGTACCTTCGAGACATATCTCTGTGATCGGATTGGGATATGTCGGGCTGCCAGCCGCGGCGACCTTCGCACGATCGGGCCAGTCTGTTGTCGCCTTCGACATCGACAAGCGCCGCATCGCCGAGCTTGCCGCGGGCCACGACCGCACCGGTGAGGTCGAGCCCGCCGACCTCAAAGTCGAGACCCTGCATTTCACCGCCAACCCCGAGGATCTGCGGAGCGCCGACTTCCACATCGTCACTGTCCCCACTCCCATCGACGCCAGCAAGAACCCCGACCTCGAGCCCCTGCGCCGCGCCTCGACGACGATCGGCCAGATCCTCAAGAAGGGCGACATCGTGGTCTACGAATCCACGGTCTATCCCGGCGTTACCGAGGAGGTCTGCATCCCGGTGCTCGAGCGCAGCTCAGGCCTCAAATGGAAGACCGACTTCAACGTCGGCTACTCGCCCGAGCGCATCAATCCGGGCGACAAGGAGCGCCGCTTCGACACCATCCTGAAGATCGTGTCGGCGGACACGCCCGAGACGCTGGAGATCGTCGACGCCGTCTACCGCAGCGTCGTTCGCGCCGGCACGCACCGGGCGCCGTCGATCAAGGTCGCCGAGTTCGCCAAGGTGCTGGAGAACACCCAGCGCGACATCAATATCGCGCTGATCAACGAGGTGGCGCTGATCTCCGACCGCCTCGCGATCGACACCCGCGACGTGCTCGAGGCCGCCGGCACCAAATGGAACTTCCTGCCCTTCAAGCCCGGCCTGGTGGGCGGCCACTGCATCGGTGTCGATCCCTTCTACATCGCCCACAAGGCCGAGGAGGTGGGCTACCATCCGCACGTCATCCACTCCGGACGCCGCGTCAACGACAGCATGGGCGTCTACGTCGCCAACCGCGTCGCCCGCTCGATCATGCGGCGATCAACGACGGAAGGGGCTGGGAACGGCCGCCCCGTGGTGACGGTGCTGGGAGTCACCTTCAAGGAAAACGTGCCCGACATACGCAACACGCGTGTCGTCGATATCGTGCGCGAGCTCGAGGATTTCGGCATCACGGTGCAGCTGCACGACCCGGAAGCCGACGGCGACCTCCTGAAGGAGGAATACGCGCTATCGCTGACGCCGCTGGAGAAGCTCAAGCCTGCCAACGCCGTCGTGTTGGCGGTGGCCCACTCCAGCTACCGCAAGGGCGGCTGGGACCTGGTGAAGCCGTTGCTCCTGCCCGGCGGCGGCTTCGTGGCCGACGTCCCTGGCTTGCTCGACCGCGCCTCAACGCCCAAGGGCGTGACGCTCTGGCGACTCTAGATCGTCGCCCTCACATCGGCGGCGTCAGCCCGTCCTTCCCGACCAGCAGCCGCCCCGCCGTCATGCCGCCATCGGCCCCCTTCGTCGCCCCCAGGAACACCTTGGCGCCGGGCTTGGCGTCGCTGCGCTCGCCGGGCGCGAAGGTGACGATGGGCGTGCCGGGCTTCACCTTGATGGTCTGCGTGCCGTCCTTGTATTTGAGCGTCAGTGTCTGGCCGTCGGGCGCCGCCGCCACCGTCGCCACGGTGGCGTTGGTCATCATGCTCTCGGGCTGCAGGTCCCAGGGATAGTGGCCTTCGTTGGAGCCGCGGGCGGCCTCGGGAAAGATCAGCACCTCCAGCGCATTCAAGCTGCCGTCAGGCCCCTTCATCGAGGCGATGCCGACGAAGCTCCCCTCCTTGATGTCGGCCAGGGTCATCGGGCTCACCAGCATCACCGACCAGTTATCGGCGAGCTTCACCGGCACGGTCGTGCCCTCGCGCGTGGCGATGGTGGCGGTGGTGCCGTCGATCGCGGCTATCGAGCCGCGCAGCCGGGTCGGCGCCTGCGCCGCCGCGGCAGTCGTGAACGCGAGCAGAGCAAGCAAGGTGAGCGCGATTGGACGCATGGCTTTCATGGAGGCCCTCCCTCGAACGGAGCCAGAGCCTGACACGTCGGGCGGCTCGCGACCGCTTACGTTTGCGTGAGGGACAGTGCCTGCCTAGCCGTCCAGCGTCGACATGAACTGGCGGCGCATGCCGCGCAGCACCAGGGAGGTCAGGCGGCCGCTGACGAAGGCGCCGGTGTCGATGTTGACGCGATGGCCGAGATCCTGGGGCATGTCGCAGATCGTATGGCCGTGCACCACGACCTTGCCCGGCAACGAGGTGCCGCGATGGCGCAGGAACTCGTCGCGGATCCACAAAAGGTCGGCCGGATGCTGCCGCTCCAGCGCGACGCCGGGCCGGACCCCAGCATGGACGAACACATAGTCGCCCACGGTGTGGTGCAGGGCGCAGGCGCGATAGAAGGCGACATGGCTGGCCGGCACGGCGGCGGCCAACGCCGCCCTGAGCTCGGCGGCGCGCTGCGGCGTGTCGGGCAGTCCCCGCAGCGGCACGCCGTACGACAGCAGCGTTTCCAACCCGCCATAGCCCAGCCAATCCAACCCGTCGCTGCGCTCGTCGAGGAAGTCGAGCAGCGCCTCCTCGTGGTTGCCGAGCAGTCGCACGGTAGCAAACCCTGGAAGGGGATCCGCCAACAATCGCTCGACCACACCGCGGCTCGAGGCGCCACGGTCGATATAGTCGCCGAGGAAGACCAGGGTGCGATGGCGGTCTTCGGGGTGGCGAGCGGCATCGGCGGCGATGCGGTCGAGCAGGACCTCGAGCAGGTCGGCACGGCCGTGGATATCGCCCACGGCATAGACCGCCTGTCCTCCGGGAATCGACGCCGGCTCAGCCGGCGAGGCGCGTCCGAACCACCGTGACCAGATCTGGCGCGTGACGCACCCCTATGCCTTTGGCGCTACCTCTTGGCCAGCGTGAGCGGCGGGCGCGCCGACGGGCTGGCCGTCGCCTCTGTACCCGTGCCGTAGTAGCCGCGGTAGCGCGAGTAGTAGTCACCGTGGTCGCCATAGCCGTAGCGCGCATGCTTGGCGAGATTGACTCGGTTGATCACGATGCCGACGTGGTTGGTGACGCCCAGCAGCGCGTTGACCGCGGTCTTGACTACCTCGCGCGGCGTCTTGGCCCACTGCACGATGAACACGGTGTAGTCGGCCAGTCGCGAAATGATGCGCCCATCCGACACCGCCATCACCGGCGGGCCGTCCAGGATCACGAGGTCGTAGCGCTCCGAGAAGGTGGCCAGCGCCGCCTTCATGGCATGCGATTCGAGGATTTCCGGCGCATTCGGCGTGTTGGGCCTGGCCAGGATGTAGTCGACGCCCGACCCTTCATGGCGCTTGGTACACTCCTCCAGCGTCTTCAGGCCCATCAGGTAGTCGTCGATGGTGCCTGACCGATCCTTCATGCCGAGCGCGGCCGACATCCTGGCCTGACGCAGGTCGAGGTCGACAATCAGCACGCGCCGCGAGGCGTTCATCTTGGTGAGCAGGCCGCCAAGCGACGCCACGAATGTCGTCTTGCCCTCACTCGGCGTAGCGGAGGTGACGGCGACGACCCTGGGCGGCCGGTCGAGGCTGCCGAGGCTGATGGCGGTGAAGACGGCCCGGATCGCCTCAGCGGCGGGCGCCGTCGTGTTCTCCAGGACATGCCCGACGACGTTGGAACGGTTGGCGGCGGAGCCCTTGACCTCGGGCACCATGCCCAACACCCCGACGCCGGTTGCCTCCTCGACCTGCGCGGCGGAGCGGAAGACGCGATCGAGCTTCTCGGCGGCGACGGCGCCCGCCATGCCGAGCAGACAGCCGATCAAGAAGGCCGCCATCAGGCCGGACTTGTAGTTCGGCGAGGACGGGGCGCCGGACGGGTAGGCATAGGCCAGGATACGCGCATCGGCCCGCTGGATGTCCTGCTGCTCGCGCAGTTCCTTGAAGCGGGTGAGGAAGCTCTCGTAAAGCGTGCGGTTCGACTGAGCCTCACGCTCCAGCTGCTTCTGTTCTGCTTCGTATTGGCTCGCCGTTCCGGACACGACCGCGGCCTTGTCGACCATCTCCTTGAGCTCGTCCTCTTCGGCCTTGGCGGCGTCGAGCTCGGCGCGCACGGCGAGCGTGATGCGCTGCGTCTCGCTCAGGAAGCGGGAGCGAACCGCCGCGAGCTCGTTGCGCGCCTGGATCATCTTGGGATGGTTGTCGCCCAGCATCGATGACAACTCGGCCATCTTGCGCGTAAGCTCAACGTCCTGGATTCGCAAGGCGGCCAGCGTCGTGTTGCCCGACACTTCGGCAATGTTGGCGATCTCACCCGGGTTGAGGCTTGCCTTGCTGAGCGCGACCAGGCGTGCCTCGCGCTCGATACGCTTGGTGCGGGCGGCGACATACTTGCCGTTCAGCTCGGACAGGGTCTGGGTCGAAACCGCGCCCTCGGGACTGCCGGCCAGCCCCTTGTCGCGGCGATAGGCGGCGGCCGCTTCCTCGGCCACCTGGAGATTGCGGCGCAGCTCGGCGAGGCGCTGTTCCAGCCACTCGGTGGCGCGGCGGTTGGCTTCGTTCTTGGTGTCGATCTGGTCGGCGAGATAGGCTTCGGCGATGGCGTTGGCGATGCGCGCCGACATCGCCCCGTCGGGACTCTCGACGGTGATCAGGATGACGTAGGTGCGACCCATCAGCGTGACGCTGAGATGGCCGGCAACGGCGCCGATCGCGGCGCGCCGGCGCGGATCGCTCTCCTCGGCGGCGCGGCTCGAGCGCGCCGGCTGAGCCTGCTGCTGCGGCTTGGGCGCTGGCGCCAGCAGGGTCGAGATGCCGGTGGACCACAGCTCGCGCAAGGGGGCGAAGGCTGAGTCGATGAAGCCCGGCGGCTTGGTACCGTTGAAGTCCGGATTGTTGGCCAACCCCAGCTTGTCGACGACCCGGCCGATCAGGAAGTCGGACTGGATGACCTCGAGCTCGCTCTGGATAGCGCCCATATTCATCGGATCGACGCCCGACAGCGCCGCTTCCGTGGTGACGACCTTCGAGGTCCGCGTGTCGAGCAACAGGCGGGCCAGGGCTTTGTACATCGGGGTGGCCTGCGCGATGATCAACGCCATCAGCGCCACCGCCACCAGACCGCAGCCAACGATCAGCGCCTTGCGGCGGTTGAGCAGACGCAACCATTCCCACAGCTCATTGGGGGCATCGCCCGAACGAACGGGCGCCAGCACGGCAGGCTCGGACGCCGGTACGATCCGGTTTGCGGCCGAGTCATCGACGATCTGGTCGACCCTAGGAAACGATCCCATCCCAATTCACTCCGCGACTAAAGTATACTCGCGACGACACCCATAAACGACGTCCCGGAGATGCCTTTTGGGGCACCTCGCGGTCTTCCTTCCCAATACCGGCGGCCCCACACCGCCATTCCAAACGCCTACGCCACTGCCCTATCGGCGGATCAGAACCAGCGCTCCGGTACCCGAATGATGTCGCCCGGGCCCACCGGGCTATCCTCGGTCACGGTTTCTTCCATGCCCTGGGTCTGATTGAACCGCTGAATCGTCATGCGCGCCTTGGAGGCCCGCCGGGTGAACCCACCCGCAATAGCCACCGCCTGGGCCACATTTATCCCCGAAACATAGGGAAATGACCCCGGCCGACCAACCTCACCGAGAATGTAGAAAGGCCTGCGGGCGACCAAGTCCACGCTCAATCTGGCGACGCGCAGGAGCCCGTCGATCCGGTAGCGCGTCCGCAGTGTCTCCTCAATCTCGGCCGTGGTCATGCCCACCACCGAAACCCGCCCGGCCATGCGTGGCGAGATCATGCCTGCCGAGTCGATCTCATACTCGCCGGACAGCTCAGGATCGGACACCACGACGATGCGAACCCGATCGCCTGGGGCGACCCGGTATTCGGCCATGCGGATGGTCTGGGTGACCTGCGACGGCTGCTGCAGCGTGTTGGCCGTCATCGGCGGCTGGGGATCGCAAGCGGCAGCGGCCAGCGACAGCGCGACCGCCAATACCACCTTGCGACCCAAGGCGGACAACAAGTCCAGGAGAGCTACGATCCGGATACTCACGGCATCACCGTCTCGCGACCAGACGAATGGAGAACATGTTGCGGCTGAATTGCGGGCCGCCAGCCGCCACATCTGTGCTCGAGCCCTGGCTGTACTCATACAGCGGTCCGATCGAGTATTGCGGACGCACCTCGTAGAGGAAACCGATCGAGGCTTTGATGAAGGTGTCGGTGCGTGGGTTGACGCCGGCGAGGCCGGGCACCGGCGTATAGTCGGCCGTGTTGTAGGAGATGCCGCCGACCGCCTTCCACGGATAGTGGATGTCGTAGACCCAATCGACGCCGAAGACGGTCGAGACGTAGTTCTGGTAGTTCGACAACGCCGATTCATTGATGGATCGGTTGATCGACGGCCGCAGAATCAGGGGCTCGTAGCCGTTCCACGAACCGGCCAACATGAACGTGAAGGCCGATACGGTCGAGCCGTCGGCGGAATAGGTCTGGTTGGTCGTGCCGACCGATCCTTCCAACGTCGTCTTGGGGCCGAGCGTCCACAACATGCCGGTGTTGACATTCCACCCGGTGGAATCGCGCTGCTGACCCGCAACGTTGACCACCTGCGCATAGACGCGCTGGTTGAGACTGGATCCCACGAACAGCGAAACGCGATCGGTGATCTCGTAGCCGACGCGCAGCTTCTCCTCGTACTCGGTGCGGTCGCGGCTGGATCCCGGCAAGCCCGTCGCGGTGATGGTGCTGTAGTCGTAGAACCAGTACTTCGTTGCCGCTACGCCGAGCTGATAGAAGAGACGATTGAATCGTTGATAATATCCAAGCTCCACCGGAATCGTATCGACCACGGTCGGCGCCTGGGCGAACGAGACGTTCGGCGTACCGAGCGCCTCGGTGCTGCGCCGATAGGCGATGAGGCCGGTGGCGTAGATGTCGTTGCGGATGTCGAGCTTACCGTCGACCTGCACGGTATAATTCTGGAAGTTCTGCGTCGGTGCCGACTGATAGAAGCCGAAGCCGCCCGCCGCGAGAAAACGCAGCGAATGGTTCAGCCATTCCGAGCGGAGTTCGGCCGACGGCCGCGCGAGCACGAACGGCGACGGCGTTGTCGGCGCCGCCGTGGCGAACACGTTGTCGTCGTAGCCCACATTGATATCGAGCTGCGAATACAGCGTGAATGCGCCGATGCTCGTGCCGAGCTCGTTGCCGTCGGCCCGCTGGCCGGCGGCCGGTGTTGATGTGGTGACGTCAGGCAAGTCGACCTGCGGCGTCTGCTGGTCGAGCGTCTGCTTCGCCGGCGACGGCGTCTCGACCTGTGCCTGCGCCACCGACATGGCGCACGACAGCAACACCCAGCCCACCAGAGGTGACCAGATCAGCTGTACGCGAGACGCACGAATTGTCATGGAACTGGCAGACCATCCCGGCAACGGACCAAGCGTCGGCTGGAAGAAACTGTGTCCCGATCCGTGCGCGTTAGGACCCGCTGACATATTGGACCGGATTAGTCGGCACCGGCGCCGGCGTCGGTGGAGTGTACGTCGTCGGTGTGAAGGTCGGCGTGCTCGGCGTCGGCGTCGGTGCGGATGTCGCCGTGAACGTAGGCTGCGGCGTCACGACGGTGTCCACCAGTGCCGCGAGCGCGCTGCTGCTGAGATTGCTCCCGACCAACTGGGCGAGCAGCTGATTCATCGACGTCACGTTGCCGCTCGACAGCGTGGCAAGCTGAGCCGGCGCCAGCGCGAGGGCGGGACCGTCAGCCGGCGGCGCCGGCGGCAGGCCACCGACGTTCGGCATCGACAGCGCGTTAAGACCGCCCGGCACTGCGACCGGCGCAACGGCCTGCAACGGCGCAGCGTTCTGCAACGGTCCCGCATTCTGAAGCGGACCAGCACTTTGCAACGGGCCAGCGCTCTGCAGCGGACCTGCCCCCTGCAGCGGCCCTGCTCCTTGAAGCGGACCCGCTCCTTGAAGAGGCCCAGCGCCCTGCAACGGACCGGCGGCCTGCCGCCCAGGAGCCGGCTGACCGTCTGGACCCGGAGCAGCGCCAGGCGCGGCTGTCCCAGGATCGACGCCCTGAAGCGGTCCTGCGCCCTGCAACGGGCCACTGCCCTGTTGTGGGCCGGAGCCCTGCTGCTGCCGCTGAGAAATGGGCGGATTCTGCGCCTGGTTCTGCTCGGCCTGCGCCTGCTGCTGGTTCTGTCCCTGCTGAGTCTGGCCCTGAGCCTGGTCGGCGGGAGCCTGCGCGTGCACCGACGCGCACCACAGCAGAGATGCCAGCACAACACACTGCGCCCGGAATGCAATTTTAGTCATGTGACCCAGCCCAGCCGCTCCGGCTCCCCAGCCACTGCGCGGCCCTGAATGTAACGTTGACGCCCCGCTCGGCCCGTTCGATCGATCGAACGCGGTCCCACCCGGGTTATAGGGCAAGATACCGGAACGCAGGCTGCGCGCCAAGATGGGCAGCGCGACGCTTCGATAGAGGGTTCGGCCGACTTTCATTTGTGACGTCCTAAAAGCCCACCTGAACACGGGCCTATTATACGCTGCTTTTGGATCCCAAAGACCATTCGGCAGCGTGGTCTGTAGTCATACCAAAATTAACTGCAGCGTCAACGCAGGAAATGAAATTTTTTGTATTCTATGTACAAAATCGCGTCGTGTCAGCCAGTTAACGGTGTTACTTAAAGCAAAGCCTTAGCTAGTGCAAAGAATCCGCTGACAAGCTGCGATTTGCATGGTCGGCGAGCACCTCCAGGCTTCTGGCAAAGCCCGCGACATCTCCGCACGCCACGCGCCAATAACCAGCCTTGGCTGGCCTCGCGAGGAGATCAACGTCGGATTCGGCGCTGCCGACGAACAGGACCGGCCGGCCCGAATCCACACAAGCATAGATCTTGGACGGCATGACGTAGCCCACGAAGCTATCCTTCAGGGTTACGAGATGCGCGGCGGGCGCACGCAGCAGGCCCGCCAGGCGGTCAAGCGGTACGGGCGGCGATCGATGAAAGGGCAACCCCTGGGCGGTCAGGCGCCTCTCGAGTTCCTCCGCGCCCGCGCCGGTGGCGCTCAGCCACAGCCGGACGCGGCCGCTGCCTTCGCGGTGATGCCGCGCGTAGCCCTCGGCCACTGTATCGACTTCGTGCGCGATGCCGTAATTGCCCGAGTAGAGCAGGACGCAGGCGTCGGCCAACGCCGGTGGCAACGGCTCGATCGCATCATCGGCGGAGAAGGCGACCGGCGAGCCGTCACGCACCAGGGCGATGCGTTGCCCGGAAACCCCGGTTGCGGCAAGGCGACGCTTCTGGTCGAGGCCCAGGACCTCGAACCCATCGATGCGTCGACGCCAGAAATTGGTGAGGGCAAGGAGCAACGAGAGAGCGAGGGACGGACGCGGCTGTGCCGCGATCAGGCACTCGGGATGGAAATCGGTGATGCGATAGACGAGACGCCCCCGCCACAGCCAGCGCAGCGGTGCCAGCACGTGGATCATGAAGGGCGGCGAGCCGGTGAACAGGATGCCATCGGCCTGCCGCAAGAACCGGCACCCAGCCGCGACCAACCGAAGGTCGGTCCAAATCGTCCATCCCAGGCGAGCCAATAGGGATGTCCGCGGCACAGGTTTGGCGTACAGCCTCAGCTCCGTCAGCGTGCCCTGGCCCCGCGCCTCTCGGCGGAGAGATGGCTCACCCGAGGTCAATCCAATCAACGTCACGTCATGGCCGCGCTCGGCCAGCGCCCGCGCGCGAAGCTGCATGTACTGACCGACTGCACCGAAGTCCGGCGGCAGCCAGTCGGCGATAATGACGATCCGATGCTCGCGCGCCGCGTCGAAGGGGCTCTGGGTCAGCAGATCCATCATCAATGGGCGAGGCCCTTCCCTTCACGGGCCGCGGTGTAGAGCCGGACCATGCGGCGGGCAATGCTCGGCCAGCCGTAGTGCGCCGAAACGTGGGCACGACCGGCATCCCCCATGGCACGGCTGCCCGCCGGGTCCGACAACATGGCGGCCAATGCGCCCGCAATCGACGCCGGCGCCGGATCGACAACGCAGCCCGCGCCGATCTCGCGCACGATCTCCGACATGCCGACATCGGGCGTGGCCAGCACTGGCAGGCCACGGCGCATTGCCTCGAAGGCAGCGAGACCGAAATTCTCCGAGAGCGATGTCATGGCGAATATCTGGGCCGCCGCAAACAGCGCTTCCTTGTCGGCCCCTTCGACGTGACGCGCCACGATCGTCACCCGGTCCGCGACGCCCAGCGCCCGTGCCTGATCGCCCAAAGTGATGGCGCCGCCCTCGGCGTCGTTGCCGGCGATGACCAGGCGTGCGGCCGGCGCGAGCGGCAGGGCAGCGACCAGGCGATCGAGGCCCTTCTCCCAGCTGATGCGTCCCAACGCCAGCACCACCGGCGGCTTCGCGATGGCCGCGGCGACGTCGGCAGACAGCGGCGACGCCGGCGCAAATGCCGGCGGGTCGTCGACACCGTGCGGGATCGTGACGATCGGCGGCAGCCGCCAGCCGAAGCCCGCGAGATGCCTGGCCTCGACCGCCGACGTCGTATGGATCGCGGCCGCGCCCTCGAGATTGCCGCGCTCGATCAGGGCGATCCATGCCGACTTTATCCAGCGGCTCCTGCGGCGGATCAGGTCGGGCACGAGCATGCCGCGCGGCGAGATCACATAGGGCACGCGGTGCGCGCGAGCTGCACGCGCGCCCGCCCAGGTCGGCCAGAGATAGACGGCATGCAGATGCACCATGTCGAAGCTGCCGACGGACGCGGCCAATGCCCGGCGCATCGAAGGCGACCAGTAGAGGCGGCGCAGCTGCGTGCTGGGGAAGTACGTCACCTTGACGCCTTCGAGCTCGACCGGCTGCAGCAACGGCACGTCGCTGTCGCCGGGGCCGTCGACGCTGGTGGTGAACACGTGGACGTCGTGCCCTTCGGACGCCAGCGCCCGGCACAGCGCATGGACCGACCGGATCGGCCCGCCATACCGGACTGCAGGAAGATATGTCGGCACGACGTGGAGAAGGCGCAGAGGCTCGTCCACAGTGATCGGCGCCTGGATCCGCCTCTAGCGCCCCGCGGCGGCGCGCTGGTCGAGCCACCGCATGGCGATCGGCAATGCGAACCTGGCCATCAAGGACCATACCAGGAAGAACATGATCGTCGCTCCAAGGAGCTTGGGCAGCGACATCTCGATGCCGGTTGCGCTGACATTGAAGATGAGGCCCATGACGATTGCCTCTCGTAGCATCCAGGGAAGCGACCTCGTCATGAAATAGCGGACGACCAGCGCCAACAGCAGGCCCAGGACAAAGATGCCGGCCAGCATGCCTGGAAAGCCGAGGTCGACGTAGTTCTCCGCCATGTAGCCGACACTGATCGATGTGCCGAGGCGAAGGGCCTCCGTCGGATCAGCGCGTGCGAGCCGCAGGTACACTTCGCTGTCGGAAAGCGCGGGTTTGTCGGGGAAGAGAAACCGCGGCTGGAAAACGTGAGCGAGGGCCTCCTTCCACTGTCTCATCGAGGTGGGTTCGCGGGTTCCCCTGTCGACGCCGATGACCTGACCGAATATGTCGATATAGGCGAAGCGCGTCAGGAGCAGATAGCCCGTCTCGCCCCACTTCGTATCACCGATATTCACCGCCTTGTCGGCAAGATAGGCCGCCCGCTCCTCGAGCGGCACCTTGATCGCTTGAGTTGTCTCATCGCTTCCGGTCACGTAGTCGCGGTACTCGAACTTGACCGAGGTCCAGAACAGAGCGAGCGTGAGCAACACTCCCAGCCAAACGAGCGCTGCCGCCGTAGTAGCACCGGTCCACTTGATGCGCGCCGCCAAGGCCGCGACAGCGACGTAGATGAAGACCGCCCGGAAATCCGCCAGGAACCCGGTGAAGCCGACCAGGATCTCGATCACAACGACGGTAATCAGGGCGCCACGTCCTTGGCCGGTCGTGAAGACGTAGGTGCACAGCAGGAACAGCGCGACGACCTTAATTTGCGCCGCAGACTGCAAGGGCTGGTCTGCGCCCGGCACCGAGCGGCTCAGGAAGGTGAGGACCACCGACGCAACGATGGCACCGAGGTACGCCACCACGAGGTCGGGTGGTCGCCAACGCTCATGGCCATGATATTCCAAAGACGTGGGTGGCCGGAGGTTTGCCAGAACGAGTCGAAAGGCAAGGGCCAGGGTGATCAACGACGCGAGTGAATACCAATACGCAAGTAGCAGATCGGCGCCGTCGATGCCGGCGCCCATCGACTCGCCATCCAGCACCGACTGAATGGCGCGAGCGAAAACCTGGCCCCACTGCCAAAGCAGCAAGAACGTGAGTGCCTTGGGCATCGCCGGCTGACCGATGATCGACACCAGGACGAACGGACCGAACGCCCCTACACCATAAGCCAGGGGATCCGGGGCAAACGGAGCGACGAGGACGTTGGCGATCGCAAGGTAGAGGCAGCCGCGACGCACCATCGCGACGTCGAGCCTCGCCGTCGGGGCGGTCCCCATCGCGACGGTAGTTGTCATGGCCTGGTCGCGCGCCTGCGGTGCTGCCATGGCGGCAACGCCGCTTCAGGCGGCGCCGACAAGGCGGGCGTCAATCCTGCGGTTGAAGATGAACTGCCAACTCTCTCAAGCACGTTCATGCAAGGCTACGAAGGTCTCCAAGGCCGTGCCTGTACTCGACTTTGCGACCAATGACAATTCTGGCCGGCCCCAATTTGCAGCCAAGGATGCCCGTGCCGGCTGCCGCCCCGCGCGCGGTCAGTTGCTGATGAGATAGGCGTCCCGCAACCTTGCGGCGCTTTCCGTGCAGGTCTGGTTGCCATAGGCCATCAGATAGTAATGAAGGCCGCTCGGCAGGTAGAGGTGGTTTTCGGCCAAAAAACGCTCCCATCGGCCGGCTGGCAGGTTGACCTTGGCGCTTTCAACGACCGCGTTGTCGAACCAGCTCGGGTCGATGTGGGGATACTTGGCAAAGAACGCCCAGAGAAAATAGGCCGAGAAAGCGATCGAGACGGCCAGAATGACCGACGCGGCCGGCTTGAACCGGTCGATCGCTTCGCGCAGCACGGTGCCGGTAAAAAGCACCAGGAACGGTGCGCCCCCCAACGAACGCATGGCTTGGGGAATCCAATCCCAGGTGAAGGAAGCGGCGGCCACGGCGGACAGGTAGCCACTGACGCAAAGCAAGAGGAAGCCGAGGCACTTGCTGTTCATGCGCACCGAACCGGCAAGCAGCGCAAGAAGAGCCAGCATATCGAGGCCGCTCAGAAGTCCGACATACTTGGTTGAGCTCCGGGCGCTGAAATCGCCGCGATAGAAAAGGAAGTCGGGCGAGAAATGCTTCACGACATTCTTGGCGAAAGTCAGCCAGCCGTACAATGCACTGGTCGAGCCGTAGCGGCCCTGCAGATGGTCGTGCGAGAAGACGCTCAACAGGCGCCACCGACCTTGAATCTCCCCGGTCAAAGTCGCGTAGACCAGTGGCGCGCTGACCAGCGAGAGGGTCGACACGAAAGCGGCTGCAAACGGCCTGTCCAAGCCGAACCGGGTGTACCTGAACCACGCCAAAATGGGCAGGAAGAACGCAAGCTGGGCGCGGGCGGGCGGATACGCATAGGCGGCCGCGGCGAACAAGAATCCGGCTGCGACGCCATCCCACCAATGGCGAGCCCGTAAGGTGAAATAGAGTGCCCAGACGATCAGACAGGGCAGGATCGCCGGATCCCAGGCGATGCGCGCGAATTGAAAGATCCAGGGCGACACTGCGCCGGCGAGGATACAGAGCCACCCCGTCTTGCGATCGCCGACCACTGAGCCCACGAAGAAGATGCCGATCAGCGACAGCGCCGACAGGAACGCGGAGAACAGGCGGAAGCTGCGGATCGATTCACCGAACAGCACCGTCCAGCCTGCCAGCGGATAAATGTACGGCGCGCTGAAGAACGAGCCCATGTACGGGTCATAGGCCGGGAAGAACAGCGGCCAGGAAGTGCCAAGTTCTCCCCTGCCCGTCTGCTTGAGGCAAATCGCGTTCGCGGCGGCCGCAGCCTCGTCGACATAGAAACCAGGTGGCGAAAACTCCATGGCAACGAAGCGCCCGGCGCCCATGACAACGACGACGGCGATCAGTATCGCGAGCTTCAGCCGATTCATTGGCGAGGAATCTGGTTGATCGCGGAACGCCTGGCAATCAGCATCTCTCGCCGCCCGCTGGCGCCGGCTTGGCTGGCCCCCGGCCGGTCGCAAGTGCCATAACCTTCACATGGCATTCGGAGCCGCGTTCAGAGTGCACAAAAATCGAAGGAAGGAGGCAGCGGCTCAATGAAGCAGATTCTCAAGGCGATCGTGGCGCGCACGCCGTATCGCATCCTGCGGCTGACTGCGATCAACAGGTTTCAGGCCATCGAGGACTGCCTCGAAAGCTTGAGAGCACGGCACTACCTGCCGCAGATCGTCATTGACGGCGGCGCTCACGTGGGCGAGTTCAGCCTCGCTGCCAAGCGGTACTTTCCCGACGCAGCATTTCATTTGTTCGAGCCACAGCAGGCTTGTGCCGACGCACTCAACAAAGTCTGTGCCGCGGAAGGGTTCGTGCCGCATTTATGCGCCCTTGCCGAGCGAAGCGGCACTTTGCGTTTCAATCAATCGGCTGTCCGGAACACGGGAGCGCACGTCGATATGAACGGGCGGGAGGATGCGACCGAAGTAGTGGCCTGCCGCCTCGATGACGTGTTGGGCGCCCAGGTCGAGGTTGGCCACCGAGCCCTATTGAAACTCGACCTGCAGGGCTATGAGCTTTACGCCCTGAAGGGGGCAACGAGCCTGCTGCGATCCATCGAGGTCGTCCTTTCAGAAGTATCTTTCTATACCCAATCCTATGCCCCGACGATCGGCGAGTTGATTGCCTTCATGGACGGCGCCGGCTTTGATCTCTATGACATTGCATCGCTGTCGGCTCGACCGCGGGACAATCGCGCGCGCGAAGGCGACTTCATCTTCGCTCGCAAGGACAGTCCACTCCTACAGGACCGCCGTTGGGAGTGAGCCTGAAGCACGATATGAACAGACGGACGCCGCAAAGCGCATACCAAGTCTTGCGTTTCGTCGCGGATACCTAGGCGAGTATCCAGGCAAGGCTGTCCTCGCATCGGACCGAAGCCGAGACCAACGCGGCCGCGACCTCAGGGGCGCCCTGTTGTTTGGCTCTCAAATAGGCGCTCCGACCAGACGTTTTTTCACGTTGTGCGCCAGCTCCTGAAGGTGCAGGCCAAACCTTCGTCCTCCCCATCGCACAAACCAGGCGGGGGAGAAGCGAGTGTACCAGGGGTAGCGGCTGAGCTGGTCGAGGTCGATCGCGGCCAATATCTCCTGGGCCTCACGGTGCCGACCAATGTGGTGCGCCGAAAAGGCAAAGCGAAAAAGCTTTCGATCGAACGCAGATCGGCGTTCGACGTTCAGCGGAAAAGATCGTTTCATTGCCCTCCAGAACAGCCCAGCCTTGTATGGGTCGAAGTGATCGTGAACATTGGTCAGCCGCTCAGGCGCATCCTGTCGGACACGTACAATCAGGCGATCGACCTGGGCGATCGTCGCCGACGGCGACTGCATGGCCTTTTGATAGAACTCGGCGACCTCCCATGGGATCCAGGTGGACGACATCTCGGGATTGAGCCCGCGCCGCAGGAGGACTCCACCAGTGACCCAGTCTCCTTCGATCGCATTGGCCAACGCATCGCGGTAAGGCATGCGCGACCGAAATGTTTCCGTTTCCGCCCCCGCCGTAAAGTTTGTCCAGTTGCCGACGACGGCATCGACCTCGCCACCGCGCGTCCCCGCTGCCAGCACCTCAAGCGCTTCGTTCGCCAATAGATCGTCGGAATCGAGGAACAGGAGATAGTCGCCCGATGCCAAGCTGAGTGCCTTGTTGCGTGCGGCGCTGGAGCCGCCGTTGGCTTGTCGAACGAGCTGGATCCGCGAATCGCCTGCCGGCGCCCGGAGGTCGTCCATGCTCAGTGGAGGCACTGACCCGTCATCGACGATGATGAGCTCAAAATTCGCGTAGGTTTGCGCCAGCACGGATGCCACGGTCTTCCGCACGAGTTCGTGTCGGTTGTAAAAAGGCAACAAGATTGAAATCTTGATCAATGCAGCGGTGTCCCGTTGAACGAATCCGAACCTCGGTCAGGAACTCACTTGATAGAAGCAGACAAAGTCACCCAAGGGTATCTTGGCCCAGCCCTTGATGGGATAGTCAACGAATGACCGCAGAATTTCGTCGGCCTTGCCGTTGTCGACCAGTTTCTGCTGGACGATGACGTACAGGCGATCGACCCTTCCGTGCCTGATCTGCTTGCGCAGATCCGCGATCGATTCGAAGTCCGCGTGATTCGACCAGCTGCGGGCGTTCCTCACTTCGAGGATCAGGTCAGGCGAGGGCATGAAAATCAAGGTTCGCCGCGCATCCGGGCCACTGACGTCAATCTTGCGGACGAAATCAAGAAGCTGCTGCGTAGCAATCCTCACCCTGACGCCCCTGACGCCGAGCGGCTCGTGCAGGTTGTGTTGCATGCGTTGCACGAAAGACGAAAGACCATAGACCACGCTGAACACGGCAACGGCGGTGAACATGCCTTGAACAAGCCGCGAACGGCATTCGATCACAGCGTGCACGCCACCCACGAGCAAGAGCAAGGACGCAATCCTCAGATGCCGCTCGTCGAAGGTCGCCGACATGCCCGCCGATAAATTGGCCGTCAAGAACACGGCCATCGCGGCTGCAAACAGAAGCGCGAAGCGGACATATTCGCCGTGTTCCTTGCGCAAACTGGCATAGATGAAGCCGAAGGTCGCCAACGATATCGGCAGCAATACGTAGACTACGCCGTCGATGGAGTGCAGGATGGGCCGGGCGGGATTGAGGAACACGTAGCTCAAGAGATCGCCCAGTGAGAGTGCAGCACTCCCGATCGAGCTGACCGTAAGCGCCGCATAGAACAGCAGTCCATCAGGGTGCGGAACGCCCACGATGGTCGCCGCCGTTGGTCCACGCCGGTACCAGGCGACGTAGAAGATCACACCCATCAAGCCAATCGTTGCGCTACCGACCAGCAGTTTGCGAACGGTATTGCGCCAGTTGGTCAATGGACGGTCATGGCTCGCCATTGCCGCGCCGACGGCGGCGCCCGCCACGACGATTCCGGTCAACTTCATGAAGACCAAGGCTGCCGCTCCGACGATCAGCGGCGGGATCGCGAACCAGCGAAGATCCCGCACGGCCCACACGAGCAAAAGAAACCAGGGCGCGACGCCGAACTGCAATACTTCGCCACCATTGTAGGTCGAGAAGGGCAAATTGAAGAAGCGGCTCCCTGCGATGATCGCGAGAGCGACGGCAGCCGTGCGCAATGGGAAGCCCAACGATCGATAGAGGACGAACCAGCCGGCGAGCCCCAGGATGGAGAAGACAGCCGAAACACCGACGAGCGCGGCGCCCAGACTCATGCCCGCGTCTTCAAGCAGCCCGGGGAGCATGTGCTGGCCCGGGCTCCACATGGTCATGAAGCCTTCGGCATCTCGCGAGATATCCGACGAATCGAGCCCTGCCCCATAATTGAACGCCGCGGTTGGACTTCTTGCATTCCAGCCGGCGAAGCCCCACGCGCTGTCCGAATACATCGCCGGACGTATCGCAGCACTGGCTGCGATGTACCCCAGCGTAACGATTGCGATAGCCGACATCAGAAGTACCGGCCCGCGGGGGAAGGCGTAAGGTCTCAAGTCGACTGCGCCTCCGGCTGCGCCACTGCCGCTTCAGCCATGACGTCGCGATAGAGCGAGGCCATGTCCGATGCGACGTCGGCGACAGTGCGATTTCGCTGCATGTTCCGCGACAGCCTGGCGAGCTTGTCGCGATCGCTGACTGCCTCCACGATCGCGCGGGCCCATGCCCGGGGGTCGTCGAACGGCAGCAGCCAACCGTCAAGGCCGTCGCGAACGCGCTCGGAGATACCTCCTAGATTTGCACCCATTACCGGGATCCCGAGTGCCTGGGCTTCCTGGACCACGAGGGGCCCCGTCTCCATACAGCGCGACGGCACGGCGAGAACGTCGATCGACTCGAGGAACTGCAAGACCTGCCCATGTTCGACGAGACCGACCAGTTCGATCCGTGGATCGCGCGCCGCCAGACGGCGGACTCGCCGCTCGTAAGTCGGCTGGTCTCCAGTACCGGCCACGCGCAAGCGCACGGGCAGGTCCCTGCTGACGTGCGCCATTGCCCTGATGACGAGGTCCGGCGCCTTTTCGGCAACAAGACGACCGAGAAACCCGATGACGACTCCCGTGTCGTGCCCGCTCTTTGGCGGTCTCGGCATACGCCGCAAGAAGCTCTCGCTGGCAGCTTGAGCCGAAACCACGATCTTGTGCGACGGGACCGAATTGGCGACCAGGGCGGCGCGCACCCAGTCGCTGGGGGCGACGATACGCTTCGAAAGATCGGACATGGCGTGCAACTGGTGGACCTTGCGGGCTGCACTGGCTCTAATCGACAGAAGACCCGTGGCACGGCTTGAGATTCGCGATACCTCGCTGTCGTGAAGGTCCCACTTCGGCAGGTGCGCGGTCAGCCAGGCCGCGGGCCTCGGCAAGCCGCGATACAAGGCGAAGCACCGCGCACATCTCCTGTCGTCGAGCCGACCATCGCACGCCCTCGTTCCCTCCAACAGCATCGAGCCCCGCATGCACAGCGCGCCCGCCACGTGCACGGTGACTACGGCCGGAATCCCGAGCTCTGCCGCCTGCCGTAGGTGTTCGAGACCCGCGCCCGTCGTCCATGAGTGAAGGTGGAAGAGGTCAGGTCTCGTCGCCTCCACGATCTTCTGAAACGCTGTGGCGTTAGTCACCTGGCTACCAGCAGGGTCGGCCGGATTGTCTGTTGCATCAGGCCGATAGCGAATGACGTCGAAGCCCTGCCACCGGTAGTGATCGGCCGCGCCATTGGTTGCGGCAATGATCGTCCCGTCGATGGAATGGGGCAGCAGCGCCTTTGTCAGATCGCGGACATAGACCTCGGTGCCGCCGGTCGTATCCGGAAAGTAGAAACCAACGCAATGGACGACGCGGAGACGTCGCGATTGAACGACGGAGCCGCGATCGGGGCTGTCGCCTAGCATCGGAGTGCGGCCCTCAAGCGAAGCAGGCGCTCGGTGGTCGCAAATCCGAGAAGCTTGTAGGCAAGAGACAGGATGGGCCGGACGGGAGGCCGAAACTCGGGATCAAGCCGATAGATCCACTCGACCATCTCCGCCGCTTCATCGGGGTATGCTTTGGCGAAGGTGCGCACGATCGCCCACATCGTCTTGATGGCGGCGCGTTTCCGCCGCAGCGTCAGCTCGCCGCGCGCGTCGAGCATGGCCAGCACCTTGCGGTAAATCGCGATGAACGTCCAATGGGCGAGATCTCGGGTGAAACCTGCCGTCCGCTGCAGCCGTACGCCATCATGCCGACGGTGTACGAAACCCGGTTTGCGATAGACCGCCAGCCGGGGATTGCGCATCGCGACCTCGAGAATGAACAAACGGTCGTCGCGCAACGCGAAGTCCTGCCGATGTGGAATGTCGCGGATCAGGTCATGACGGAAGAGGAACGCCGAGTAGTGCGATGACCACACCTCGCCCAGTTGCTGGGCGATGAAGTCGTCGCAATCGACCCAGGCGTGCACATGTCGCGTACTTGTGCTTTCATCGCAGTCCTCGTAGCCGGCGACGACGACGTCGGCGCCCGTTTGCCGGGCGAGCTCGAGCTGCTCAAGATTGGCGTCAGGCGTCAGCCAATCGTCGGAGTCGAGGAAGCGGATATACTCGCCGCGTGCCGCCGCCATTGCTGTCTGGACGGCCCAATCCTTTCCCCAGTTTTCGGTACGGATCGCCACGATGTCGCTCTGTTGTTCCAGCCAGCCCCACGTGCCATCCGTGCTGCCGTCGTCGACGACGATGATCTCGACAGTGCAGCCGGTGGTTCGACACGAGTCGATGGCTTGCGGCAGCGACCAGAGCCGATTGTAGGTCGGGATTATGATCGACAGGTCGATCATAAATGGCCGCACGCAACCATGAGGAGGGTGGACGTCATGTGCCCTGCCCTCGTCCGCTGGGTTCCATGATCAAGGGCGCGGCAAGCTGCAACGCGATGACGCCGTTGCCCAGGCTCTGCTTGAAGTCGTAGGCGATCGTACTCGGATTGGACGCGGCCACGTGGAACGAGATCGCGTTGGCGACTTTATGGTCAACGATGATGGTCAGCGAGTTGGTCGACAGGTCGAAGCTGTAGTCGCCCGACGCCAGGAAAAGCGGTTGCAAGGCAATGGTGCACGAATAACGCCCAGGCGTCGTCGGCAATGCGACTTGCGAAAACGTGTTCGACGAATAGAACGCCACGGGCAGGCTGTTCGCATCGCGCAGCAGGACTTCCAGGGAAAGCCCGGGCATTGTCGAAGCTTCGACCTCGACCCGTAGGTTGAAAGGAGTGCCCGGCGTGTAGGTGCTCGTGGGCAATCCCTTGGCGTCCAGCAAATCGGCCGAAATGATCGCTGAATGCTCGCCGCGTCCCCAACTGCGATCGACCTTACCTTTCTCGAGCGACGCGGTGTACTTGGCGAGCGCGCCGTCGATCGGACCGTCGAAGATGAGCCGGCCGCCTTTCAAGACCATGCCGCGACGCGTCAGCGCCGCGGCCGCGGCAAGGTTATGGCTGACGAATAAGACGGACCGGCCGGCGTTTGCGACCTCCGACATGCGATCGAGGCAGCGCTTCTGAAACTCCGAATCGCCGACGGCCAGTACCTCGTCGACGAACAGGATCTCGGTCTCGAGATGGGCGGCGACGGAGAACGCCAAGCGCGCATACATCCCCACCGAATATCGCTTGATCGGCGTGTCGATGAACTTCTCGACGCCGGAAAATTCGACGATCTGGTCGAATCTCGCGAGAACCTCGTGACGCCGCATGCCGAGAATGGCGCCATTCAGGAAAATATTCTCGCGGCCGGTCAGTTCCGGATGGAAGCCGGTCCCGATCTCCAGCAGGCTCGCGACGCGGCCGGTGAGCTCGACCCGTCCCGCGGTGGGCTCGAGAATGCGCGACAGGATCTTCAAGAGCGTCGTCTTGCCGGCGCCATTGTGCCCGATGATGCTGACGACCTCGCCGCGATGGACTTCGAAATCGATGTCGCGCAGCGCCCAATATTCCTCGATCTCGTCCGCCTCGATGAGCGGCCGGCCACGCAGCAAGTCGGCGCCCTTGCGCGCGAGTTTCCGTGCGCGACGCGTCAGCGCCTCGCCCAGCATGCCGCTGTACTCGACGTTGTGGCCGATGAGGAACTTCTTGCCGAGCCCGGAAGCCCGGATAACAGTGTCGGGCATACCTAGATGACGTCCGCGAAGCCGCGTTCGGTACGGCGGAAAGTGTGGATGCCGAGCCACAGCATGCCGGCGGTCACGACGAGGCTGAGCGCGAAGCCTGGCAAGAAAAGCGGGCTTTCGCCGCCAAGGATCGACCATCGAAAGCCGTCAATAACCCCGACCAAGGGATTGAGGCTGTAGAGCAGCTGCCACCCCGGCGGAATAATCTTTGCCGAGAACCCTACCGGCGAGACGTAGAGGCCGACCTGGATGACAAAGGGAATGACGAATCGGAAGTCACGGTACTTCACGATCGTGGCCGCCGCCCACATGGCGGGGCCAACCGCAACCAACACCGCGAGAGCGACGAACACGGGCAGAAGCAGGATGTGCCAGCCAGGAGCCATGCCGTACCAGGCCATCACGCCGAATAGGATGACGAGGCTCATAGTAAAGTCGATCAGGCCGACGATGACCGGCGCCAGCGGGATGATGAGGCGCGGGAAATACACTTTGCTGACCAGTTGGGAGTTGCCGAGAACGCTGCTCGCTCCATCGTTGAAGATCGAAGAAACCAGCGTCCACGGCAAAAGCCCGGCAAGGACCAGTACCGCGTAAGGCGCCGTACCTTCGGTCGGCAGTCTGGCGATGTGTCCGAAGATGAGAGTGAAGACGACCATGGTCGTGAATGGACGCACAAAAGCCCACGCCACACCGATGACGGTTTGCTTGTAGCGCAACGCAACGTCGCGCCAGGCCAGAATGAAGAAAAGCTCGCGATAGCGCCACAGGTCGCCCCAATAGCGACGGTCGGCGCGTCCGGCCTCGAGGACAAGCAATTCGGAGGTCCGTTCGCTCATAGCAGGCTCAATGCAATAGTACAGCCGGGGAAGCGGCGCCTTTCAGCCAACCGTACCGATGGTGCTGGCGTCATTCTGAGCCGATACTCTGTGTGCAGGATCTAGTTCCACCTAATTCTTGTGGCTATCATAGCCCACGGGTTACTTGCATCGCCAATGATATATGGCTTGTAAGGGCACCGTAAGCGGTGGAAGTGCATCTTCCTGCTATTGATCTGCAAATGGGTGCCAACGCGAATGCCAATGATGACGGCGCGCTTGCCGGTGCATCTCGTCAGCACAAGGCACCTTAGCGGTCAGGTCGCGAGGATGCAGAAAAAGGCCCGGTCTCGAGAGGTCACCTTCCAGTGACGCGCCAGACCACTCCGGTTCTGCCCTCGTCCGCGCTTCCTCGACGGCCGAAAGGCAATGACCTGATCAGACAATGGGCGCAGTGGGTTCACGCCAGGCTAGCGCGCGGTCCGGCATGGCTTGCTCACGCCTATTTATGTGCCCTTTCGGCCATCAGCCGAAGCCTGTTGCCATTCCCGCTCGCCCAGCGGGTCTACAATTCGGTCTGCATGCAGGGGGTCGTTTGGCCCGACATGCGCTTCGGTCCACGGCGTGTGCGACTCGGCGGCAAGGTCGAGATGATGCTCATCCCTCATCTCGAGGAGTTTGACGCCGAAGCCCTGTTTTTCCGCAACCTGACCTACGAAAGGCCCGTGTTCGCATGGTTGGCCGACAACGTGCCGGCTACCTATGATCTCGTCATCGAGATCGGCGCCAATGTCGGGGTATTTACTATTTTTCTCGACGGGTTGTGCCGAAACGCGAGCCCACAGCCGGGTTCTGGGCCACGCATCGTGGCTTTTGAGCCATCCCAGAGGGCCTTTTCGCGATTGCTGGAAAACGTCGCGGCAAATGACCTGCGCTTCTCGTCCATCTTTCAAGCCGCGGTAGGCCCCAACTCGAAGCTGGAGACCTTCTTCGAACCGACCGGACACTTGACCAATGGTTCGTTCCTGCGGGAGTTCTCAGAGATCTTTTCGGACAAAATCGAAGAGAACGTTGCCGTCATGGTCTCGGCAACTGAACTCGAGCGATGGCTGAAGCCCGCACGCCGCGCCTTGATCAAGATTGACGTAGAAGGCTTCGAGCCGGACCTGGTGATGGCCCTGAAACCCCTGCTTGAGCGCTACAGACCGGACGTGTTGATCGAGGTCGTATCTTTTACCGTCGACGAATTGGAGAAGAGTCCCGCCCTCGCGGGCTATGGTCGATACCTCGTCGCGGACTCGGGCCTCGAGCAAGCTCCGGTCCTTTTCGCGTCACACAACCATCGCGACTGGCTGCTGCGCTGGCCCGCTCCCTAACTTCAGGCCTGCGTCGGTGGAGATCACGTCTCGCGGTCCGCCTGTCTGAAATCTGCTATACTCTTGCCACTGAACATTGAGAAAGTGGGCATGTGGCCAAGCCGAGCGGAATGAATGGTCTCTTCATCAGTAATCGGGGCTTCCTTGGAGATGGCAAGGGTGGGGTCCAGGTATGTACCCAAGAATTTATCGAGGTCATTCGTGCCGCAGACATATCGCTCACTATTCTTGCTTCGGATGGCGATCGATCTTGGAGCGCCCGCTTACTGCGATTAACCGAGTCGTCGCAGTTCGTCCGGCCGTTTGGCTCCGGCTTACCGAGAGAGGTCGAGCGTCTCGCAGCAACGACGCGCTTCGACTTCGTGTTCCTAAACCAGGAATTGTTGGCTCCCTTGGCTCCTCTGATTCGTCGTTCGCTTGCGCAAGAATGCAAGATCGTCGTCCTATCTCACGGGCTAGAGAGTACGGATATGCTGCACGCGATTCGTGTGCGTCGACAGCTTCCCTTGTCCCAACGCTTCCTGCCTAGCCCCGCGACGCTGTTGGGCCGGATCCTGATGGACGAGCAGAAACTCCGGAAAGACATAGATGTCGTTTGCGCCATCGCGCCGTTCGACGCGGAACTTGAGAAGTGGCTCGGCACCAAACGTGTCGGCTGGCTGCCGAGAACCATAAGAGCCAACCCACTGGACTGGCGGCCGACCGGTCAGCGAATAGGTTTCGTGGGTACACTCAACCACGGTCCCAACCTTGAAGGCTTAGTGGAGATCCTTGAAATCCTGTCGAAAGATGAAACGCCTACTATGCAGGTGCGCATCGTTGGAAGCCCGCCCTCGATCGGCCAATGGTTGGAAAGCAAATACCCAATCGTGACGTTCCTCGGAGCAATTGACGATCCGGCGCTGGACAACGAAGCATCGACCTGGAACGCGTTTATTCATCCCATCTTCTGCCTGCCGCGTGGCTGCAGTACGAAGTTGGCTGGTGCCATTGCTTGGCAGATTCCCATCATCACGACTCCGCATGGGCGTCGCGGCTTTATTTGGAGCGATGGTGGCGTTCTGGAAGCAAACGATGCCTCTCGCTTTGTGCAGCTGTGCCGGAGAATGATGGACCGAAGCTCAGCGGAAGCCGCCAGGGCTGACGTTGTACGTATTGCGACCAGCTCGCCCTCAATCGGCGACGTAGCAAAGCTGCTGCGCGAACTGCTGGACATATAGCGATGGAGGGAATCCTTGCACTACCAGCAAGCGCTTTATCTTCGTCTGGACGGTACGAGCGTAACCACGATGTGCAAGCCGCATATCCGCGGCGGCATGGTCGAGATGACGCTCCCCTCTGATCTCGAGGAATTCGACGCCGATATGGTCGAGAGCTGATTGTGGACTCAGGTCTGGAACAAGCTCCCATCCAGGGGCGATCGCTTCCTAATCCAGAGACGGTCAGAGTGCCGTTGCGCTTTCGCTTGAACAGCAAGCAAAACGAAGCTTTCCGACGTACAAACGAACTGCCATGAGATCCCTGGCAAACCTGCATCGGTTCTTTTGCACGCACCCTTTGACCAGGGACGCAAAGCTGCGCGCCTGGGCCCGCTTCGTGTCATGGCAGATCAACAGCCGAATTCGAACCGAGGTTGTCGTTCCGTGGATACTCGATCTGCGTCTGGCGGCCAGGCGCGGGATGACGGGAGCCACGGGCAATCTGTACTGCGGTCTTCACGAATTCTTCGACATGATGCTCTTGTTGCACTTTCTCCGCAGCGACGACCTCTTCCTCGATATCGGCTCCAATATCGGCTGCTATGCCATACTCGCTTCGGGAGGATGCGGAGCGGCCACGTGGGCATTCGAGCCGGACCCCGACACCGTGAGCGGCCTCAGGCGGAATGTCGAAGTCAATTCCTTGCAAGGCTTGGTCACCGTTCATGACGTCGCGCTCGGCAGCAGCGACAGCACCGTGCCCTTCACCATCGGCTACGACACCGTCAATCGAGTCGCCAGTTCGTCCGATTCGAACGTTCGGATGGTCCGCCAGAAGCCGCTTGATTCACTACTCGAAGGGCGATCTCCGGGGATGATCAAATTGGATGTGGAAGGTTATGAGGAAGAGGTAGTGACCGGAGCGAGCAAGACGCTTCAGAACCGGGCGCTCAAGGTGATCGTCATAGAAACCGTCACGCCGAACATCCGTGCTGAGCTGCTTCGCAACGACTTCATCGAAGCGAACTACGACCCCTTCGGCCGTACGCTCGGACATGGCCCGCGCACCTCTGGCGTGTCCAACCTTCTGTTCGTCCGCGACCGGGAGTTCGTCACCCAAAGACTAGGGTCGAAACCCAATAAAGTTGTTGAGGGAAGAATCGGTTAGTGATTCCGTGCTGGCAAGGAGCACGGAAGATGCGAAGCAACTTGTATTGGCTGAGCGATGAGCAATGGTCGCGGAT